>Ga0209125_1002779_pt1 | contig 12902 bp, 10 predicted proteins | sample BarGraIncub1131A_FD_184503 | JGI IMG/M metagenome (GOLD analysis project Ga0209125, IMG submission 184503) | Arctic peat soil microbial communities from Barrow, Alaska - Barrow Graham LP Incubations 11-31A (SPAdes) (version 2) | ecosystem: Environmental > Terrestrial > Soil > Wetlands > Peat... | reverse complement strand
CCTGCCGATTTCAGGGTAAAACTTCAGGTAACCGACCGCAAAGGGAATAAGAACAGCAACATCTTTACAATCAAAGTTGATCGTTTCCCTGTTGCCGAAGTTTACTCAACCGGAAAACTTGAAAAAGATGGCAGCATGATTGTTGACGGAACCGTCTCGACAGGTACGGCACTCAATTACAGGTGGTTTACTACTGAAGGCCAAATTGTTGGCCCGCTGAACCAGTCAAAGGCAAAATTGAACGGACCAGGCATCTATTCACTGGAAATCACAGATACTCATGGGTGCAAATCAACAAAGAGTTTCAAGTTCCCGCTTGAAATCCATCAAATCGTCGCCAATAACGATTATGCCAGAACTTCGTGGGCACAGGATACAACAATCATCGTATTGGCCAATGACCATTCGACTGTGAAATTCCTGCCCGGAACAATGCATGTCATAGAACAGCCTACGCGGGGAGGAACCAAGGTAAATCCGGATGGTACGATCACCTACATTCCGCACGAAAGACGCCCCGGTCGCGATCAGTTCGTTTATGAAGTATGCGATGAAGTTGGCTTGTGCGCTTCTGCAACCGTAACAATCGACACCTATGATGGAGGTATTACCGCTCCTGAAGGGTTTTCTCCAAACGGTGACGCAATTAATGAATTCCTCGTATTCAAAGGTCTTGTTGAAAACTATCCCAAATCACAGTTATATGTCTTCACGCGCTCAGGACAACCAGTTTATCAGAACATGGAAGGCTACCAAAATGACTGGGACGGTACAACAATAAAAAGTACAATGACCAATCTGGAACTTGTACCTACCGGAACTTACTATTATGTACTAAAATTAGGTGTACACCAAACAGGCGATACAAACCGATCATTAAAGGGATTTGTTTATATCGGTTATTAAAAACGATCGTGTCTGTCTTTTCTGTTTTTGGTCAATGATAATTTCCAGTGACAAAATTCGCTTTTGTGAAAATGGCTATTATTATAGCTATTAGAACAGGTTCAGCGATATCTATCCGACTCTATATGTTTTCACAAAAAGTCATAGCTCTAATATTCTGTCGATTACCTATGTATAAATGTCAATATTAGGTATAATCGATACATGGAACAAAATGAATAAATCCGTGTCGTCTATAACTATCTTTTCTCCATTCAGAGATCAATTTATGCATTTTTCTTCCTTTTAGAGGGTAAATTATTTTTATCCTGCCTGAAATTTTATTATACAAAAACAATTATTTAAACAGATAATTGTTGAATAAAAAATAACCCTAAAAAACATCTAAATTTCATACAACTGTATATTAGCCGAATGTGGAAATATTCTCTATTTAGTGGCTGTAAATATATTGATGTATAATTATATTACTACTGTATATTTTTATTTTACGTTTTCGATGCATTAATACAAATTCTAACTTAACTTTGGTATAATAAAAGAATATTAATGAGTCAGATTTGAGGAGATCAATAATAGAAATAAACTTTCTGACATCTTAAAAAATCCTTTGTGGCTGACAGAATACAATTTGACTGACCATGACCTTCAAAGACATTGTTAAGACCAAGGCTCTTCAGCTTCTGAAAGCAAACAGTTTAACGACAATAATATTCTAAAATATATAATTTGAATAAGTGCTTCTAAGAAAATAATTAAAAATTGAGAGCTTTAATTACCATATTAATTACGCTTCTACTCAAATACAGTGACAAATTATTCAGATCACCAGACAGAGCAGAAAAAAACATGGACATAGCCATTCCTCGTTTTTCTTTCCTTCATTTTCTAAAAACATCGCCTATCAATTTTACAATCCTGCCACTTCTCCAGTTTTTTTCGAGGCGCAAAAGCTCTCTTCCTGCACGTTTCGTACTTTTTTCAATTCTTTATTTTTCGCTTTCCGGCACTGTTACTGCTGCAAATATACCTCCTGAGGCAATAGACGTAAAAAACTTCCCTATTCAGACTGGCAGCGGTATCTCGCAAATCCTCCCCCTTATTGGACAGGATGCTGACGGATCTACAATTAGCTTTAAAATACTGACTTTACCGGCGTCCTCAAAAGGCACTTTATACTTAAACGGAGTTGCAATTATTGCAAATCAAATACTTACTCCTGCGGACGCGCAGATGTTACAATTTAAACCCAAAAATAGTTATACAGGGAATTGCTCTTTTACTTTCACGGTGACAGATAATGATGGATTAACAGATGCCACGCCGGCCACCTACACAATTCCCGTTGTTGCAATTAATCAAAACCTGGTTTGTACCGGCGGTGGATTAGGAATCAATATTCTTGGAGCCATGGGTACATTTTCTGTTCCTTTTATTGTCCCCAACCCGGTGGTGAGCTGCATCAATAACGGATCAACCCCCTCTTCACCATTGAACAATATTGGAAAAGCTCATCCTGAATTAACCAGTTATACCTATGCATCAACAAGCGGCAGCCTCGGTCCCGAAGGAACCTATTCTTTTTTAAAAATTATAGGAACATGGGCATCCCGAAACTGTATCAAGACAGACTGGGTAGCTGCGGATCACACCGGAGATGGTGGTTATGCCATGATTGTAAACGGATCTCCGAACGTGGCAAGTTTCGGAAGTACCTTTTTCCAGGCAGCAACGATCGCGGTTTGCCCAAACACACTTTACGAATTTTCTGCATTTGTGATAAACGTACTGCCAGGCAACCATAGTGCTGCTATAGCAGGCTCTCAACCGGATATCAGTTTTTATATAAATAATACGAAAGTTTCACAATCAGGACTTATTCAATACTCTGACGCATCAACCTCGTGGATTCCTCAGTGGGTCAAGGTTGGAGGATTATGGTACTCAGGACCAAATACTTCAGTAGATTTAAGGATTGACAATGCAACGTTTGTTGCCAGTGGCAACGATTTAGGTCTCGATGATATTTCGATGGCAATTTGCGGACCCGATATATCGTATCCCAATACCGACTTAACACCAAAATTTTGCAAACCGGGAATTTTACCTCTTGAGGCATTGGTTACCTCATCTATCAATACCTATTCCCATTACATTTTCGAAAGGAGTACTGATGGCGGAGTTACCTGGCAGATATTATCAACTCCAAAAACAGGAAGTCCTGTTTATGACATAGCGACAGACACCTACAGCTATACCGCCACCTATGGAGATATCCCGGTGGATGCCTCCATGAACGGGTACAAATACCGTTTAAAGGTTGCAACAAATGAAACGAACCTGATAGGTGAAACATGCAATGTATCAGCAATAAAGGTGATTACAGTTTCTGCCTTTACAACACCTGATGCCGGAGCAGACATAACCGGATGCAATCCAGCGCTAACCGCCCAACTTGCCGCTGCAACAACGGGACAAGCTTGGCTTACAGTTGCCGGTAATCCCGCTACGGCAACCATAAACAATGCCGGCACAATAGCCGGAATGACAGTTAACGGGATTTATAAATTCCAGTTGAGCAATACTGCAGGATGCTACGACACGGTAAACGTTGTACACGATCAGGTTGGCAGTGCAGGCGCCGATGTCAATGTATGCGCAGGGGTGACCGCTTACAAACATTCAGATGCCGGTGCAGGATATGCCTGGGAATCGGTTGCAGGAAATCCGGCTAATGCTACCATCATCGGTTCAACAGGTGCTGTTTCAGGAATGACATTGGTTGGTACTTACCATTTTGTTTTAAGATCATCTTTCGGCGATTGTACCGATGAGGTCACGGTTACTGTTCCAATGGCAATAACTGCTTCCGCCACAGCATCATCCATACTTTGTCATGGAGGTACTACAATGGTAACGATAACCGGTTCAGGAGGAACAGCTCCATTGGCCTATACTTTTAATGGCGTCACTAACGGATCAGGCATATTCAATGATGTCGCAGCAGGAGCCGGTTACAACTGGAGCGTTACAGATGCCGGAAATTGCACCCCCGTAGTTGGATTGATTTCAATAACCCAACCAGCCTTACTGACCGGTTCAGCCACCATTGTAAATGCTCCTTGTCCTGGAGCATCCACCGGAAGTGCCATTGCCATCGCTTCAGGAGGTGTTGCTCCTTACAGCTATTCCTGGAATACCACCCCGGTACAGACTACGGCAACAACCGTAAACCTTTCAGCAGGTACTTATATAGTCACAATCACCGACAATAATGGTTGTATAACCTCACCCACCGTAACTGTTATTTCAGAGGATTTAGTCCCCCCTACCTTTACAGCGCCGGGTCCCTTTGAGTTCTGCGTCGAAAATCTTTATTCTGCCGGATACATATCGAACGGTTTACAAATCAATCCCACACCAGACTATTACCTCTTCCACGAAGGAAATACAATTTTTGACCTTGATCCGGATGATCTGAAAAATGAATTTAACGATAACTGTTGCGACGATAATTTGCTTGTGATTCACTGGCGTATGACCTTTACAGATACTCCAAATCCGGCGGCACCTCCAGCTATGCTAACCCATGCATCGATACCCGATCAAACTGGTCAGCCATCTTTATATGGCTCTGACATCCAGTTTCCTGGTGACGGGGTGAACTTTACAAGTGTAACTCACCTAATAACATATTGGTTGACTGATTGCAATGGCAATAAATCCTTAGAAAAGGACGTAAATATCACAATTAAACCCAGGCCAAATATTACACTGATAAATTAATAATCCATTTTAATAATAATTAACAATATGAAACGAGGAAAAGACATAGAAAATGAGGCGACAGGCCAATTCTTGCAAGGATTCGATGATTCAATAATCATCTCATTTTTAACAATGGTTCAAATTCAACCGGCAATTAATGTGCCTCTTATCTTCCTAATAAAATCAAGAGACGCCTGTCAGCCTGACTGCTCGAATAGTCCGGAAACGGGTTTTCGCCTGAGTCCGGATATTCAACCAGTCATCTCAAAATGGAGCAACATCAAGAATTAAAATATTTTATTAAACAGATCAAAAACAATACTCGATTTTTTCACACAATTAAATTTTATCATCATGAAAAAGCAAATTCTATTACTCATCATGGCGATAATCGCCGCTTCATCTGCCTTTAGTCAAATGTTACCAGGATCAGCGCCACTTCCTTTAGTTGGATGCACAACGGATGCTACACATCCATTAGCTGGGGTACCTTACGACTATTCGGTAGTAGTAAATCCTACCGGTGGCAATTTCCAATGGTGGGCAACCAAAGATGTAGACTTCATAAAAACAACGGCAGGTGTTACATCCAATAATATAGGTACCAAACTCACCGTAGGTACTGAACTTCTTGGAACAAGTGCCAACTATGGTGTTACCGGTATCTTAGATAATGTAAACATTACATGGTCGAGTGCAACTCTGGCTGGTACAACAGTAGCTGACCCAACATTTGTTGTAGTACAGAATGATGCAACCGGAGCAAATTGCGCCAATAATTTAAAAGTTTACCCAATTCTACCCGTCAATGGATTTACTGTGGATATAAAGAACATGGATCAGGCAATGGTTCCAACACCCCTTTATACCGATCCTATGTCCGTTTGCGTCGCTGACATTGAAAGTGCAAAATATGTAGGCGGAGCAATTGTCACCAATTATGGCACCAACATTCTGTATTTTGAAGTGGTTGCAGCTAATTTCACCGGAGGTTACACCCCATCATTCAAGGTAACTGGTCTGGCAGCAGCTCAATCAGTCACTTCTCTCGAATTTGCAGTTGCTTCTACTTTTGCATCTCCAATTACCACCACATTGGCTGCCGGAGTATATAGTCCAGATGCTCCAATAATGATCGATCCCTCGGTTACCAATACCACAGCAGGAGTTTCAATTTATGTGAGACTAACGATCGCTAACGGAACTGAAGAGCATTTAGCCGATTCAGCAATTGCACTTGCAGTTAACGGAACAAATACTGCAGGAGAAAAAGATGTTGTAAATACAGCATGTGCTACATTAACTGATTTTGAAGACATTGCAACACAAACATTAACAAAACGTCCAACTGTTACTTCTGTACAAGCCGGAGGATTTATAACTCCATAGATTATTTAGGATAGCATCAAAATGCGTTTGCTTTTTCATGAACCATATACGTTTTCCGATTAGCATTCATCCGATCGGAAAATGGCCAGTGCAATAAGAAGCAAACAGTCTTCATGCCGCTCCCTTAATCAGGAAAAGGTGAAACAACTTGTATATCAAATACTTTAAACTGACATTGATACCTTATAATATAATGATAAGGAAATGAGTCATGAAAAATTATCAAAATGGTCTGCCATCAGGATTACCTCTTGACTTCAATCACGGAAGAGGTGATCCTTCTGTCGAAATAAACAGCTCAAAAAAAGCGCCTTGCGGGGTGTTAGGACGCTATTGTATGATCTGGCTTACCTGTCGAAACAGTGTATGTCAGGATTTTTTGTTTCGAAATGTAGGACTAAGTTTTTAATAGTTTTAAATCTTAAACATTGTACCTTAAACCTTTGTACATATTACGTCTGGCGTTTGTAGTTTTGCAACTACTGCTGCTTGCTTTGGCTCCCGCCAGGGCTCAGACTGTCGTGTCCCAAGGTAAGATAACAACGTTGGCTGTCGTACAGGTACCCGGTCATACATACGAATGGGAACTTTATAATGATGCAACCATCAATTTTGCAACCGTAGCAGGCAATTGCCCGGTTACCTCTGCTGCTTTTACCGGAAGCCATCTTGGATCCAATGTTCAGGTAAAATGGCTGATTCCGGGGATCTATTTTTACAAGGTAACCGCTCGTGATGCTTTAGGTTGCACAATGAACTTAAAAATTGGCATGATAAGAGTGATTCCAACCGAACTTGATGCAGTAATCGCCGGCACCACGCTAACTGGTGCATGTCAACAAGTTAAACTCGATGCATCCAAATCGGTCGGCGATATTATCAGGTACGAATGGTCGCTTACCGATAATGGTGGCGTATTAACTAATAAATTGGGAATTACCACTGATTTTCAACTTTCGCCATCTTTCACAGGTTCGCTTCCTGCCGATTTTAAAGTAAGACTCAAGGTTACTAACCGCAAAGGAGTTACAAACAGCGATTCGATCACCATCACGGTCGACCGTCTTCCGGTTGCCGAAATCTATGCTTCAGGCAAATTGGAAAAAGACGGGACTATGCTAGTTGATGGAACAGTTTCTACCGGAACTGAATTAAATTTCAAATGGTTTACATCGGCAGGTAAAATAGTCGGACACGATAATGAATCAATTGTAAAATTATTTGCACCAGGAATCTATTCGCTTGAAATCACTGATAATCATGGCTGCAGGTCATCAAAAGCCTTTAAATTCCCGTTGGAAATCCATCAGATCATTGCAAATCCGGATTATGCGAGAACCTCCTGGGCACAGGATACAACCATTATGGTATTATCCAATGACCATTCGACGGTAGCTCTTATCCCGTCAACAGTACATATACTCGAGCCACCTTTATGGGGAGGAACAAAGGTTAACGAGGATGGTTCAATTACTTATATGCCAAAGGAAAGACGTCCTGGACGTGATCAGTTTGTTTACGAAGTGTGCGATGAAGTAAACTTATGCGCTTCTACTACAGTGACCATTGATATTTATGATAGTGGCATACACGCTCCTGAAGGATTTTCTCCGAATGGTGACGGAATAAATGACCAGCTGGTATTCCGGGGACTTGAGCACTATCTCCAATCACAATTATATGTCTTTACCCGTTCCGGTCAACCAGTCTATCAAAGCTTAGACTATCTGAATGATTGGGATGGCACAACCGTAAAAAGTACATTAACCGATCTGCAACTGGTTCCGACAGGCGTTTATTATTACGTGTTAAAACTGGGAGGAACAAACCGATCGCTGAAAGGATTTGTCTATATCGGATATTAAACACTAACTGAAACCATGTATTTTAATTAACCTTCAGGGGGGTATAATTATTGAAAAACAAACGACCATCAATTGTTCTTCAAATGTATCCCTATTTCAAAACCCCTAACTCTTTGCCAATTTTTGTGAAAGCAATCACTGCTTTGTCGAGGTGTTCCCTTCGATGCGCCGCCGAAAGTTGAACCCTGATCCGAGCCTGTCCCTGTGGTACAACCGGATAATAAAATCCGATTACGTAAATTCCTTCGTCTAAAAGACGAGTGGCAAACTCCTGCGACAATTTTGCATCATACAGCATCACTGCACAAATGGCTGATTTGGTAGGTTTTATATCGAATCCAGCTTCCTTGATTTTCGAAACGAAGTATTCGGTATTCTCATGTAAACGATCCTGTAATTCAGTTGATTCTGTCATCATTTCGAACACCCTGATTCCTGCCCCGACAACTGCAGGCGGAATGGAGTTTGAGAACAGATAAGGACGTGATCGCTGACGCAACAATTCAATGATCTCCTTCCTTCCGGTCGTAAATCCGCCAACTGCACCGCCAAAAGCTTTGCCAAGTGTTCCAGTGATAATATCAACCTCACCGCGTACATTAAACCTTTCGGTAACACCACGTCCGGTCTCACCAACAACCCCGGCCGAATGGCACTCATCGACCATTACAAGCGCATCGTATTTTTTGGCCAACCTGACAATCTCATCCAATGGGGCCACATTTCCATCCATCGAAAATACACCATCAGTTACTACAATCCTGAACCTGGCATCCTTCGATTTCTTCAACTGCTCCTCAAGATCGGTCATATCGGCGTTGTTATACCTGTAGCGAGCGGCTTTGCACAATCTCACTCCATCGATAATGGAAGCGTGATTCAGTGAATCGGAGATAATCGCATCCTCATCGGAAAACAAAGGTTCAAAAACACCGCCATTTGCATCAAAGCAGGCAGCATACAAAATGGTATCTTCTGTTCCGAAGAATTCGGCAATCTTTTGTTCGAGGACTTTGTGCATATCGGTCGTGCCACAAATAAACCGCACTGACGACATTCCATATCCGTATGAATCAAGTGATGATTTGGCAGCTGCGATTAATTCAGGATGATTCGAAAGTCCTAGGTAATTATTCGCACAAAAGTTAAGCACTTCTTTTCCCGAGTCCAGTTTTATCACAGCATCCTGTGACGAAACAATAATTCGTTCTCCCTTGTAAAGACCTGCATTCTTAATGTTTGATAACTCATTTTGAAGGTGTTCTCTTATTTTTCCGTACATATCCTTAGTTTTATTATTGATCTCATATTTCAAAGATTAAAACTATCTAAAAGAAAGTAGCGGAACAAGGATAAATTTCAGGTAGTAGAGACGCGATTAATCGCGTCTCTACTACACCGATTGGACCATCAAAGAAGTTCCAAAAGGTATTCTTCCATCTTTTCAGGCTTCGTATTTGGTGCAAAACGCTTAACCGGTTTACCTTCGCGGTCAATAACAAACTTCGTGAAGTTCCATTTTATTCTACCTCCCAGAAAACCGGATAATTGCTTCCGGAGAAAAACATACAATGGATGAGCACCGGGGCCATTCACCTCTAACTTTTCGAACATCTGAAAACTGACACCATAATTAATAAGGCATCCCTCCGAAATCTCTTTGGAACTTCCCGGCTCCTGACTGCCAAACTGGTTGCAAGGGAATCCTAAGATGACCAAGCCTTTTTCGCTATATTTCCTGTTCAATTCCTCCAGGCCGGCATATTGATGCGTAAACCCGCATTTGCTCGCGGTATTCACAATCACAACTAATTTGCCTTTGTAATCTGACATGGTTTTTACTTTTCCCTGAAGTGTTTTGGCCGAAAAACTATAAAATGTATTCTCCATTACTATTATCTGATAAAATGTTGAATGACACAAATCATTTGATGATCACAACTGATAGAATGCCTTTACCGTAAACGAAAACGCTCCATCTTTGTTTACATAAATCAGTCTTTGAGCGTCAATACAACTCAAAATGCTGTCAATCTTCCATGAATCTTTATTTGGAATTTCTCTAAATATGATAACTTACAGTCGAAGACTGAACAATTATCCACCTCTGTTGTACCTTATAATTGAAATCAAACAAGCATCTGTTCTGTAAGCCATTTTTGATACATCGGAATTTTAAATTAGAATTATAACTTAGTAACCTGAAACCTGAAAAGATGAATATCATGTTTTTGCTTATTGGGGTAAGTTTTTTAGTGGCCTTTCTATTCTTAGTCATGTTTATCTGGGCGGTTAAGAGCGGGCAGTATGACGATACCATCACCCCATCCATCAGGATATTGTTTGATGATGATTTGGAATCAACGATAGAAGATAAAGATAAACCTAAAGTTCAGTAAGCTAAACAAACAGAAGTAATATGGAAATTCAGCAATTCAATTACGACAACAAAACAGTAAAGTATTTTATAATTGCCACGATGATCTGGGGTGCAGTTGCCCTGCTGGTGGGTTTATTGATCGCTTCACAGTTAGCATTTCCTGCATTGAATCTTGGGATCGAGTATACAACTTTTGGCCGGACCCGTCCCCTTCATACCAATGCGGTCATCTTTGCATTTATCGGAAATGCGATGTTTGCCGGAATCTACTACTCCTTGCAACGAATTTTAAAGGCGCGGCTATTCAATGATGTTTTGAGCAAGATCCATTTCTGGGGATGGCAATTTATTATCCTTTGTGCTGCATTGACACTGCTTTCGGGTATTACTACCGGAAAAGAGTATGCCGAACTTGAATGGCCCATCGACATAATGATCGCCGTAGTCTGGGTTGCTTTTGGATGGAATATGATTGGAACCATTTTAAACCGAAGGGTAAAACATATTTATGTTTCGGTCTGGTGGTACCTGGCTACTTTTTTGGGAATCGCCATACTGCACATCGTAAACAGCATTGAAATTCCTGCTTCATTACTTAAAAGTTACCCCGTATATGCGGGAGCGCAGGACGCGGTAGTACAATGGTGGTATGGGCACAACGCTGTGGCGTTCTTCTTAACGACCCCATGGCTTGGATTAATGTACTATTACCTGCCAAAATCTGCCAACCGCCCTATATATTCGTATCAACTTTCGATCATCCATTTCTGGACTTTGATATTCCTATATATGTGGGCTGGGCCTCACCATTTATTATACCAGGCTTTACCTGACTGGGTTCAGGCTTTGGGTGTAACCTTTTCAATCATGCTAATTGCACCGTCATGGGGCGGAATGATCAATGGATTATTAACCCTCAGAGGCGCATGGGACAAGGTTCGTGACAATGCGGAACTCAAATTTTTCGTTATTGCATTAACCGCTTATGGAATGTCAACCTTCGAGGGACCCATGATGTCGTTAAAAAGCGTCAATGCGATCAGTCACTTCTCCGATTGGACGATTGCACACACGCACATTGCCGGGATGGGCTGGAACGGCGGACTCATATTTGGTATGTTTTATTGGCTGGTGCCAAAACTTTTCAGAACCCCCTTGTATTCCAAAAAACTTGCCAATACGCATTTCTGGATTGCAACGCTTGGCATACTGATGTTTGCTATTCCGCTTTACTGGGCAGGGATAACTCAATGGCTCATGTTACGTGAATATACGAAAGATGGATTGCTCGCATATCCTAACTTCCTCGAAACCACCACACAGATTCTTCCGATGTATAAATTCCGGATTGTGGGAGGCTTGCTCTTTCTGACAGGTTTTTTAATGTTCTTCTATAATATTTTAAAAACCGTAAATGCAGGAAGTATGGTTGCGAACGAGGCAGCCGAAGCTCCGGTCATGATCGATTCGTCGGCACGTAAATACGGAGAATCGTTTCATCGCATGATTGAAAGAAAAGGGGTTGTTTTTTCTGTACTTGTATTTATTGCCCTTGCGATTGGCGGAGCAGTTGAGATCATCCCCATGCTCAGTATCCAATCAAATATTCCTAAGATTGCAGCAGTTACTCCATACACCCCGCTTGAATTATCCGGGCGTGATATATATGTTGCCAACGGATGTTATAATTGTCACTCGCAACAGGTTCGGCCGCTCAGGTACGAAACCGACCGTTATGGCGAATATTCGAAAATCGGGGAGTTCGTTTACGACCATCCTTTCCAGTGGGGTTCGCGCCGAACCGGTCCTGACCTCGCACGTGCAGGTTATGTGGGGAGTTCTACTTACAAAACAGCTATCTGGCATTATAACCATTTTACAAAGCCACTCGAAATTAATCCGCAAACCATTATGCCCGCCTATCCCTGGTTGGCGAAGAATGTCGTGGATCTAAGTCAGATACCGACTAAAATCAGGGTGATGCAAATGCTGGGTGTTCCATATGCTAAAGACTACGATCAAAAAGCAGTTGCTGATTACCAGGCACAGGCTCAGAAAATTGTTGATGAGTTAAAAGTGTCGGGAGTAGTTATTTCCCCGGATAAGGAAATTATTGCAATGATTGCCTACTTGCATAAATTGGGCAGGGATATTTCACCGGCAAATCAAAAGAATAATTGATCATTAAAAATTTGATATTATGAGTTTTGTAAGCGGAGTTCTCAATGGCGTTGATGGAATTCAAAACTATTACATATTGGGTTTGCTCATATTTATGGCACTATTTATTGTGATACTTTACCGGACAATAAAAATTCCCAGGAAAGATTTGATGAAGTTTAAAGCCTCCATCCTGGAAAACGATGAATTGGAATCAAACAAGATTTAATAAAGATAATCTATTTTGTTATGACAGAAGAAAACAATAATATCAATAGTACAGAAGATGATAAAGTCCATGATGGAAGTGATTCGGATGGAATTAAGGAGTTAAACAACCCGCCACCCAATTGGATATTATTCGTATTATTACTCACCTATGGATTTTCGCTTTTCTATTTGATCCATTATTTTGGGTACCCCAACAACGGAAA
>Ga0209125_1002778_pt1 | contig 12904 bp, 11 predicted proteins | sample BarGraIncub1131A_FD_184503 | JGI IMG/M metagenome (GOLD analysis project Ga0209125, IMG submission 184503) | Arctic peat soil microbial communities from Barrow, Alaska - Barrow Graham LP Incubations 11-31A (SPAdes) (version 2) | ecosystem: Environmental > Terrestrial > Soil > Wetlands > Peat... | reverse complement strand
CATTGGGCGCAACTTTCTGGTCAAGATCAACGCTAACATTGGCAATTCTGCGATTTCATCGGGGATTGAAGAAGAAGTAGAAAAAATGGTCTGGTCGACCCGTTGGGGTGCGGACACTGTGATGGACCTTTCTACCGGCAAAGACATTCACGAAACCCGCGAATGGATCCTGCGCAATAGTCCTGTGCCTATTGGCACCGTGCCGATTTACCAAGCATTAGAGAAGGTGAACGGAAAAGTGCTCGACCTCAATTGGAAGGTGATGCGCGAGACTTTGATCGAACAAGCAGAACAGGGTGTGAGCTACTTCACGATCCATGCGGGGCTTTTGCTGTCGCATGTGCGCCTCACTGCGGAACGCACCACGGGCATTGTGTCGCGCGGCGGGTCCATGATGGCAGGATGGTGCTTGGCACATCATAAAGAGAATTTCCTCTATGAGCATTTCGAGGATATCTGTGAGATCCTCAAGGCCTACGATGTAGGGATTTCGCTCGGGGACGGTCTGCGTCCAGGAAGTATTGCGGATGCCAATGATGCCGCGCAGTTCGCAGAGTTGGATGTGCTGGGGGAACTCACCCAGATCGCCTGGAAACATGATGTGCAGGTGATGATCGAAGGGCCTGGCCATGTGCCTTTGCATATGATTCAAGAGAACATGACTCGACAACTCGTCAAATGCCACGAGGCTCCGTTCTACACGCTTGGGCCTCTAGTCACCGATATTGCTGCCGGCTACGATCATTTAGCCTCGGCTATTGGCGCAGCCATGATTGGCTGGTTCGGAACGGCGATGCTTTGCTATGTGACTCCCAAAGAACATCTGGGACTTCCCAATCGCGACGATGTGCGCGAAGGTGTCGTTGCATACAAAATTGCAGCGCATGCTGCGGATCTTGCCAAGGGTCACCCTGCAGCGCAATACCGCGACAATGCCATGAGCCGTGCCCGCTTTGATTTCCGCTGGTACGACCAGTTCAATTTGGCTTTGGATCCGGATAAAGCGCGCTCCTTCCATGATGAAACCCTGCCCAAGGAAGGCGCAAAAGTTGCCCACTTCTGTTCCATGTGCGGTCCGCAATTCTGTGCGATGAAGATCACTCAGGACGTTCGCACCTACGCTAAGGAACATGATCTCGATAACGCTACCGCGCTCGAGGAAGGCATGAAGGAAAAAGCCAAAGAGTACAAGAAGATCAATAGTCCTAAAGCAAAAGCAACGGCAAAACCGAAGTTAGCCGCGCAACCAAAAACGGCAACCCGCACCAAAAAATGAAACAGCCCCTCCCGCTAATCCTTATTTCCAGCCCCGAAGATTTTACTGATGAGTATGTGCTGATCGAGACCATGTTCAAGCGTGGTCTGCAACGGTTGCATGTGCGCAAGCCGCGTAAAGATTTGCGCGGCATGGAGCGCTGGTTGTTTGGCTTGGACTGTGACGTTCGCTCTCAAGTGGTCGTGCACGGATTTCCCGAGCTTGCCGATGCGTTCGGGTTAGCGGGCCTTCATGGCAAAGAATCTGTGCATAGTTTCTCTGCCCATTCCTTTCCTGAGCTCAAGCAGGCGGGGGACAGGCAGTATGCATTTTTAAGTCCGATCTATGATTCCTTTTCCAAAATTGGCTACCGTGCTGCTTTTACCGAAGCAGAATTGCGCATAGGGCTAGCTGAATTATCAAGCTCAAAACCGCGACTTGCTGTCTATGCGCTCGGGGGAATTGATGCCGAACGTTTAGCTGCAGTCAATGCCATGGGGTTTTCTGGTGCCGCCATCCTCGGGGCCGTTTGGAATGCCGCAGATCCAATAGGTGCCTGGGATGCCCTGCGCGACTTGAGTTATGTGGTACGTGGCCTGGAAGCGCCAATTTATCCGGAAATAGAGTCATGGCGGGAAGTCATGCAAGAACGTCGGGAAGGAAGTTTATGAGCAATTATCGACCCTTGGTGGTAACCATTGCAGGACATGATCCGAGCGGTGGCGCTGGACTTTCTGCTGACTTGAAGGTCTTCGATGCCTGGGGAGTGCAAGGGCAATCTGTCTGCACAGCACTTACCGTGCAAAATGAGAGTGAGTTCTATGCGCCGGGTTGGATCGCATGGCCGCAGATAGAATCTCAATTAAATGCACTACATCTAAAACATAAAGCAGAGTATTATAAAATCGGCATTGTCGAAAATGCTGCGACACTGCTCGCGATAGTTACCTGGATTCGCACGAAAAATCCCAGTGCATATATTCTCTGGGATCCGATTTTGAAAGCTAGCGCAGGCTTTGATTTTCATAGCCAGGAGCAGCGTTCGCTGTTTCGTACGATTGCCCAGCAGGTCTCGTTACTCACTCCGAATCAAGATGAATATGAATGGCTCGGGGGCGATCTTCCCGGTCTCGTGCTTTTGAAAGGTGGGCACGATCAAGGGGATTTGTGCACCGACCAGCTGTGGCTTGACGCCGCGCCCATTGGTTCCTACACGCTGCCACGCATACCTGGAGCGAACAAGCATGGCAGTGGTTGCGTTCTTGCCGCGAGCATTGTAGCACTCATGGCCAAAGGCTTGAAAATAGAACGGGCGTGCCAAGTGAGCCGGAATTTTTTGCAGGAATATTTGCAGAGTGCTCCGGGACTTTTGGGAAGCGTGCAAGACGCTTTGACACCCGATATTCAAACCTCGTCCACTGAGGATGAGTCCGTATTGCATAGTCGTTTATATGTGATTACCTGGGATGGTGCCTCACAAAGTCATGTGGAGCAGGTTCGTTGTCTCTGTGAAAATAAAGTGCGCATCATCCAATTGCGCATGAAATACACAGATTCCTCCGAGCGTCTCGAAACCGCCTGGCAGTGCCTGCGCATTTGTCGGCAGTGGGGGGCGATGCTTGTCATCAACGACGATGTGGAGCTTGCAAGAACTATCGGGGCAAAGGCTGTGCATTTGGGTCTGACTGACATGGGTGTTGCCGAGGCGCGCCTGCGTTTAGGACCAGATGTGCTTATCGGGGGGACAGCGAATACACCAGAGCATGTGCGTAAGCGCATCGCAGAAGGGGTGGACTATATCGGACTTGGACCATGGCGTTTTACGGATACCAAGCAAAATTTGAGTGCAGTGCTTGGATTGCTAGGTGTTGCCTCGGCAATGGAGGTGGTGCAAAATATTAAGCCCAACCTCCCTGTTTTCGTGATTGGGGGCATTACCCCGCAAGATTGTAAAGAAATATTAGAGTGCGGTGCTACAGGTGTTGCTGTATCCTCTTTTATTGTTTCTGATCAACATCCACAAATGCGTGTGCGCGATTTTTGCGACGCGATGGCTGGAATAGGAAGTCGCTTATGAAATCGTTAGTTATAGCCGGTAAAGAATTTTCCTCGCGCCTCTTTCTGGGAACCGGGAAATTTGCCTCCCCACAAGCAATGCTTGAGGCACTGGAGAGCTCGGGTTCGCAGATGATCACAGTGGCGCTACGTCGGGTGGATCTTCACGCCAAAGGCGACCCTATCCTTGAGGCTCTGAAAAATTTCCACGGTCAATTGCTTCCGAATACTTCGGGTGTGCGCGATGCCAAAGAAGCCGTATTTGCAGCTCAGATGGCGCGGGAGGCGCTTGGCACCAATTGGCTCAAACTGGAGATTCACCCCGATCCGCGCTGGCTGTTACCCGATTCCATCGAAACTCTGAAGGCTTGCGAAATACTGGTTAAAGATGGTTTTATCGTTCTGCCGTACATTCAAGCCGATCCAGTGCTCTGCAAGCGTCTGGAAGAGGTCGGAGCTGCCGCAGTGATGCCTTTAGGCGCACCGATCGGTACTAATCAAGGCCTTCAGACCAAGGCGATGCTCGAGATCATTATTGCGCAGAGTCGCTTGCCGGTGGTCATCGATGCTGGAATCGGAGCGCCATCCCACGCTTGCGAAGCCATGGAGCTCGGAGCTGATGCGGTACTTGTCAATACTGCTATTGCGGTCGCGGGCAATCCTGGAATAATGGGACGATGCTTCCGCGATGCGGTTCTTGCAGGCCGTGATGCCTATGAGAGTGGCCTTCCTATGCAGAGCGGCCATGGCGCCGAACCAAGTTCTCCCCTCACTTCATTCCTGGATCGATTATGAGCACTTTTACCAGCGTTTTGAATGCTATGGATTGGGATGGCATCACCGCTCAAATTGCTGCAAAGACAATTGAGGACGTGGATCGTGCCCTGGCCAAGACTACCCAGCTCGACCAAGATGATTTCATGGCATTGGTTTCTCCGGTGGCGAGCAATCGTCTCGAAGCCATGGCCAAGCGTAGCCAGGAGTTGACCTTGCGTCGTTTTGGCCGCACGGCGCAACTTTACATTCCCATGTATCTGTCCAATGAATGCACCAACAATTGCGTGTACTGCGGATTTTCCATGGACAATAAAATTGCCCGCAAAACTCTCACCGCCACAGAGATCCTGAGCGACGCGGAACTGGTGCGGAGCTGGGGTTTTGAGCATCTCCTGCTTGTGACGGGTGAAGATTCACGGACAGCCGATGTCACTTATCTTGCGAATGCTGTAGAGCTGTTGCATCCTCTTTTCGCCCAGATTTCTCTCGAAGTACAGCCTCTTTCCATTGAGGAGTATCAGCGCCTAATGGACGTTGGCGTCACTGCCGTTTACGTCTACCAAGAAACTTACCATCGCAGCACTTACCGCAATTACCACCACAAAGGCAAAAAAACAATTTTCGACTGGCGCCTGGAAACTCCCGATCGTCTCGGTGAAGCCGGAATGCGGAAAATTGGCCTTGGTTGCTTAATTGGGCTTGAAGACTGGCGCACGGATGCCGTATTTCTGGCAGCACATTTGCGCCATTTGGAACGCAAATACTGGCGCACGCGTTATTCCATCGCTTTTCCGCGGCTTCGCCCCCATGCCGGCGATTTTGAACCGAACGTCGTGCAGACCGATCGTGAACTTGCCCAACTCATCTGGGCGTACCGCATTTTTGACCCCGATGTGGAGCTCTCCATGTCCACTCGTGAGGCTCCCGAGTTCCGCGACCAGATGCTCGGTCTGGGGATCACCCATTTGAGCGCAGCTTCCCGCACCGACCCCGGGGGGTATTCCACCGACGATCACAGCCTAGAGCAGTTCTCCGTCCATGACGACCGGACTTCAGCCGAAGTTGCCACCGCGATCCGCGCCAAGGGTTTTGAACCGGTCTGGAAAGACTGGGATCTCGCGCTGGAGCACAGTGTGTAAGTGAAGCGCAGAGTTCTATATTTCGCGCAAAATTATCGGAGCCACCATGTCTGAACATTCTTATTCGCACCGTCTGGAAAGCCGCATTGAACATTGTGGCAATCCCGTTTGTTTTGGCATGGATCCTGTTCTTGAGCTGATTCCTGTCGAAGGCACTGCTGAAGAGCGTATTCGGGTCTTTTATCTCGAGATTCTGAATGAATTTGTGAAGCGGGGAGTCAAGCCCGCCATCGTCAAGCCCAATAGCGCCTACTACGAGTGCGTCAGCATCCAAGCACTCCTCGTGTTGCAGGAGTTGATCCGTGAATATTCGCGCGAAGGCATTCTGGTGGTTCTTGATGCCAAACGCGGCGATATCGGCAAATCTTCTACAGCATATGCTAAAGCAGCCTTCCATGTTTACGGAGCCGATGCGGTGACCGTCAGTCCCTGGATGGGTTCCGATTCTGTAGAGCCTTTCCTCAAGGAAACAGTGGACAAGGGTGTGTATGGCCTACTTCGTACCTCCAACAAGGGTGCGAAGGATTTTCAGGATCTCTTTATCCGTGACGAGGGCCGGGCCTATGAGGCTGTCGCATCAAAATTCATGGATTGGGACAATGGCTCGCTCGGTGCGGTGGTCGGTGCGACCAATCCAGGAGAACTGGAAACCATCACGCGCTATTTTGTGAGCCGTGGTCATGAAATTCCATTCCTGATTCCTGGAGTCTCCATTCCCGGAGTCCCAGGGCAACAAGGCGGACAGGCATCTGAGGTGATTGCCGCGATCCGAGCTGGTGGTAGCACGCGTCGCTTTCATGTGCTGAATAGCTCTAGTGGCCTCAGCTTCGCTTGGCAGGCCAATGGGAATTCCCGCAATTATGCGGTCGCCTGCGTGGATGCGTTCGAACGTCTCTGCGACGATATCCGCAAAGCGGAGCGTTAAGCGCGAACATTCTCGACCCAAGCCCAGCTTTCTGTGAGTGCGACTTGAAGTTGCTCTGGGGAAATGTGATGTAAATCACAAAGCCCCATGGTGACATCGAGTTCGTCAAGCTCCAAGGCTGCAGCGATTTTCAATAGATCCCCGAGCACGCCTTTTTGTTCCTGCAAAGCCTCACTGAGTTCAGGCCCTAGATCGAATTCTTTTAGAACGGTGCCAATATTGACGTGGCATAGCGCGTCCATTCGACTGAGCATTCCTGCTAAGAATGCTTTTTCATTCAATGACCCAAAGGCATCGATAATTTTAGCCAGATTCTCCATGAGTCGTGCGCGTTGTGCTGCATTGTCGAAAAGTGCGGAGCCGGAACTGGGGCCGACACCAGCAAACAGCATAAGCATCAGCCATTGCTGCAGCTTGCGTTGTCCGATCATTGCCAGGGCAAGACGAATCGAGTCAATTTTGCAACGATTTCCAATGGATGCCGAATTGATGTACTTGAGCATGCCCAGGGTAACTTCAGGTTGGTGCTTGAACTCTTCCTCCAAAACATTCAATTCGGGGTCTTGACGAAGTACCTGAAGAAGACTCAGCACTCCTGTGGTTTTCGGATCAAGTTTGCGGCCTTCGATGATCTCGGGTTTGGCGAAGAAGTATCCTTGAAACAGCGTGTATCCCATTGCCTTGCATTCACGGAACTGCTCTTCTGTTTCCACTTTCTCAGCGAGCATTTGGATATTGGTATATGGTTTAAACAGTTGGGCAGATGCTTTGACTTGGGCTGGTGAGTTACAAATCAGATCGACTTTCACATAGGTCACGAATGGAATGAAACGACTAATTTTGGCAATGTGTTCAGTCGTCATTTCAAAGTCATCAAGAGCAATTTCAAACCCCGCTTCTTTGAGTATGGATACTGAATCAGCGACAAGTTCATCTCCCACCACATCCTCGAGAATTTCCAGAACGAATACATTGGGATCCAGTGCTTCAAAAGTTCGTTCCAACAGCATGTGCCGGTCGCAATTGATAAAGGCTTTATGCGCCCCGATGATCGTCTGGATACCCATGGAGTTGAGTGCGTTGACAAGTACTCGGGCCGTTGCCTGCGTTGAGTCGGTGATGACTGCGTCAGTTGCCTTCGCACCGCTGCGAAAGAGCAATTCGTAAGCGCATAGCTTGTGGTCCAAGTCGAGAATCGGCTGGCGCGCAAGATATACCTTATCGATCATTGCTTCGGTGGTCATCGGTACTCCCAAATTCATTTCTTTGATTCTATCAAATTGTATCGGCGATGTCAAAAAAAACACCTCCAGACGGAGGCGTTCCCTTGCATCAAATTTTGGAATATTTAGATTCGAGCCGTTTCGATAGCGGTTAGCAAAATACCTTTGCAACCCAAGTCCGCAAGTTTATCCATCGTTTGATTCGCTTCAGACTTCTTTACCATGGCCTTGACAGCGAACCAGCCCTTGTCGTGCAGAGGGCTCACAGTGGGCGAGGAAAGACCTGGAGTAATCTGGCACGCCTGATCCAATAAGGTTGCAGGAACGTCGTACTCGACCATCATCCAAGCCATGGCAACGAGCTTCCCTTCAAGACGCTTGCGCAGAGTGCTGACTTCTGGGAGCTTTGCGCGTCCTGGGTGTGAAAATAAGGCTGCTTGAGACCGGAATAGCGGCTCACCAAGTATCCGCAGACCAGCCTGCTTCAAGGTCGTCCCCGTTTCGACTACATCGACTACTGCATCGGCCACGCCCAAATTAACGCTAATTTCGACAGCGCCAGTCAGAGTGATTAGCTCCGGTGCTGAGGCTCCAAAATAATTGCGGACAATTTCGGGAAAGCTTGTTGCAATGCGGGTATGGCGCAAATCTTCCAGCGTTTGGTAGCTCGAATCATTTGGAACTGCCGCGCAATGTTTGGATGCCCCGAAACCCAGATCAAGAAGCTTTTCGCAAAGAGTGCCCGCTTCTGCTTCGAAGTCAATGCCGGTGACGCCGACATCGATAATGCCTTTGCCGACGTACATGGGAATATCGTCCGGGCGCAAAAAGAAGAATTCCACACCGTTGTCGGGATCGGCACTGGAGAGGGACTTCAGAGACTTTGAAACCTTATAGCCGCAAGCGCGGAAAAGATCCATCGTGGGCTCGAAGAGCATTCCTTTGTTGGGCAGAGCGACTTTGATCATAGTGTTATCGGATGGGGAAATGGAATACAAGTGTAAAGTTCTAAAGTGTAAAGTTGTAACAGGAGGAACTCAATGCAAAAATAAATACAAGTAGAATACAGGAGAAATGGGTAAAACGTCAATTCTTTATTTGGGCTACCGGCGCGGCCCTTGAAGTGCCTTGCTCGGGACCAGTCGCCCCCTAACCTACAATTTCTTGTAGACTTCTTCGAGAGTTAAGCCCTTCTCGGCCATCATTACCGCAACATAATAGAGGACCTGGGATAATTCCAAAGCGAGATCATCCTGGGTCTCAAAACGTGCGGCCATCCAGCTCTCAGCGGCTTCTTCCACCAGCTTTTTCCCGATTCCATGGGCGCCTTTGCGGAAAAGTTCCGTAGTGGATTTTCCCTCAGGCATTTCCTGTTTTCGTTGCTGGGCGAGTTCTACAATTTCTTCAAAAGTCATAGGAATAATTTAGAAAGATTGGTGGAAGATGCGTAAAATTGAAAGTGAATATATGTTCCGCGGAGGGTTATCCAGTGGAAAGTGGAAAGTTACCCCCAAGCACCGCCTTTAAAACAGAAGTAACCCGTCGCAACTTAGTAGCCCCGCCCAAGCGAGCTTGGTTGCGGGAGCTTATACACAAATGTGTATTCCACTAGATAGATATGCGTAATCGCACCTACATCGCGGTCAATCTGATCTTCTGAATCTGGTCCATGGTGATCTCGAAGGAGTCTCCGCCGACCATCTGTCCCGTGATCCGATATGGCTCGCGCCGATTGTTGATGCGCACAACGATGAAGGTCAGCGTTCGAGGTAAAGCTCTAGGCAGGCTAGGATCCGTAATAAAGGCTTCAATGGGAACTTCCATCACCATGGCGTAGCGAAGTACTTTAAGGGTTTCTCCGTGATCGCGTACCTGGAAATCGGTCGTGTACTTTCCCTGCCCAACCAGAGCGTTAGCCAAGGCCGAACGGGCTTCTACCGGTTGCCATTCGTAGTCGGGTGTGCCATGAGGCGGGGTTGCGGGTGCAAAATCGCGCGACCAAGGAGCGTTGGTAAGCAAAACCCCATTGCGTGGGGCGGCCTCAGGGGGGGGCTCTAATCCAAAGTGGCTGAGCAATTCGCGAACAGCGACATCTCGTTCAGGCTTTAATAGAAAGCCATAGCCTGGAATCGCTTCAGTGGTGTGTTCCAAAAACTGGGGGAACAAGGAAAGCTCTTTCCAACGTTCCTGATTCAGAATACGCAGCAGGGTAACTTTGGATATAGAGCTGTCCGCATGGACTGATGTCCATTCCGCAATGGCCGCCGCAACCGAAGGAGGAAGGTGTACCCAAGTGATAAAATCCTGTAGCCATGACTCTGGAAGCCCTGCGCGCAGGGCGCAAAGCAAAGGATCCTTGGCAAATTGGATTCTCACAAAGGACTCATCACTGAGAGGTTCCGCAATGGAAGCCGCAGTGAAAAGGTGCTTTGTAGGACTGATGGTAGGCAAAATGCTTTCAAAATTTGCTGTAGCTGTCGGTGCAGGCAATGCATTGAGCTCATGTTCCCAGGAGCTGTGCTCAACCCAATGCCGACCTTCGGTGCTCAGACGGACGTAGGAATGGCGGCCTTTTTCCAAATTCAGTTCTATAAGGCCCAATAACCAAATTTCGCGTAGAATTCGTGGGAGGGAGCCCCACGCATGGGTCGTACTGGTCTGGGTTGGAATACGCAGGTGTGGACATAATGGCCACAATTGCCAAGCAAGAGACCCCAGCTCGACGACTTCTGGCCACAGGGCAAGACGTTGACGGAATTGGGATGCGCTCATTCCAAAACGGCGTTCAATCCACCAGTTGCAGAGGTGATGACGCAGCCGGCCGGGATGCATGGTCAAGCCTTCCCAAGCTGTTTCGCTTAGGTGTACATCGCAATCCTGGACTTTTAGCCAACCATGTTCACTCAGATATTGCAGGATTAAGATGCGCTCATCTGCGGGTGCGCTTTCGGAAATCACCAACGTCGATACGAGCGCGTCTTCCAAAGAGGTCTGTGAACGACGGTGCAATTCCCCTGCGGAGGTTAATTTGACTTGCCCTTTCAGAATTTGCGCGCAAAAACGGACCAAGTGCCAAGAGAGTTGGTTACCGTGGTGATACCATCTCGCTGCAGGTGTCGGATTTGCCGCAGTAAGGGGCATGCTGAAGTGTTCTGCGAATTCCTGAAACCCAAAGTAAGAGACTGTACCTTGGACAGCAATGCGGCACAGAAATAATTTTTCTGAGGCCGTCATCAGGAAGCTTTGAAGCTGGGTCTGTTGCTCGCGAGGCACAGACGCAACAAGCTCCGAATGGGTCATGCCCCGTTCAAGGGATCCGTAAATCCATTGCATCAAATGCTGTTGCCAGGGTTCCAAAGAGTCCAGAAAGCCTTGCTGGCGTTCCGATTGCAGGATAGCTTCTAGGCACTCCTGCAGGACTTTTGAACTGCTCAAAAGCCCTTTTTTGCCGACCACCCGTTGGTGGATTGCGGTCAGGGCAGCTTTAGGTGCACCTTCGAGGAAATTTAGTAGTGTTCTCACAAGGGAGCCAAAGATAGAAAAACGAAAAAGCCATGGGCGTGCCTGCGCCCATGACTCAAAAAATGCAATATCAGTTTAATTAACGGAGCAAGCTGAGCACGCTCTGTGGCTTCTGGTTCGCCTGTGACAACATTGAAGTCGAGCTCTGCACCAGAATCTGGTTTCGAGTGAAACTTGTTGTTTCCGAAGCGAAGTCGACGTCACGGATACGGGATTCTGCATCCTGAGTGTTGAACTCCTGGTTCGATAAGTTATTGACCGTATGTTCCAGGCGGTTGATGTACGAACCGAGGTTCGCACGCACCCGATTCACCGTGTCCATAGCAGTATCGAGCTTGGTGATCGCAGCAGTTGCGGATGCCTGCGTAGAAACGCCGACAGCAACGCCTGCAGCAGCACCAGCACTTACACCAAGAGCAAGAGTTGAAATGGATCCGATTTGGACCTTGATTTCATCTGACGCCTTAGAGTTCGCACCGATGTGCAAGATCGATCCCGTGCCTGCAGCCGTACTCTGGCCAAACCCTGTTCCATCGAGCAGAGTCATGGTATTGTAGTTCGTAGACTTGGTAATGCGGTCGATTTCCTCACTGAGCTGTGTGAACTCCAGATTCAGGTAACCGCGGTCTGTTGACGTAAGGGTGTCAGTAGACGCCTGTACAGCAAGTTCGCGCTGCCGCTGCAGGATGTCATCAATCTCGTTGGATGCGCCTTCAGCGATCTGTAAGAGAGCAATACCGTCCTGTGCGTTCATTTTGGCGCGACCCATGCCGCGAACCTGCGAACGCAGGCGTTCTGAAACAGCGAGACCAGCAGCATCATCCGAAGCCGAGTTGACGCGCAACCCTGTAGATAGCTTCTGAAGAGACTTGCTCATTGCACTGTCTGCACCGGCCAAGCTGGTCTGAGTGACCATTGCACTGATATTATGATTGATTCTCATGATTGTAACCTCCGTGTCTGTGAGTAAACCGCAACTTCCGTGTTGCGGGCTTTACCACCATCCCAGGCATACGCCATGAATGGTTGTGGTAAATTTGCCTGAAGCTTGCGCCTGCTGGTTGATGCCTAGTCAACCAGCAGGCTTATTGCTTACTTCAGCAAGCTGAGCACGCTCTGTGGCTTCTGGTTCGCCTGAGACAACATCGAGGTCGAACTCTGCACCAGAATCTGGTTTCGAGTGAACTGCGTTGTTTCCTGAGCGAAGTCGACGTCACGGATGCGCGATTCAGCATCTTGTGTATTGAACTCCTGATTTGCGATGTTGTTGATAGTGTGTTCTAATCGGTTGATCACTGAGCCCAGAGATGCCCGTAATGAGTTTACTGTATTGAGGGCTGCGTCGACCGTTGCGAGCGTTGTGGTCGCAATGATTTGGTTACTGAGGCCAACAGCCCCGACTCCTGATGTGCTCATGCCCAAAGACCCTGTAGAAATAGATCCAATGTGGACATTGATACGATTGGAGCTTCCTGAATTAGCTCCGACATGCAGAACGGAACCTGCGGCGCCACCGCCGAAGCCAGTGCCATCCAGCAAGGTCATGGTGTTGTACTGCGCAGACTGTGTGATGCGGTCTATTTCTTGGCTCAACTGGTTGAACTCAAGATCGATATAGCCACGGTCAGTCGATGTAAAGGTATCATTGGCTGCCTGTACGGCGAGCTCGCGTTGACGCTGCAGAATATCGTCAATTTCATTGCAGGCGCCTTCTGCAATCTGCAGGAGGGCAATGCCATCTTGAGCGTTCATCTTGGCACGGCCGAGGCCACGAACCTGGGTCCGTAACCGTTCTGAAACCGCGAGTCCTGCGGCATCGTCTGATGCGCGGTTGACGCGAAGTCCAGTGGACAGTTTTTCGAGCGACGAGCTCATGCCTTGGTCGGCGGTGGCAAGCGATGATTGCGTGATCATCGCGCTGATATTATGATTAATGCGCATGGTACAACTTCCTTGTTGTTCTTTTAAGTATCCAGCCTTGCGCGTCCTTGCCCAAGTTCCGGGATAC
>Ga0209125_1002777_pt1 | contig 12907 bp, 13 predicted proteins | sample BarGraIncub1131A_FD_184503 | JGI IMG/M metagenome (GOLD analysis project Ga0209125, IMG submission 184503) | Arctic peat soil microbial communities from Barrow, Alaska - Barrow Graham LP Incubations 11-31A (SPAdes) (version 2) | ecosystem: Environmental > Terrestrial > Soil > Wetlands > Peat... | reverse complement strand
ATGAGAACCATAACCAACAATCGGATGAAAGCTTTCTCCCTTGAAGTGCGGTTGGCCGCTACGGAATTCTTTCAGTTTCTTACCCAAAGATATCTCTGTAATCACTTCTTTATCAATGTTCTGATAGATCCAGAACAAAGAATAAACCATCGCAGCCCCATCTTTTATATGAGTAGTTTTAATATTTTCTATTTCGACCTGATCCTTAACAGCCTTGAGATGTGTTACAATGGATAGGGAACGTTCAAGCGTGTTGGATGGGGAAATTAGCTTAAAAATCAGCGCATTGGTGCGAATAGGGTCGAACTGTACCCGTTGATCCTTTATTCTCGTCAGAAATGTGAAAAAAGAGTCATAGGATTCGATGATAATGCCGTCTCTCCGGAGGGCGTCTCTTAAATCGACAGTCAACTTACCAGGATCGATGAACAAAAATGCTTCCCGTAATGCAATATAACCATAAGCTATAACCAGGGGTGTATAAAGGATTTCATCACTTCGAAGATTAAACAGCCAGGCGAGATCATCCAATTGGGTGATAATTGTAGCGTCTAAATTGCCTGATTTTAGCGTTTGTCTGACCAGTTCAATCTTTTGAAGCCTTGTTTTGCCTGCAAAATTGGCAGGATGCTCGTAGGCTTGACAAATTGGAGAACGGGGACGATCAAACCAAATTTCACCAACCAGGTCGGTATCAAGATGAAAAGAGATGCCCTTCGCACCTAGTTTAGATGATATCTGTTCGGCCTCAGAAGCAGAAATGGCTAATCCATCCGTAAAAACACGGCTTCCAGTTTCAAGGTTAGCCAGTAACCACTCTTCAACAGAAATTGTCCCTGGAACACGATCCTTCATCAGTTCAATCCCTGTTCCATTTAATTCCTGTTCAACTTGCAAAAAATAACGCGTATCTGTCCAGAGTAAGGCCTGGTCTAAGGTTACCAGGACTTTCCCATAAGATCCGGTAAAACCGGATATCCATTCACGAGTTTTCCAATTATCTGGTGTATATTCACTTAGATGAGGGTCTGCTCCGGTAATCAGACAGGCATCTGCCTGCCTTTCCTTCATCAGATTTCTCAACCGGTTTATTCTTCCTTTGATTTCGGAACTTTTCATCAAGCAACTTCATTTTATATATTTCATGGCCTTCATCCATTCGACAACCATTAAAGGCCACTGATCATGCGCTTTCCCTGTTTTATGCATGCCAAAACCGTGCCCGCCTTCCTTGAAAATATGAAGCTCAGCAGGTATACCCTCTTTTTTAAGGGCCATATAATATTCAATACTGTTGCGGGGTTTCACAGAAGTATCATCATCAGCCAGTGCAATAAATGCCGGAGGAGTTTGATAATTGACCTGTAATTCATTACAAAAGTTCTGAATTATTTTCCAATCGTTCGTATTCCCGATCAAGTTTACTCTTGAACCCATGTGTCCCCATTCTTCTTTAAAGGTTACGACCGGATAAAGTAGGATCGAAAAGTCGGGACGGCAGGAAAGTCTTTCTATTGGATTTTTTGAATCCTTAATACCTGAATCATAGTGCGTTGATAAAGTAGAAGCTAAATGCCCTCCAGCTGAAAACCCTGCGACTCCTACCTTTTGGGGATCGATATACCACTCTTCGGCATGAAATCTGACCATTCTCATGGCTTGTTGTGCATCTTGTAAAGGCATTTCCGAATGACCGTAAGGCAACCGGTATTTCAAAACGATTCCTGCAATTCCATGTGCCTGCAGAAATTCACCTACCTCGTAACCTTCATGATCCATCGCCTCCATTGCATATCCACCACCAGGACAAATTACGACTGCTACTCCCGTATTCATCTCTTTCGTTGGAAGGTAAATAGAAAGTGTTGGTTCAGAAACATAGCGAACCCGCTTTCCTTCAAAGGTTTCCTCCGGTTTAGGAGAGACTACCTCTCCAGGCGTACCGTTCGGCCATAACTTCATAATCAATTGTGATTTAGCAATTTGTAAGAATAACATAAAGAAAAGAATCAAACAAACATATTTTTTCATATCATTCAAATTTGATTTTCATTACTTTTATACCAGGAAATATGCAACCAGAACTTGGTCTAAAAATAACCAAATATCTATGCATTGTCGATAGAAATGCGTATTATGCATAGATAAATAATTTTTTCCTCTATTTTTGTCTTTATGGATATTGGTTTATTTTGGACGGGTATTGCGTGCGGTTTTTCTGTTTCCATTCCCCTTGGACCGATTGGAATATTATGTATCCAGAGAACAGTCAACAGAAACTGGAAATCTGGTATTATCTCTGGCCTGGGCGTGGCCACAGCTGATGCCGTGTATGGTTTTGTCGCCGGTTTCGGACTTTCCATTATTATAGATTTCATCCGAACTTATGAAATGTATTTTAAGCTAGTCGCTCTCTTTGTTTTGGTATTATTAGGGATCTATATTTTCAGATCTAATCCAACGAAGCAGATTCGTGACTATCAAAGAAGGGGTTCTTCGCACTTGCAGGATTTTTTGACCATGTTTTTGGTAACATTGTCTAATCCTTTGTCAGTCTTTGTTTTCATGGCGATTTTCACCAGTTATAGTATTGTTTTGCAGTTCTCACACCCTTTAGAGGCACTGCTAATTATCGGTGGAATATTTTCGGGAGGTACGCTTTGGTGGATTACCATTACCGGTTTGGCAAATACCTTCCGACATAAGTTTACCATCAACACTTTGTATTGGGCAAACCGTATTATTGGGCTAGCAGTCATAATACTTGGTGTTGTTTTATTCCTTTATCTCCAATCAAAGAGATTCTGATCGGAATTCTACAGTATTATCGGTTTTTGGGAACTTCTTTTTTTACTCAAGGGTGAATCTGGCTCATCTGCCATTAGCTGGTAGGTTAGATGATCAAGAAGTACAGGAAAATATTTACTCAGAAATACAGAAAGCTTACCTTCCAGGAAAGTCAAAACTAGAGATCTTTGCCTCTTTTCAATTGAATTTGCTATCAAAAAGGCGCACTTTTCAGCGCTCATCATTTTTTCCTCCGCTCTGGGTGTTTCACCCTGCGGTGTTCCATCAGCCTTTAAAGCCGATTTTCTTACTTCTGAGGCTGTAAATCCTGGCGCTGCAACCAGAACATGGAGTCCGGTAAATAAATTCTCCAGACGAATAGTATCCAGGAAACCCCTGATAGCAAATTTAGATGCCGAATAGGCCGATCTGGCTGGCAATCCAACGTGACCAGCGACAGATATAATACCTACCAGCGATCCTTTTGAACTGATCAGATGTGGCAGTGCATATTTTGTACAAAAGACAGTTCCGTAAAAATTAACATCTATCACATGTTTAAAGGCGCTCAATTCGATATCATCAAATAGTGCCCGCATAGACAATCCGGCATTATTAATCAAAACATCTATGCGGCCATATTGACTGATCGTAGATTCTATAAGGTTTTTACACTCCTTTTCTATGGTCACATCGGTCTGGATAGCCAATATTTCATTATTCGGAAGTAATGTTTTTAATTCAATTAGCAGATCTATTCTTCTGGCAGTAATAGTCAGCGATGCTCCACGTTTTGCATATTCTATTGCAAGCGCACGACCGATCCCCGAAGATGCTCCAGTTATGATTACTACTTTACCCTTCATTTACAATTAGTTAATTCAAAAAAAATCTTGTACAAATGAATGACCCGATGTAAAAATAGTTCTTTTTAGCGGATTAAAGTATTCGATGGTTAGCTTTCTGTAATCGTCAGAAATACAGATAGATACATATAAATTATACAATATTTTAAATATTTTTTTCACAGATTGGGTGGTTAAAAAAAATGGTTTATCTTTGCAGGGCCTTTGAAAAAACAAAGGAATTATAAGGATGACTCAGTAGCTCAGCAGGTAGAGCACATCCCTTTTAAGGATGGGGTCCTGGGTTCGAGCCCCAGCTGGGTCACGTTATCCCCTGTAAGTCATTGATTTACAGGGGATTTTTTTTGACTACATTCAATTTTACATTCAAAATCAATTTAGTCAAGTTCAAAATCAAGCATTCCGCCCCTCGCTTCAATATCCCTTATTTCCTTTAGCATCTCATGTTCTTTGCTGGTTATCGGTTTTCTTTTTCCGCTCGCTAAATCTAAATAGATTTTCTGTAATCCCTCCGACCTGATAGGAATTGAATGATCGGTTGCTAAAATGTCTTCAAGTGTAATTTTCATATTGTTTTTTGTGGATTGTTCACAAGGTAGTAAGGTGAGAAGAAATTTAACTTATGACTAAGTGTTATTGCAGACTTACAAATCTTTCACTTTTATTGAACTTTTTTCTTTATTGTCTTTTAATCGTTTTATTTCTGCTTCATATTCATCTCTATATTTTGACATATAGAGAAGTGACAATCCTTCTTTATCATCACTAAGAAGGATCTTCGGATGATTTTTATCTGAATATATGCCAAAATCCCAATTACAATATTTTTCTGCTTTGTGCGCTTTACCATATTTTAGTTCCAAATTTTCTATGAGCTTTTGCTGAAAAACAGCTGATTTATAACCAAAGTCAATCCATACATCATAAAGTTTATCATTAAAATATGTTAATGATAAGGATTTTACATTACTACCAGCAAATGAACCCTTAAGATATATTGCATCACCAAGATATATTGCATCACCCTCAGATGTGATATAATCAACTTTAAGATCCTTTGATGTTTTGAAATATTTAATTGCTTCCTTTTTTGATGAATTCCATTTCAAATCCAGAAATCCAGTAAAAATAGAATCAGCGTGCATAAATGCTTTTGCTTGCTCTTCAACCCTTTTGATAGAGTCCTTTTTTCTGGATTCAATTTGATTTGATTTTTGCGAATTTGATTTTTGGGGATTTAAGCAAGAAAATAAAAATACAGAGAAGAGTGCAATGTGAAAAAAATGTTTGATTTTCATGTGTTTGAATTTTAGATTTTTCACAAGGTAATAAAAATCACATGAACAAAAAGAAGTGGCTATTTTTGTTTCTACAAATCACTAATGAATATTTCTTTTGATTTTGGAATCAACTGATCACCGGGGGCCGGGTTCAATGTTTCGGCCTGCGGTAACGCCGTTTTCAAAATATTCTCAATAGTGTTCAATTGATCTGGGTTTAGCCGTTTGATTGTCTCCTGGCTTAATACCGTACCATTAATTTGAATGTAATTATTTTGATTTTGTATTAATGTGTTATTTGATAGTTGGCCGTTCAAATTACCCAATACATTGAAATAGAGTTTTGCTGCTGCCATATCGCCTTGTTCCGCGCATACGTAAACTCGTGATAATACTTTTTGAGTCATAAAACGAAATTGTTCAAGCTGTTGTAAATAAATTGGGTGGTTTGTGTAATCCTTCAAATGTTTATGAACGGTTTGCCGGGTTAATTCTGCTTTTCTGCCGATTTCCGTAACTGTCGGCATTCGCTGGTAGTCAAATAGCAGGGATGAAATTGCCCATGTAATTTGGTGGTGGTTGCTTTCCCAACGTTGATTTTTTGTAGCGTCGGTAACTATGGGATCAATCTTACTATAAAACTCATCTCTTTCGATACCTGTTAGCGTTATTACCTTTTCTGCCAAAACATTACTTAAACAATCCCGTTCGTCCCTGCTTAATGGTTCAATGTCGGTGGGTGAAATTTCTTTAAGTGAGAGGATCCCATTTATTTTGGTTTCCGTATCTGTCAACTTGTGTAAACTTTTTGGAGTTGTTTTCATGTCCGGTTGTTCCTTTTTACAGGCAATTTTTAAAGAGGAAACGACTTTTTTACAGGCCGTTCCTCTTCGATGCAAATATTCAAACGATCTTTTTACCCATGTTCCCGGCACCGTTTCGCCTGTTTGCGATTTCTTCACCTGAAGTTATATCCTTGTCGCTGGTTGCCTCTTCAATGTCTGCAAGGTTCATCAGTTTTTTTACCAGTGTTTCGGCTTTTGTCCAGTTCCCGGCTTCGCGGGCTTCCTGCATCTCTTTTAAAAAATTGTGTGCCATTTTATTGAAATTTAAAGTGTTTATATTGTGTATTTTATGTAATATTCCGAAGGTTCAAACCTTCCTGTAAACCGATCAAAATAGACCAGTCCGGCTATATTCAGCACTGCTGGCGAAGAGACGTTTTTAATAAAACCGTCCAATTGTCTGCAAAGTTTTTTGACCTCAGTCAGCTTTGTTTTTTCTTCGCTGGTAGTCGCATAAATTCGATACCCTTCACAAATTTTTTCAAGTTGTACCGGATTCACAACTATTTTGCCGTCTGCAATTTCGTACACGTGCCAAAAGATTCCGATATCGTGGTTTTGTATCCAAGGAAAATTATTGTGAGCTGCCTTTTCCAATATTGAAGATAAATCAGGAATTTTTATCTGATCTATTGAAAAATTCAAATCAGGATATTTTTTCTGCTGTTCTTCGTAAATCAAACGGATTGCCATTTCGTTAATCGCTTCCTTTAAAATTACCAGTGATCCCATTGCATTAATGCCTTTTAAGACTGTTTTTAGCTGCTCTAAGGTCAAAGAGTAGTTAGTCACTACCTTGAATTCATTGATAACATTTTGAAGCAACTCGCGGCCATATTGAATATGTTTCTCCGTTTCCTCAATAGCTATTCGATTGCAAAAAAATAATTCTGGTTCACTTGCAGCGTATTGTTTCGCACTGTGGCGAATCGCTTTTGAAACGTTTGGTTTCTCTCCTGTTTCGCTGCTCAATTTATTTGCGGCCTTTTCCAAAACTGCAATGTCTTCATCGTTGTTCCTGAAATTGACAAGTCTCTCTTTTTTCATGGTTAAATATTTTCTACAAATATAATAATTTGTATTTACAAATGTGAATTAAATTCAAAATTAAGTTATCAACATAAAGATTATCAAAATGTTAATAAAAGTTACATTTGTAATACAATAGATATAATTAGATTTAAATAGATATAAGTTTCTCTCCTTTTTGCCTGTTGATAACTTCTTTTTTTGTCAAGTTTTGCCATCATTCGGGGTAAATGTTCCTACTCAGGTCACAAACTGCACATATTTACATTGAATATCAATCAATTATCAAAAAAACATACAAGTTTTACATTCATAAGTCGTTTTTTTAGAACGGATTTGAATCTATGTAAACCGCTGTAATTTTCATATTTGGAAACAAGTGCGGCATCTCTGCGATCCGCTTCATTCTCGCGAACAGGTGCCCCGCTCCTATCTGATAAATTTGTTTCATGTTTGTGCTGTCTGGCCTTTTTTACCGTATATATTTTAGATACAATAAAAAACAGGGTATATAAATTTGATTATCATTTGTTTACATCAATTCTATGCAACAAATACGCAACAAATTGTTTCATGTTTGTTGATTTTTCTGTTGCGTGTTTTTTTATTAATCTATTGAATATTAAATATATATATACTATATTTTGTTTCATAAACTGTTGCATTAAAAACAATACGGTTAACCGTCTAAAATCCGGGTAATGGTAGAACGGTCAACGTTGCATAAATCTGCGATAACTGTTCTTTTTATCCCGGTTTTTTCAATGATAGATAATTCATTCCGGTACTTGGAAAGGTTCGTTTTTCTTTGTCCATGTGTTTGAACGGTCAAAGGGAGTTGAACGTCCGAAATAGTTTCTAACCTTTCATAAGTGAATCCATAGCCCGTTTTTGCTTCATCACTGCGATTTAAAACAGGAACGTTTTTGTTGTAACATTCTGCACGTTTTGTTTTTGAATGGCATAGAAAAAACTTTTCATCTTTTGTCATATCCAAATAAAAAAGCTCCGTGAAGAAATTTTGTAGCATTGCACTCCCGTAATATGAAGTCGGTGAAATGGCTGTTCTTGGATCTCCTTTTGTAGTGTGACCAATCACCAAAAATGAAGCTTTATTGTTTTGTCTGATCCTTTTTAGGGCTTCAATTACTCTTGAAACATCTTCAGCTTTCAGAAGGTCGGGCAAAAGTTTAGATATATTGTCAATGATTATCAACTTTGCTTTATTGTCAATCGCTGACTTTTCGATTTTGTCCAATAGCTCAAAATTGAATACTGGTTTCACATTTGATTTTTCGTGAATGTAAATAAGATTTTTAAGTAGCTCCGGCTCCGCGTTGTCTATTGCTTTCCCGTGACGTTCATAAATATCCCGGCTTTCCAGCTCTAAATCAACAATTAAAACTTTCATTGGCTCACATTCGTTTCTAAGTGCGAAACAGGGATCAAAACATTTGCCCGTGGCTGCTGCATATCCAAATTGAAAAGCAAGTAACGATTTCCCGTAATTTGTCCGTGAAAAAAAATAGCTGTTTGTATCTTCATATAAAAAGGCACCTACAATTTTTCGCCGTGGTGGTTCTTTGCTTCCGGCTTCCACTACCTGCGCAAAAGTTCGGGTTTCAAAATATTCACCGGGTGCCGGGTCTGTTGCTGCCTGTTTTAACGCTGTTTTTTGCCTTGTTTCCCATGGGAGGTATTCGGCTGTCAATTCTTTTATGCAGGGTGTCCAATCGTCTCTATATTCGAGCAAACAGATAATTCCTACATCCGTGTAACCTTTATTTGTAAACGGGTGCCCGTTATCTGAAAAGTTCGTAAACTTAAATAATCCATCTTTGGGATCCATGTTATATTTTGCAGAATTCCCGGCTTTCAGGTCTTTGCCCGGACGTGTCCAGTGTTCGCCGTCCTGCTGCCATCCATTATTTTTTAGTGCTGAAATTGCCCGGTCGTGAACACTTGGAAGCCTGTTGAGTTCATCACTTGGTTTTTTGTGAATCTCTGGGATTTTTGCAGGTGTCGGAATAGGTGGCTCCGGGTCTTGTTTGGGTGGCTCCGGGATTTCCGGTAAAATACTCAATAGCTTTTCGCTGTCAATGGATCCATCTGAAAAATAGGCTTCCGGGTCGTGACAAAGAAAACAGGCACGTGAAACATCTTTGCAGGCTTCATCTATTTTCAGTTGATAGGTATTTAAAAAATATTCGCGTAGTGCTGTAAAGTATCTCAAACGATTTTCGCGCGTTGCGCCTTCAATGGCAATACAAACTTTCAACCCTTCGCCCCGTGGTGAAACGAATATCAATGCAGGATTCAAAAAGCTGTCACCTGCCAAAGTGTCTTTTAGTGTGATATCGCAATGATCTAAATCAATACAGATAATTCCTGAATAGTCTATCAATTCGGTTTCGCTTCGCTTTCTGAAAGTCCCGGAGGTGGTAATGTATGGAAGTATTTTAGCTTTCAATGTCGCGTCTGTTCTTACTTGCTCAGTTATTTGCTTGTAAGAATCTCCCTTAATCCATTCATAAACTTTCGATAATGAAATGTTACAATTTGGGGTCGTGTTTTTAACAGGTGCCAAATAGTAAGAAAAAAGTTTATCGTTTTTCATGGCTTTTCAAAATTTAAGTTAAACCATGAAACAAAACTTTGAAAATCCCGGGCTATGTAATATATCCCAAATGCTGTTTGTATTGCTTTTTGATATTCTTTTTGTGCCGGGCTTTGTCGGTCGTTTCCTATCTTCACTTCGATCTTTACAGAACGTCCGGCAATTGTCGCGCTAATGTCTGCACTGCCGTTCGTGCCCGTTCCTGGGATCCATTCAATTGATCCAATTTGTCGGGTTCTTCCGGTTACATCGGTGAACGTTTGCCGTTTGTCAAGGGGTCGCCCGGTCGTGCTGATCCTTTCACATTGTCCGCCCTTCAATCGAATGTATGCTATAATTGCTTTTGTCAGTCCGTTCGCGGTGTCATCTCTAAACTTGTCACCGACCGGATAAGGGTTATTTGGGTATCGTAACCGCTTCGCCTCAAATGAAAGTTTCTCCAGGTCTTTAATTTCCTGCGATTTTATGTATCTTTTCATTGTATGTATTTTTAAAGATTTTGATTGAATTTTAGCCTTGTGACCTCTTTCAGGTCAAAAACATAGTTATATATCAAGTACTTAAAAAAATTACATACACGAAATACAGACAAAAAGAATGAAATTGTTGATTTTTTTTTATCTTTGAAGAGTAGTAGTGTTCTCCAAGATGTTAGGGAGGTGGCAAAATTACTTTTCATTTTGCGCCTCCTTTTCTGTTTCTATGTTCCAATGCTTTTGAAACATCCAAAGTGTCGAATAGAATTTTGCGCCCTACCTGCCGGAATGGGATCCTTCCGGAATTCTTAATTTTTTGCGCCGTGACTGTACTACATCCGATAAAGTCTGCAAGGTCTTTGATCGAATAGAGCGTTTTGTGTTCCGGGGTCTGATCTGGATTTGAGTTACCAGATAATTGGTGTTCATTGAGTGCCTTTGTAACTGAATTTTGAATTAATGTTTCAAGTTCATTCAGTCTAAGGGGTGTAAATAAAATGTCTGTCATGGTGAATAGTTTTAAATTCACCACAAATAAAATACATTAATTATCTGAAATACAAAATATTAAGCGCACAATTTGCACGAATTGCACAAAAGTGCAAAAATTGTTCTAAGTAGGTTTAATCTCTATGGTTGAGGCAATAGGGATATATGATAAATCAAAACTGTCTGCTGTTATGTGCCCAATGGTTGAGCTTTTAATACCTGCACCAAATGTGTTTAAAGCTATTTTATTAATCTGGTCGTTTGATAGCTTTTTGTTCTCTTTGTAATAACCTTTTGAATGAAGGTTCTTAAGAATGGCAACTAATAGCCCTTTACTTCCGCCTGTTTCATCTTTCCAAATGTATGTGCCGGGTTCACAAAAACTCTTTTTAACAAATAACTCCATGATGAAATTATATTTTGAAACTGATTCAAATACATCAACCAATTTGTTAGGCTCTTCTTTTGTTCGGTCTTCTTTTTTTTGTTGCGGTGTGCTGTCTTTTGAATCCTTATAGATTGAAATAAATTCAAGATAAGGATTGTTATCTATTGACTTTTTTAATGTACCTATTCGATTGTCCGGGATACTATTTAACGGGTTTACATTCCGGCCTATTGCTAAAATCGTTCCTGTAATACCTTCATTCTGATTGATTGAACTTTCAGCAATTTTGAAAATATTTGAATCTGTAAATAAAAAATCGAACACGTCTGAAATTTCATCTTTGAAGTTTAAAAAATGTTCAACTTCAACATATTTTGATCTTTTCATCAATCTTGAATAAAGCTTCAAAAGTCGTTCAAACTCAATTGTGAATTTAGTCAAGCCGTCCGGGGTGTTCTTTTCAGCATCAAATTGAATTACTGATCTTATTATCTCTTTGATAGTGCTTTCAATATTTTCTTTCATGGCTTTCTATGTTATTCGATTAATGAAATTGCTGATTGCTGGTCTGCCTGTTCTATTTTATAGTAACGTGAAAAGGCTTTTGAATCCTGTGCGTGCCCGCTCATGCTGGCAATGATAGAATCTTTAACTCCTTTGTGATATAAACTGCCTACAAAGACTCTCCGGGCTTGGTGACTCGATGCAATAGTATCAATTGATACTTGCTTTGCTTGTCGGGTCTTGGGGTCTAAAATGGTCACTATTCGCGTTATTTTAACGCTGTCATGTTTAAAAAGCTGCTTAATCTGTTCATTATATTTTTGATCTGAAATAAATGGCAAAAGTCGCCCGTCTGGTTCGTTATACCTTGCCAATATCGTTTTTGCCTTTTCGGTCAATGGAATACGGGCTACACGTGGCTCATGATCCTTTGTCTTTCCGGCAATGTACTGAACACAACCGTTAATAATATTGTTTTTTGTCAGCTTGGTTAAATCTCCAACACGGGCACCAATTAGGCATTGGAAGACAAAAATATCTCTAACCCTTGCAAGGCTCTCATTTTCAATAATGGCATTGTAAAGAATGTCCCGTTCCTGAATAGTTATATAAATTGGATCGCCAAAAGATTCTGTTCCAATTTTAAATTTAATAAATGGCTGCTTTTCCGTCCAGTCATTTTTGATTGCCCAACTGAAAAAAGCCCTCAACCGTCTTAATTCAGATATTACCGTGTTCTTGCTTAAATTATGTTCTTTCAATAGATTGTTTTGAAAATCAGTAAGGTATTGCGAATCTATGTCTTTAAAAGTTGTATCAGGTTTAAACTTTTCTAATTTGATCCGTGTCGTTTTCAGGTGCATTTTTCTTCCATCGCTTAGGGGTGCATCAACCATATATTTATTAAACCTATCGAAAAAACCTTCTTTGTCCTTTTCCTGCTCTTTCTTTACTTCCTTACCTAATTTCGCCTTTAAGTCGTTACGCAACCGGTCGGGGTCTGGTGTCAACTTTTCGGATTCATACACTTTGAATAAATCGTTCACGGCTTTCGTTATATCAGTCAATTCATTATTAAAATCCGTGGACGTTTGCCAATTTGGTGCAATTTGGTTTTTCTTCATCCGGCTGGTTTCAATATCCCATTGGCTTTTTTTAGGATCCTTGTCAATGTTGCAACGCAAACCAGTGTAAAAAAACATTCTTTTAAGCGAATAGGTAACTGATAGCATAATGGGAACATTCTCAATAATTTCTTTTCGCTTCTCTGGGTAGAATTTAACTGAGTATTTCATGTATGTAGATTTTAGTCCATACAAATTTACATACATAATTTGATTAAATCAAATAATATCCAATTTAATTAATTTTAATGAAAATTTGTTAATTGATTGAATATTTGATAGTTTGCTTTGTTCATTGGTGTCTATTAAAATGCGATAAATTGTAAAATGTGCCCCCAGCTGGGTCACAAAAGGTAAGAGACACTTTACCGACAAATCAGGAAAAGCCTTCTAAATTAAACGTTTAGAGGGCTTTTTTCTTTTTACCTATACCAAGTAAAAAGACAAAGAAAAGCCAACTTTAACGATAAACCCGGTACTAAATCGGTACGGAGAATCGAAA
>Ga0209125_1002775_pt1 | contig 12910 bp, 10 predicted proteins | sample BarGraIncub1131A_FD_184503 | JGI IMG/M metagenome (GOLD analysis project Ga0209125, IMG submission 184503) | Arctic peat soil microbial communities from Barrow, Alaska - Barrow Graham LP Incubations 11-31A (SPAdes) (version 2) | ecosystem: Environmental > Terrestrial > Soil > Wetlands > Peat... | reverse complement strand
TCCGCGCCTACGCGCTCGTCCGCTATAGATGACTTCCGCGGACGATGGGAAGCCCATGCAGGGGGTGTCTTACCCGGTGCCTTCGAAGCGCCTAACGCTCCGGGCGGGCCGTCATGACGAAGGGCGTCTCGGAGACGATATACGGCGGCGTGAGAGCTCTCGGCGGCTGCTGATTCGGACGGGAGGTTCCGGGCCACGGCGCGTCAGGCCGCGTCGGGCCCTTCGAGGACGGCGCGCACCAGCGCCTCGTAATCGGGCTCAGGGGTGTCGTGCCACGCCTCGACGACCGCGGTCCCGGCCGGCTCGAGGAAGCCCCTTACGTAGCGGGCGTAAGCAAGCTCGTCGAAGACGACCTCGCCGTCGAGGCCGGCGTAGTTACCGGAGTGGACGCAGCATAGCTGTCGCGCCCCCGGCTCCCATCCCGGCCCTACGAGCGTCGCGATCTCCTCGCAGTCACGCAGGCGGCGGATCGGTTCGAACAGCTCGACGCCGGCGCGCGCGAGGATCCTCACGCATGCTTCGATGCCCGACGGTGTCTGGGACAGCTTGAGCCGGCCGCCGTGCGTGTCCCTCTCGCCCGCCACGATGGGGACTCCGCCCAGTGCGAGGGAGAGCGGGACGCGCGCGAGATGCATGTAGAGATGGCACGCGAGGCACGGTGACGTGATGTGGAACCGCTCAGCTGTCACGACCGCGAAGCGGCCGTTGAGCGCGGCCCACAAGCGAGGCGAGCCGAGACGGAGCGGTGGAAGAACCTCGACGTCGCCTCCGAGCAACTCCGCCAGGTACGCCGACGCTCGTGCGGGAGCGCCTTCGTCGCCGTACTCGGTGCCGGTGGCCACGGAGGTCGTGAGCAAGGTCGTGAAGCCGCGCTCCCGCACCGCAGCCATTGCCGCGGCGATGCTGTCGCGCCCCGCGACCTCGACGATGGCGAGCCCCGGCCGCGCCGCCAGCGAGGCGGCGTCGAGGCCGGCTGCAGCCAGCGCGCGTATGGGGTGTTCGGCTTCTGTGTACATGGGGGCAGTGTAGCGCGGGAGCTTCCCCGGTCGCGCCGGGCGTACCCGGCTACGCGTTGTGGGAACATGCGATAGAGAGCATCGAGACGAGGGAGGGGCGCCATGTTCAAGGAGTTCAAAGAGTTCGCCATCAAGGGCGACGCGATCGATCTGGCGGTCGGCGTCGTCATCGGCGCTGCGTTCGGCGCCATCGTGAAGTCGCTGGTGGACGACATGATCATGCCGCTCGTGTCGTTGCTCACCGGCCGCGTCGACTTCGTGAACATGTTCGCCGTGCTCAGCGACGGCAAGACGCCCGGCCCCTACGAGACGCTCGCCGCCGCCAAGCTGGCCGGTGCCGCGACGCTCAATTACGGGCAGTTCATCAACGCGATCGTCACCTTCGTGCTGATCGCGTTCTCGGTGTTCATGATGGTCCGCGCGATCAACAGATTGCGCCGCAAGCCGCCGGAGCCGACCCCGACGACGCACCCGTGCCCGTTCTGCCTGACGGACGTGCCGAACGCCGCGGTGAAGTGCTCGGCGTGCGGATCCGGGATCGAGGCCGTCGAGTAGGGCCGTCCGCTCCGCGCTATACTCCCGCCAGGCACGCGCCGCATCCTTCTCGAGGGGGCTTTCCAATGCTCGACGCACGCTTCGTTCGCGAGAACCCCGAGGTCGTCCGTGAGGCCATGAGCGCCCGCGGCGCATCGTGGTCCGCCGACGCGTTCATCGAGCTCGACGAGGAGCGCCGCCGCCTCATCGCCAAGACCGAGGTGCGTCAGGCGCGGCGCAACGAGCTGTCCAAGGCCGTGGGCGAGCTGATGAAGGCCGGCAAAGCCGACGAGGCCGCCACCTTGAAGGAGGAGGCACGGGTCGTCAACGACGAGATCGCCGCCGATGCGGCACTTCTCGAGCAGCTCGAGGCCGACGTGCGCGACCTGCTCATGACCGCGCCGAACCTGCCGCACCCCTCGGTCCCCGTCGGCGTCGACGAGACCGACAACGTCGAGGTTCGCCGCTGGGGTAAGCCACGCGTCTTCGACTTCGACGCGCAGGCGCACTGGGACCTCGGCCCTGCGCTAGGCATCCTCGACTTCGAGCGGGCGGTGAAGCTCGCGAAGTCGCGGTTCGTGTTGATGGGCGGGCTCGGCGCCCGTCTGGAGCGTTCGGTCATCAACCTCTTCCTCGATTCACACACCGCGCGCGGCTACAAGGAATGGTGGCCTCCGATCCTCGCGAACACGGCCACGCTCACAGGCACGGGCCAGTTGCCGAAGTTCGAGGACGACCTGTTCAAGACCCAGACGGAAGGCCTCTACCTCATCCCGACCGCCGAGGTGGTGCTCACCAACATCCACCGCGACGAGGTGCTCGAGGCCTCCGACCTGCCGCTTCACTACACGGCCTACACCCCGTGCTTCCGCGAGGAGGCGGGCTCCGCGGGACGCGACACCCGGGGGATGATCCGGGTGCACCAGTTCGACAAGGTGGAACTGGTGAAGTTCGCGACGCCCGAGACCTCCATGGACGAGTTGGAGGGCATGCTCACCGACGCGTCGCACATGCTCGAGCTGCTCGAGCTGCCGTACCGTGTCATCACTCTGTGCACGGGGGACATGGGCTTCGGCGCCGCTAAGACCTATGACATCGAGGTCTGGATGCCGTCGTACGACAACTACAAGGAGATCTCGTCGTGCAGCAACTGCTGGGACTTCCAGGCGCGCCGCGCATCGATCAAGTACCGCGATCCCGCCTCGTTCAAGGGTTCGCGCTTCGTGCACACCCTCAACGGTAGTGGGCTTGCCGTCGGTCGCTGTGTGGCCGCGATCATGGAGAACTACCAGAACGCCGACGGGAGTATCACGGTGCCCGAGGCGCTGCGCTCCTACATGGGATGTGACGTCATCAGGGCCTAGGCCCGCCGTTCTTGCCGGCGCACCCGGCGCCTAGAGCGCGAGGAAGCGCTCCGCGTTGCCGCCGAGGATCGCCCGCAGTTCGGCCGGCTTGAACGGCAGCGACTTGAGGTGTGCGATCTCCTCGGCTGCGTCCGTCCAGGGTCCGTCGCTGCCGAACAGGACGCGGTCGACGCCGTGGGCGCGGACCAGTGAGACGAACTCGTCATCCGGCAGGTGGCCGAGGGTGTAGGCCGTGTCGAACCAAACGGACCGCTCGGCGAGCCTGCCCGTCACGGCGTTCCATTGCCGGAAGCCGCCCATGTGCGCGAGCACCGCTTTCAGCTCGGGCCACACGTCGAGCACCTCCGCGAAGGCCTTCGGCGTGCCGCGCACGCTCGTGAACGCGACGTCGCCGCCCGAGTGGAAGTACACGGTCATGTCGTTGTGGATCGCGGCCTCGTAGATCGCCTCGACGCGCGGCTCCTGCGGCTCGAACTGCTGGTACTCGGGGTGCATCTTGAAGCCCGTCAGCCCGTGCTTGCGCATCCGTGCGATCTCCTTCGCAGGCTCCGCGAAGTCCGGATGCATCGCGCCGAAGGGCACGATGCGCGGGTGGCCCACCAAAGTCGCCGCCCAGTCGTTGATGGTCCGGACCTGGCTGGCCTTGGTCGCCACCGGGAGGGTGACGCTGGTGTCGATGCCGGTGCGGTCCATCGCTTCGAGAAGGCCGGCCACCGTCCCGTCGTAGTGCGCGCCGATATGGCCCTGCGCGCCGACGGCCGACACGGCCGCGGGCGCGAGGCGATCGGTCCAGATGTGCGTATGGACGTCGATGATCCGCATGTGACAAGGATACCCCCTGCGCGGGCCACCGCCGCAGGTACGCTGCGCGGGTACATACCTCTTGGAGAGCGGCCTGTAGCGAAGAGAGCAGATCCCGATGCCCGGACTCACGCCCGATACCCCCACGGTGCTCGTCGTCTTCGGAGCCACCGGCGACCTGATGGAGCGCAAGATCGCGCCGGCGCTCTACCATCTCCGCGAGAAGGGCCGCTTGCCGGACCGTTTCCGCACGATCGGCTTCGCGCGCCGCGACCTTGCGGCGGTCTTCGCGGCGGACGTGGCCGACACCGTGCGCCGCCACCATGCCGCCACTCTCGACGAGGGGGACCTCGCGGCGTTCGCGGGCGACTTCGGCTACCTGCAGGGTCACTTCGACGATGTCGAGGCCTACGGCCGCCTCGCGGACGCCCTCAACGCGATCGACGACGAGTGGGACGTGTGCGCGAACAAGCTCTTCTATCTGGCCGTTCCGCCGGGTAACTACCGCACCATCCTCGAGCATCTCGCGGCAAGCGGGCTGACCTCGGCGTGCAGCGGCACCGGGGCGGGCAGAGGCTGGACCCGCGTCATCGTCGAGAAGCCGTTCGGCAACGACTGCCGCACCGCCCGCGAACTCGATGAACTGCTCGGTTCGCTGTTCGAGGAGCAACAGATCTACCGCATCGACCATTACCTCGCGAAAGAGATGCTCCAGGGCATGATGTCGTTCCGCTTCTCGAACAGCCTGTTCGAGCCGTCGTGGAACAACCGCGCGATCGACCGCATCGAGATCGACCTGTTCGAGACGCTCGGGGCCGAGTCGCGCGGAGCATTCTACGACGGGGTCGGGGCGCTGCGCGACGTCGGCCAGAACCACCTGCTGCAGATGCTCGCGCTCATCACGATGGCGCAGCCCGCGAGCATGGACGCGGACGCGATCCGCGCGGCTCGCGTGGAGGCGCTCCGTGTCTTGCGGCCGCTGACGCGCGAGCAGATCGCGCACTCGACCTTCCGCGCGCAGTACGACGGCTACCGTGAGATCGCCGGCGTGGCGCCGGGCTCGAACACCGAGACGTTCTTCAAGGTCGTCACGCAACTCGACTCCGACCGGTGGCGCGGCGTGCCCGTCATCATGCGCGGCGGCAAGCGGCTCGGATGCGTGTGCAAGCAGATCGTCGTGACCTTCCGGCGTCCGGAGGCGTGCATGTGCGGGCCCGCGGACGACGTCGAGAACCGGGTGACCTTCAGCATCGAACCCAACGATTCGATCACCATCGGCTTCTGGACGAAGCGCCCGGGGTTCGGTTCCGAGCTGGAGCAGCGCGACTTCACCTTCTTCCTGTACGAGAAGGAGGAGAAGGCGCAGTACGTCGAGGAGTACTCGAAGCTGCTCTGGGATGCGATCGCCGGCGACCAGACGCTGTTCGTCTCGACGCGCGAGGTCAGGGCCATGTGGGAGTTCATCGACCCGATCGTGGCCGCGTGGGCCGACGGGGCCGTGCCGCTCGATCGCTACGCGCCCGACACCGATGAGCCCGTCATGGCGTCGGCGGCGGTCGGCTCCGCCGAACCGCTTCGCGACACGCTGAAGCGGGAGATCGGCGTGGTAGGCCTCGGGAAGATGGGCGCGGGCCTGGCCCGCAACCTCGTCGATCACGGATGGCGCACCGTGGGCTTCAACCGCACCGCGAGCGTCGCAACGCAGTTGGCGTCCGAGGGGGTCACGCCCGCCTATTCGCTGGCGGAGCTCGTGGCGGGGCTTTCGGCGCCGCGCGTGGTGTGGCTCATGGTCCCCGCGGGCCCGGCCGTGGACGAGATGCTGTTCGGCGAGGGCGGGCTGGCCGGCCTACTGCAGCCCGGGGACACCGTCGTCGAAGGCGGGAACTCGCGGTGGAGCGACGACGGACCGCGGTCTGAGCGCCTCGCCAAGTTGGGGATCGCCTTCGTGGACGTGGGCGTCTCGGGCGGGCCGGCCGGCGCACGTTCGGGCGCGTGCCTGCTCGTGGGCGGGGCGCGGGACGACTTCGAGCGACTGCGGCCGCTGTGGGCCGACCTGTCGCTTCCCGAGGCCTTCCGCCACTTCGACGGTGTGGGAGCCGGGCACTTCGTGAAGATGGTCCACAACGGTATCGAGTACGGCATGATGCAGGCCATCGCCGAGGGCTTCACCGTCCTGCGCAAGAGCAGCTACGACTTGGACCTCACCGAGGCCGCTGCGGTCTACAACCGAGGCAGTGTCATCGAGTCGCGCCTGGTGGGCTGGCTCGAGGGCGCGTTCCGTCTGCACGGCGAGGACCTCGGCGGCGTGAGCGGCGCGGTCAGCCACACAGGCGAGGGGCAGTGGACGGTCGAGGCCGCGCGCGAGCTGGGCGTCCGTGCCCGGGTCATCGAGGAGGCGCTGCGATTCCGCATCCAGTCGGAGGACGATCCCGACTGGACCGGGCGCGTGCTGTCGGCTTTGCGCGAGCAGTTCGGGCGGCATACGGTATCCGAGTAAGGCGGGCGGAGGAGGGCATTCGCGAGCGAGGCTCCCGCTTCGGCAGAGCCGGAGAGCGGTCTCTGCCGGCGGTCGCAATCGCTCGCGAATGCCCTCCTCCGCCCGCCTTCGGCTAGGGCTTCGACTTCTTCAGCGCGGCGAAGTGGGCGTCGAATCGTCCGCCGTTTCCCTGCGCGAGCACGTCGTAGCCGGGGACGTCGTAGACGCGCAGGCGGTCGTCGAGGAAGTCGGAGAAGACCAGGGCGTGGCCATCGGCCGAGACGTCGAGGGCGGTGCACTGGTTGCCGCCGACGATCGCATCGAGCGGCTTGCCGGTGGCGGTCGACATCAGCAGGATTGTGCCCCACTCGTAGCCGGGGATGTAGTAGGACTTCGGGTTGTTCTCGCCGCGGTTGGAGATGAACAGGATCTTGCCGTCGGGCGAGAGCTCGATGGTGTTGGGCTTCTCGTCTGTGGCGCAGAACTTCGTCACCTTCAGGGTCTTCATGTCGCAGACCCACACGACGTCCTTGGCCATGTCCGAGGCGTAGAGCTTGCCGGTCTTCTCGTCGGCCACAAGGTGACGCATCGCGCCGTGACTGACGAAGAGCGTCTTGATGTCGCTCGACTTCAGGTCGATGCGCTGCAGGTCGCCGTCATCGAAGCCGGCGACATACAGGTAGCGACCGTCGGCCGTGGGCCACAGGCCGCGCGGGGTCTTGGCGGTAGGGATGCGCTCCTTCAGGCTCCCGGACTTGAGGTCGATGATGCTCACGTCGTTGCCCGACCAGTTCGCCGCGTACAGCGTCTTCTCGTCAGGGGAGAGCGCGATGACCTTGGTCCATGCTGACTCGGTCTTGAACGAGCGGAGCACCTTCCGGGTGACGGTGTCGATCTCGAAGACCTTGGCGGTCTCCATCTGGCTCGCGTAGGCAAGCGTCCCGGCGCGGTTGAAGATGACCTCGACAGCGCCGTACTTCCCGATGTTGATCCCGCCCGTCTTGCGCATCGCCTTGAGGTCGTAGATCTCGATGGCGGGAGGGCCGTTGAGGATCGTCGCCCACGCCTCGTGGCCGTCGGGCGTGACCGATACGCCCTTGGGCGCACCCTTTGCCGTGAGCGACCCGAGCGCGTGGACGAGTTGCCCCTTCGGGTCGAGCAGCACGTCGATCGAGCGCGCGGAGTCGACGAACAGGTCCTGTTGGAAGTCGTTGGATCCGCTCAGGGAGATGGTCACGCTGGCCGCGCCCGCGGAGGCGACGATCGAGCACGGCGTCTTGCCGGTGAGCACCGCGCCGCTCGCGTACGCGATCTTCACCGTGGCGCCGGCGGGGCGTGTCGCGAACTTGATCGTGAAGGGAAGCGGCCGCAGAGCGATCGTTCGCTTCACGCGGCTGCCGCGCGTCAGCTCCACGTCCACGGTGGCCGTCTCGAACCCCATGCGCGCGACGGTCACCGAGAACACTCCCGGTTCCAGGTCCTCGAGAGCGAGCTTCCCCGCCTGCGGGCCGTGTCCGGCGACGGAGATGGTCGCGTCCGGGGGCGACGAGGTCAACGCCAGCGCCGTCGGGCGGGTGAGCAGCCACCACGCGACCGCCACCAGCAGCGCGAGGATGACGATGCCGACGATGGCGAGCACGGCGCGAGCCGAGCGCATGCCGTGCCGGTAGCCGATGACTGTGCCGCGCGGCATCCTGGCACCACCGGGGAGTGAGGTCCTCGGGCCGGGGCGGGTGGGCGATGCGCCGGGACCGCGCTGGCGATGGACACGCGCAGCATCCCGCGCCGCGGCGCCGCGCGCCGACCTGTCCTGGTGGCGTTCGACATTCTCGGGACGGTACTCCTCGGGTGGGTCGAAGGTGAGGTGTGCGTCGCGGCCGCCGATCTGAGCGACCTTGCGCGAGTGCCGCGGCGCATTCGGGCGCGCGCGGTCGGCGCGCGGCGGGTCCCCCGCTGCCGGCTCCCACTGCGGGCGCGCGCGCACGGGCTCCTCGACCGGCGGCTCAGGCCGCGACCAGGCTTCGTCCCACAGGTCCGAGCGATCCCCGTCGTCCCCCACGCGGTCCTCCTACATAGGCTTCATGCGGCCCGAGATGCGGGCACCCATCAGCTTGAATCCGCCCAGCATGCCGCGCATACCACTCCTCACGCGGTGAACCGTCCCTGTCTCGCTCCCGGGCCTCATCGCGGCGACCTCGGCCAGCTTCGGCCCGACTTCGGCGAGCGGTGTCCCGATGGCGTCGAGCACGATACGGATGTTGCCGACGAGGTCGGCGAGGTCGGGGCTGACCAGCATATCCGTCCCGTAGAAGTCGGTGTCGACCATGCCCGGCATGAACACGAGGATCGAGATCGGGTCCGCCTTGTGCTCGGCAGCCAGGCTCTTGGTGAAGACCATGACGCCGGCCTTGGTGGCGGCATAGGCCGACGTGTAGGCGGCGGTGTCGCCACGCCCCCCGCGACCCGAGACGTTGATCAGCAGACCTCCGCCGCGCTTGACGAGGTAGGGGACGACCAGCCGGGATGCCAGCATCGTTCCGATGAGGTTGATGTCGACGATCCCGCGGATCTCATCGGGGGAGGTCTCGGTGTGATGGCGCATGCCGAGCGAGATGCCCGCGTTGTTGACCCAGACGTCCACGCCTCCGTGGGATGCGATCGCATGCGCCAGCAGCGCCTCAAGATCGGCTTCGGAGGAGACGTCGCAGGCGATGCCGGAGGCGGTCGTGCCGGTCGCACGGATCGCGGCGACCGTCTCCTCGACGGCCGAAGCGGTGCGGGAAGAGACAACGACGGTCGCGCCCTCGGCGGCGCACGCCTCGGCCATGCATCGCCCGATGCCGCGGGTCGAGCCCGTGATGACGATGACCTTGCCCGAGAGTGTGCCGCCCACGACGCCCCGATCCCGTCCGTACCGCCGGCCTGATGGTCAGTATGCGCGTGCGCCCGCGCGTGCGTCCACGCGAGGGCGCACGCGCGCCCTACGCGGTTGTACGATGGTCGCGACAGGCGACGGCAGGGGGCGGCATGGAGATGGACGTCCGCACGGGTCCGGGCATGGGCCGAGGGCTGAAACGCCTGGTCGCCGGCGTCGTGTTCGCCGTCATGGGACGGGGGCTCGTCGCCTGCGCACGGCTCGACGACCGCGTACGCCGCGACGTCGGACTGTGGCCCGAGGGTACCGTCGTGACGCTCGCGATCGACCCGCGAGGGCCGCGGACCAGCGTCCGCAAGCGCGGGACCCGACTCGAGGCGCTGGGCGGCCGCGACGATGTCGAGCCGACCCTTCTCGTCACCTTCAAGAACGTCGACGGCGCGCTCCCTGTCCTGCTCGGGATGAAGGGCGTCGTCCAGTCGTTCGCGGAGCACCGGGCCACGCTCTCGGGGGACGTCGCGCTCGGCATCTCGCTGGTGCGCTGTCTGCACGTCGTGGAGGGCTACCTCTTCCCCGACCTCATGACCCGCCGCATCCTGCCCCGCCCGGCCACACGGCAGGTGGGGCATCTGCGCGCGTACGCCGGCCTCGTCCTCCGCACCGCGTCCGTTCCGACCGAAGGAGCCGCCCAATGATCCCGGCCTACTACGAGTTCGCGAACACCGCGAAGGTGCTCTCGGGCGAGGGCGCCATCGAGAACATCCCGTTCGAGCTGAAGAACCTGCGCTGCTCGCGCGCGCTGGTGCTCACCAACAAGCAGCTTCGCGGCATGGGGCTCGTCGACATCGTGCTCTCCGCACTTGCCGACGGAGGCATCGAGGTGGGCGTGCTCTACGACGATGTCCCGGTCGACTCGTCGGTGATGGTGGTCAACGACGTGGCGAAGGCGTTCGCGAGGGGGAAGTGCGACTGCATCGTCGCGGTCGGTGGTGGTAGCGTGCTCGATACGGCCAAGGGCGCCAACATCGTCCTCTCGACCGGCGCAAAGGACCTGCTCGACTTCCGGGGCGCAGACCGCCTTGTCGGCAGGTACATGACACCGTTCGTGGCAGTGCCGACCACCGCAGGCACCGGCAGCGAGGTCACCGGCGCGGCGGTCATCAAGGACACCGAGCGCCATGTGAAGATGGGCTTCGCGTCATTCAATCTGGTTCCGGACGTTGCGGTGCTCGACCCGAGGATGACGCTCGGGTTGCCGCCGCGCCTGACGGCGTCGACAGGGATGGACGCGCTCACCCATGCGGTCGAGGCTTTCTCGTGCAAGCAGGCCAATCCGCTCTCGGACGCCTACGCCCGCACCGCCATCGATCTCGTGCGCGAGTACCTGCCGGCCGCGGTCGCCGACGGTCGCGACTCCACGGCGCGTCTGGCGATGGCGAACGCCGCGCTGCTCGCCGGGGCCGCGTTCAGCAATGCGATGGTCGGGGTCGTACACGCGATGGGCCACGCCTGTGGCGGCGTGGCCGGTGTCCCCCACGGGGATGCGATGGCGGTGCTGTTGCCCTGGGGCATGCAGTTCAACATCGATGTGGCGGGCGGGCGCTACGGCGAGCTGCTGCTGCATCTGGCCGGTCCCGCGGTGTACTCCCGGACGCCGGAGTCCGAGCGGCCGGCCGCCGCGATCGCGACGGTGCGCGCCCTGCTCGGCCACCTGAACGAGGTAGCCGGGCAGCCGGTCACGCTCGCCGAGTGCGGCGTGACCCGCGCACAACTGCCCGAGATCGCGCGCGTCGCGGCGGACGATGGCGCGATCATCTTCAACCCGAGAGACGCGAACGTCGAGGAGATCCTTGGGATCCTGGAGGCGGCGCTGTGAGCTCCGCCCTCGGCGGCTACATGGGCCGCGTCCTGCGCATCGACCTCACGACCCGCGAGGTGGGGGAGTACCCGTGGACGGACGCCGACCGGCGGGCGACGCTCGGCGGCAAAATCATGGCGGCGCGCATCCTGATGGACATGCTTCCGGCCGGGACCGATCCGCTCGGGCCGGGCAACGTCGTCGTGGTGTCGACCGGTCCGCTCACCGGTTCGGGGGCGCCGAGCACGGCCCGCTTCAACGTGAGCGCACTCTCCCCGCAGACGGGCACCGTCGGATCGTCGAACTGCGGCGGTCCCTTCGGTACCTACCTCAAGAAGGCGGGCGTCGACGCGCTGGTCATCACCGGGTCGGCCGACGCACCCGTATGGCTCGAGATCGGCGAGGGCGGTGCCGTCACGTTCCACGATGCGGCCGAGGTCTGGGGGCTGCGCACGACCGCCTCGCAGGAGGCGCTCGTGGCTGCAACCGGTCAACGTGCCGCGGCACTCGTGATCGGACCCGCGGGGGAAAACCGCGTGCGCTACGCGGGACTCGCTTCGGGAGAACGCGCCGCCGGCCGCACCGGCATGGGCGCCGTCTTCGGCGCGAAGAACCTCAAGGGGATCGCCACGCACGGGAGTGCGAAGGTGCCGATCGCCGAACCGGAGCGATTCCGGGCCTACGTGAAGAAGTGGAGCGCGACGCTCAAAGCGCATCCGATGACGGGCGGCTCGCTGCCCGACTACGGTACGGGGGGCTTCCTTCCGCGGATGCAGGAGCTCGGGATCGTCGCCACGCGCAACGCGCAGGAGGCCCGCTTCGACGGCGCGGACGCGCTCTCGGGACAGACGATGGCCGCGACGCGGCTCGTGGGTACCGACGGGTGCCTGAGCTGCCCGATCCGCTGCGGGAGGGTCGTCGAGCACGAGGGGCGCCGCGTGAAGGGCCCCGAACTGGAGACGCTGGTATTGCTCGGAAGCAATCTGGGCAACGCGGACCTCGGCGCCATCATCGAGTGGAACGTGCTGCTCGACGAGCTCGGTGTCGACACGATCAGCGCCGGCTCGAGCATCGCGTTCGCGATGGAACTCGCGCAGCGTGGTCTGGCGGACCTCGGCGTGGCGTTCGGCCGCGTCGAGGGCGTCACCGCCCTCATCGAGGACATCGCCTACCGGCGCGACGCGGGCGACGACCTCGCCGAGGGCACGCGCCGGATGGCCGAGAAGTACGGCGCTGCCGAGGCCGCGATCCACTCGAAAGGCCTCGAGCTCGCCGCCTACGAGCCGCGCCGCGCGATCGGCCATGGGTTGGGCTACGCGACCTCGAACCGTGGAGGGTGCCACCTCAACGGGGGCTACGTCGTCGCGCTCGAGGGACTCTCGCTCTCCATGAACGGGCGCTCGAAGGCGTCCAAGCCCGCGCTCACCGCGATGTTCCAGGACCTCATGGAGGCCGTCTCCGGCGCGGGATGCTGCCTGTTCACGACGTACGCGATCTTCCCCGCGGCGCTGATCCGCGGGTCGCGGGGCCTGCTCGGCCAGACGGCCGCCGACCTGCTCGCGATGTCGGGACCCGTCGTCGGCCTGCTGCGCGCGATCTCACCGGGCGCCCTGGGCATCCCGATGCCGCTGATCGCCCACATCCGCGCGGTGGAGCTCGTCACGGGAGAGCGCCTGGGGTTCGGCCGCTTCTGGGCGGTCGGGGAGCGGGGCTTCACGCTCGAACGGCTGCTCGGACGACGGTTCGGCCTGACCGCTGCCGACGACTCGCTGCCGGGGCGCATGCTGACGGAACCGATCGATCCCGACGATCCCACGAGCGTCGTGCCGCTCGAGGAGCTGAAGCGCCGCTACTACGCGCACCGCGGATGGGACGCAGACGGCGCGCCGTCTGCGCACCTCCTGAGGCGGTTGCGGATCGGCGGCAGTCCCGACGCTCAGTAGGCCTTCGTCAGCGGTACTCCCGCGAGTGCCGCGGTGAGAGTCT
>Ga0209125_1002774_pt1 | contig 12919 bp, 9 predicted proteins | sample BarGraIncub1131A_FD_184503 | JGI IMG/M metagenome (GOLD analysis project Ga0209125, IMG submission 184503) | Arctic peat soil microbial communities from Barrow, Alaska - Barrow Graham LP Incubations 11-31A (SPAdes) (version 2) | ecosystem: Environmental > Terrestrial > Soil > Wetlands > Peat... | reverse complement strand
TTGTAGACCAGGGACCAGTCGTCGTTGAAGCGGATCACGCCGGCGTTGTCCTTGAAGACGGAGAGGCAGTAGTCCTTTTCCCCGAGGGCCGCCCGCACGTCGGCGGTGGTGCGCTGGATGTAGCTCTTGAAGAGCGAGCGGATCTCCTCGCGCCCCCCGCAGCCGTCATCGTAGGAGACGTCAGCGGAAAAAATCTTGTGCTTGCAGTGCTCGGACCAGGTCTGGGCCAGCGCCTCGAGCTCCACGTCGGTGGGAGCGGCGCCGAGCCCCTCCTTTTTCCGGGTCCGGAGCACCTCGGGGTCACGGTAGTGCGCCTGGATGATGCGCATCTCGTCAAGGGTGAGCGCCAGCACGCCGTCCCGGCTGATCCGGGAAAGCTCCGCGTCCGGGACCTCGAGGTTGATCTCGGCGGCCTCGATGTGCGCCGCGACCTGCACCTTGGGTACGAAGGGGGCCACCCCGCCCTGCTCGGCGAAACTCCCGGCATAAAGGATCTGGTAGCGCTGGATCAGGGTGTTGCAGAGAAGTCCTGTGGCGATGCGCTCGGCATCCGGGTAGGCAAGCGCGCCGGTGATCAGGTACTGGACCGAGGTGTACACCCCCTCCCCCGCCGCCAGCGGGCGGCCGATCAGGTAGCCGATCGCCTCGCCGGCGGTGCGGCCGACGTTGTCGGTGACCCCGGGCCGGAAACCGACCTCCACCAGGAAGTCGAAACCGGCCGCGGCGGGCGCGTCGATGGAGAAATGCTGGATGACGGGATCGCTGAAGGGCCCGGCGGCCGCTGCGGCGAGCTCCCCGGCGGTGAGATCCGCGTCGACCGTGTAGACATCTATGGTGCGGACCCTTTCAACGCTTAACTGGAGAAAGTGCTCGATCTCCCGCTTGATCCGCTCGCCGCGGGGGTCGCGGACCTCGTCCTTGAGGGTGATTTCAATCCTGTGGGGCATGGTTTGCGTCCTTTTCGAAGAAAACCGTCCTGGTGGGGTACGGTATGTTGATGCCGTGTTCCTGAAAGCTGCTGTTTATGGCGCAGTTGATCCGGTCCGTAGTCGCGAAGGTCTGCGAGAAGTTGGCCACCCAGAAGAAGAGCGCCAGGTTCAGGGAGCTCTCCCCGAAGCTGGTGAAATAGGCCTCCGGAGCCGGATCGGTCAGCACACCGGGGATGGAGGCCGCGGTCGCCACCAGGAGCGCCTTGGCCCCCTCCACGTCGCTTCCGTAGGCGATCCCGAGGTTGACCCTCCCCTTCCCGCGCGAGTCGGGAAAGGCCTGGTTGACCAGGGTGGAGTTGCACAGTTCCGAGTTCGGGATGATGAGGTAGTTGTTGTCGTCCCCCTTGATCTTGGTGCTGCGAAGCCCAATGTCGACCACCTCGCCGGCCACGTCCCCGGCCTTGGGGCCGACCTGGATCCGGTCGCCGATCCGGAAGGGGCGGTCGATCATCAGGGTGAAGCCCGACACCATGTTGGCCAGGGTGTCCTTGGCGGCAAGCCCTATCGCCAGGGATCCGACCCCCAGAGCTGTCACCAGGGAAAGGATGTCGTAGTTGAAATGCTTCAGGGTGATGATGAGCGCCGTGCCGATCAGGAAGATCATGAAGAGCTTCTCGACCAGCGGAATCAGCTGACGGCTCATCTCCTCGTCGGCGACCCGTCTGCCGTAGTGGCTCAGCATCATGTCCAGCACCCGGTACACGATGTTGGCGAGGATGACGACGTTCACTATGAACAGGGCGCCCGAGACGACGGCCTGTACTTTTTCCGGAAGCGGAAGCCGTCTGATGGCGAGGTAGAGGCCGGCGCAGTTGATCAGGAGCAGGGTCGGTCCGGAAACCCGCTCCAGGATCTTGTCGTCCAAGTCGCTACTGGTCAGGGCGCAAAGGCGCCTCCCTACCCGGTCCAGCAGCAGCTGCGCCAGCCGCGACAGCAGGTAAAATGCGGCGACGACCAGCAAGGAGATCAGCAGCTGCTTGGACCAGAAGAGATAGAAGACGTCCCCTTCATCCGGTCTGAGGTAGTACCAGAGGCTATCCACCAAAAACCCTCGTGAAGATGGTGTCGACATGCTTAAGATGGTAGCCGAGGTCGAAGGCCTCCTTGATCTCGTCGGCGCTCAGGATGGCGGAAACCTCGTGGTCGTTCAGGAGCTCGACCTGGAAATCCTTATCCTCCTCCCAGACCTTCATGGCGTTTCTCTGCACCAGGGAGTAGGCCTTCTCCCGGGAGGCGCCGGCCTCGGCGAGTTTCAGGAGCACTCGCTGCGAGAAGATCAGGCCGCGCATCTGGTTCAGGTTGCGCAGCATGTTTTTCGGGTAGACCACCAGGTTCTCGATCAGTCCGATGGCGCGGTTCAGCATGAAGTCGAGCAGCACCGTGGCGTCGGGACCGATGATCCGCTCCACCGAGGAGTGCGAGATGTCGCGTTCGTGCCAAAGCGGGATGTTCTCCATGGCGGAGACCGCGTAGCCGCGGATCAGGCGCGCCAGGCCGGTCAGGTTCTCGGAGAGCACCGGGTTCCTTTTGTGCGGCATGGCGGAGGACCCTTTCTGCCCCTTGCTGAAGAATTCCTCGACCTCGAGCACCTCGGTGCGCTGCAGGTGCCTGACCTCCACGGAGAACTTCTCGATGGAGGAGGCGACGATCGCCATGGTGGTGAAGAACTCGGCGTGCCGGTCGCGCTGCAGCACCTGGGTGGAACAGGGGGCCGGGGTGAGGCCGGCCTTCTTGCAGACGTAGGCTTCCACCTGCGGGTCGATGTTGGCGAAGGTCCCGACCGCGCCGGAGATCTTGCCGTAGGAGATGGTGGCGAGCGCCGACTCCATCCTCTTCAGGTTGCGCGCCATCTCGTCGTACCAGAGGGCCATCTTCAGGCCGAAGGTGACCGGTTCGGCGTGGATGCCGTGAGAGCGTCCCATCATCGGGGTCATCTTGTGCTCGAAGGCGCGCACCTTGATGACCGCCATCAGCCTCTTGATGTCGGCGATGAGCAGCTCGGCCGACTCCTTCAAGAGCATGGCGAACGAGGTATCGAGGACGTCCGAGGAGGTGAGCCCCAGGTGGACGAAGCGGGAGTCGTCGCCGATGTAGTCGGCGACCGAGGTGAGGAACGCTATCACGTCGTGCTTCACGGTGCGCTCGATCTCGTCGATGCGCGCCACGTCGAAGGAGGCTTTCGCCCTGATCCGGGCCACGGCCTCCTGGGGGATCCTCCCCATCTCGGCGTGCGCCTCGCAGGCGTAGATTTCTATCTCCAGCCACTTCCGGTAGCGGTTTTCGGGCTCCCAGATGCGGGTCATTTCAGGACGGCTGTAACGTTCGATCACGACTTCCCCCTTGGCTCAACTGTTTGCTTTGAATTTCGGATTGATATGGTTGCAACGAGCTAGCGTACTGTCAGAAAAAATAAAAAAATAAAAAAACCTAATAGAACGCGGATCAGATCTGATTGAGCGGATGAACGCGGATACTAAAACAAAAGGTTAAACCAAGAGTTTTAGATTAATCAGACTGTATCCGCTCAATCCGCGTCATCCGCGTTCTATTGCCTTAGTTCCCGGTGACGCTAGTGACCTTACAGGAAAGCGTCCTAGATGTCGAGCACGCCGCTTGCCTGAAACTGGCAGCCAAGGAAAAGGCCGGGCGAGCAAAGGTTCTGGCCGTCCACCAGGTCGCGTGCCGCGGCCATGGCGAGGGAGGGATCATTATTCACCTCGGAGAGATGGGACAGGAACACCCCTTCAAGACCGCAGTGGAGCAGCTCTTCAAGCAGGCTTGCCCCCTGGGTGTTGGAGAGGTGTCCGTGGCTGGAGCGTATCCGCTGCTTCAGGTGCCAGGGGTAGGGACCGTTTTGCAGCATCTCCTCGTCATGGTTGAATTCCAGCACCAGCGCCCGGCACCCCTTGAGCTTTTCCTGGCTGAGCCTGGTGGCGATGCCGAGGTCCGTGGCGAAGCCTATGCACCCCTCCTCCCCCTCGATCCTGAAGCCCACCGGATCGCAGGCGTCGTGGGTGATCGGGAAGGGATCGATGGAAATCCCCTTGAAGGCGAAGCAGGCACCCGGATCGAATTCGATGGCATCGACCTTGCCGATGACGTGGCGCGCGGCCTGCAGGGTGCGGGCAGCCACCAGCACGGGAATCTTCAGGCGCCGGGCCAGCGCCCCGACCCCGCGCACATGATCGGAGTGCTCGTGGGTGATCAGGATGCCGTCCAGGCTCTCCGCGGCAACGCCAATGTTGGAGAGCCTGGCGAGGGCCTCCCGGCCGGAGAGCCCGGCATCGATCAGCAGACGGCAGGAGTCGGTCTCCAGAAAGAGGCAATTCCCCTTGCTACCACTCGCCAAAAGGCAGAGCCTCATCTTTCCTCCAAAACTGCGCAAGACCGGCCGGAAAATCGGCGTCAAAAAGGGCAAAAAAACTCCACTTTTATACAGGAAAAGGGGGGGAGATTCAAGGTCAAACTTGCTGAGATAGTGCTAACGAGGGAGTCTGCTGTAGTCCGCGATGTTCTCGCCGAGTATCGGGTTGAGCGGCAGCAGGATATGAAAGGTGGAACCGAGAAGGCGCTCCGGGTTGTACCCCGCCGACTCGACCCAGATCTCGCCGCCGTGCATGTCCACGATCCCCTTGGCTATGGAAAGGCCGAGACCTGCCCCCTTCGCCTTGAAGGCGACCTTGCCGCTCGAGTGCTCCTGGATGTTCCCCACCTCGAAGAACTTGTCGAAGACGCGCTGCTGGTCTTCCAGGTCGATACCGATCCCGGTATCGGTGACGGTGATCTCCAGGAAGAGATGGTGCTCGCGCCCGACGGAGTGCGGCTCGGAACCGGATATGCCGCGCAGCAGGTACTTGGCGGAGCTGGCGATGGTGATGCGCCCGCCGTCCGGGGTGAATTTTATGGCGTTGCCGAGGATGTTTGACAGAAGCTGCATCAGCCTCAGCGCGTCCCCCCTGATGGTCGGGATCGACTCGTCCAGGGCGACCACGACCTCCTGCTTCCTCATGGAGAAGAAGAAACGGAGTTCGTTCACCGCCGCCTCGATGAGACGGTTCAGCTGGATGTCCTCCATCTTCAACTGCAGCCTCTTCTCGTCGATCATGGAGACATCGACCATGTCCTTGATGATATTGTCCAGGCGGGAAGCGGCGTTGGCGATGTTCATTACCATCTCCATGACCGTCTTGTCCACCCGGTCCGCCATGTCCGTGGTGATCAGCTCGGAGTATCCCATGATGACGGTGAGCGGCGTCTTCAGTTCATGGGAGGCGAGCCCCAGGAAGGAGTCCTTCATGCGGTTTAGCCGGGCCAGATCGGCGGAGCTCTTCTCCAGGTTGACGATGATCTCCCGCTCGCGGGTCACGTCCCGGAAGATCGCCTGCACCAGGTTTTCGTTGCCGCTCGTGATGCTGGAGGCATGCAGCATCGCCACCATCACCCCGCCCCCCTTCTTCAAAAGCTGCATCTCCTCGGCGATATGGGCGCCCGCCGCCGCCTCTCGGAAAATCTTCTGCAGCCTGGGTATGTTGCCTATGTTCAGCAGGAGCAGCATCTTGGTGAGCGGGAGACCAAGCAGTTCCCTCGCCTGATAGCCGAAGAACTCTTCGGCCATCTTGTTCACCATCCGGACCGACTCGTCCGCGTCGATGACCAGGATGGCATCGCTTGCGTCCTCCATCAGGGACTTGTAGAGTTCCTCGGAGCGCTCCAGGTCGGAACTCATGGTCTCCAGCTTGCGGTAGGAGGCGTGCAGCTCCTCGAAGGTCTTTTCCATCTCCAGGGAATTACACTTGATCTCGGCGTCCCTGTTCTTCAGGGACTGGGACATGATGTTGATGTTGCGCGCGAGTTCATTGAATTCGAAAACTCGCACCTCGCCGATCTGGGTGTCGTAGGCCCCTGCGGTGATCTGCTTGACCCCTTTCAAAAGGGTGGAAATCGGGTGCATGACGTACTTTTTCACGAAGAACACGACGAGGGAAAAGGCGATGGCGAGGGCAATCAGGAAGAGATAAAAGGTTTTGAAAAGCATCCCCTTCACCGTGTCGGACACCACCTTTTCGCTAAAACCGACATGCACCAGGGCGACAGGCTTGCCGTACGGGGAATTGAGCAGGACGGCGGTGTCGTAGAAGATATTCTCCCTGCCGTCGATCCTTATGCTGACACGGCCCGAGGAGGCCGCCTGATCGACCGGCGCCGCCTGCACCGGAAAAGCGAGGAACTGCGGAGTATTGGCGAAGAGCGCCCGCCCCTGCAGCTCGGTGACCACGCAGTAGGAGATGTCCGGGTTCCCCGCGATGATATCGGCGCACTTCTCGGAAAGCCCGGTCATGTCCTTCAGATCCAGGCCGAGGTTCAGCACCTTCTCCACGTTCACCTTGAGGGCCGTGGCAAGACCCCGGGAACGCAGGTTGAGTGCGTTCACCTGGTCCTTTCGAAGCGCCATGATGTCCATGCCCGAGCCGACGAATATGGTGAGGAAGAGGATCAGAAAGGAGAAGAGTGTGATGCGTTTTTCAAGGGTCATATTCATCTAAGGTCTTCCGGCCCTTCGGGTGACAATGAATTGGATAGAGGTTTGGCCAATCATAATTTTACGTGCATGATAAGTCAATAATTTTCATAATTTATTCTGGCACAGGAAAGGGGGCTGTGCCAAGAAGGTCCTACGGAACCCATCTCAGCTAGTTGAAGCTATCGGCTTTTGATAGAATTTCTTGAATAAAATTGTTGACTGTCAACGTTCTACTTGTATACTATGCCGATTGTGAATGAATACTTAAATACGGGGAGGAGCAAATGGCTTTAAGAGTAGCGATAAACGGTTTCGGCAGGATCGGGCGTTCCGTCCTGAGGGCTGCCATGCAGGAGAAGGGGATCGAGTTCGTTGCCATCAACGATCTGACCGACGCCAAGACCCTGGCCCACCTATTAAAGTACGACTCCGTGCACGGCATCTATCCGGGCGAGGTTTCGGCGCAGGGCGACCAGATCGTCATCGACGGCAAGACGATCAAGATCCTCGCGGTGAGAAACCCGGCGGAACTCCCCTGGAAGGAGCTCAAGGTAGACATCGTGCTGGAGGCGACCGGGCTCTTCACCTCCCGGGAGAAGGCGTCGCTGCACCTTGCGGCCGGCGCATCCAAGGTGATCATCTCCGCCCCCGCGACGGATCCCGACCTGACCGTGGTGCTCGGGGTGAACGACCGCGACTACGACAAGACCAAACACCACATCATCTCCAACGCTTCCTGCACCACGAACTGCCTGGCGCCGGTCGCCATGGTGCTGCAGAACAGCTTCGGCATCGAGAACGGCCTCGTCACCACGGTGCACTCCTACACCAACGACCAGAGCATCCTCGACCTTCCCCACAAGGACCTCCGCAGGGCAAGGGCCGCCGCCCTCTCCATGATCCCGACCACCACGGGCGCCGCGAAGGCGGTATCCCTCGTACTCCCGGCGCTAAAAGGGAAACTGGACGGCATGGCGATTCGCGTGCCGACCGCGAACGTCTCGGTCGTCGACCTGGTGGTGACCCTTTCCAAGAGCACCGACGCCGAGCAGGTGAACGCGGCCCTGAAGGCGGCGGCGGATGGCCCGCTCAAGGGCATCCTCGGCTACTCCACGGAACCGCTGGTTTCCATCGACTATAACGGCAACCCACTTTCCTCCATCGTCGACTCACTCTGCACTAAGGTGATCGGCGGCAAGATGGTGAAGGTGATCTCCTGGTACGACAACGAAACGGGCTTCTCACGCCGAGTCGTCGACCTGATGAAAATCCTCCTTTAGAAACCGGCCACCTGGCGGCAAAAAGACGGGGGGAGTTTACTCCCCCCGTCTTTTTGCCTTGCGGCCCACCCTTCCACGGGCGTTGTGCAGCCGAAGCCTTCCGCGAGATGAGGCGCTCTTTCGGTTGCCACGCCGACAGCCGTAAAAGTTCCGGAAACCTCGGGCGTTACGTTTAACCCCGCGGTGGTGGCGAACCATCATCCGCCCTTACTTAAATATTCAACAGCCAAACGCAAAAAAATGCTACAGGTTCAGGAGGGATCATGTCAATCCGCTACATAGACGAGATAGAAAACCTTGCCGGCAAGAAGATCTTCATGCGAGTGGACTTCAACGTCCCGCTCGACGACAACCAGAACATCACGGAGGACACGCGGATCCGCGCGGTCCTGCCGTCCATCAACTACGCCCTGGACTACAAGGCGAAGATCATCCTCGCCTCGCACCTGGGTCGCCCGAAAGGGGAGCGCAAGGAGAAGTACTCCATGGCGCCCGCCGCGGTGCGGCTTTCCAGGCTTCTGGGAAAGGAAGTAAAACTCGCGCCCGACTGCATCGGCGACGGAGTCCTCGCCATGATCGACGCCATGGAGCCTGGCGACGTGCTCATGCTGGAGAACCTGCGTTTCTACCCGGGCGAGGAGAAGAACGACCGCGACTTCGCCAAGGCACTGGTGAACGGTTGCGACATCTACGTGAACGACGCCTTCGCAGTCTCCCACCGGGCCCACGCATCGGTGGAGGCTATCACGGGCTTTTTCCCGGTAGTCGCTGCGGGCCTACTGATGAAAAAAGAGATGGAATACTTCGACAAGGCGATGAAGAACCCTATCAAGCCGCTGGTCGCGATCCTCGGGGGCGCCAAGGTGTCCGGGAAGATCGAGGTGCTGGCGAACCTGTGCGACAAGGTTGACAAGATCATCATCGGCGGCGGGATGGCCTTCACCTTCCTGAAGGCCCTGGGCTACAACGTCGGCAAGTCGCTGGTCGAGGAGCACCTCATTGAGACCGCCCTGTCGACCTACAAGAAGGCTCGCGAGAAGGGGATCAAGTTCTACCTTCCCATTGACTGCGTGGTGGCCGACCAGTTCAACCCCGCCGCGGAAACCAAGGTGACCACGATCCAGGAAATCCCCGAAGGGTGGATGGCACTCGACATCGGTCCGGCAACAGTCACCCTGTTCACCGAGGCGCTGCAGAACGCGAAGACCATCGTCTGGAACGGCCCGATGGGGGTCTTCGAAATGGATGCCTTCTCCCGCGGCACCTTCGCCATGGTCTCAGCGGTGGCAAACTCCTACGCCCTCACCATCGTCGGCGGCGGCGATACCGACGTGGCGGTGCACCGTGCCGGCGAGTACGCGAAGATCAGCTATATCTCCACCGGCGGTGGCGCATTCCTGGAACTTCTGGAAGGGAAAAAGCTCCCCGGGATCAAGGTGCTGGAAGATAACGGCCACAAGTAGCCCCGGAAACGTGGCACTAGATGCCTGGTGGAAGCCACCCATCAAGCACCACGCGCCTGGATTCCTGCCATGCGGCAGCAGATGAGCGGCTGAAAACGGGCGCTCAATCGACAATTCAATGTCATTCAATCGGAGGGTATATGCGCAAACCGGTCATTGCTGGCAACTGGAAGCTTTACAAGACGAAGCAGGAGGCACTCGCGCTGATAGGCGAACTGGCTCCGCTGGTAGCCGGAGTCACCGCAGTGGAGATAGTGGTTGCTCCGGTCTTCACGGTACTCCCGACCTTGGTCGGGGCGGTCTCGGGTACCGGGATCAACCTGGCTGCCCAGGACGTCTTCTGGGAAGAGGAAGGGGCCTTTACCGGCGAGGTGTCGCCCAGGATGCTGCTGGACGCAGGCGCGAGCCACGTCATCATCGGCCACTCGGAGCGCAGGGAGTATTTCGGCGAGACCGAGGCGACCGTGAACAAGAAGATAAAGGCGGCCCTCAAGGGGGCGCTGGTTCCCATCTTCTGCATCGGCGAGACGCTCAACGCGCGCGAGGCGGGCGAGACCTTCACCGTTTTGAAGCGCCAACTCACGGGAGGACTGGACGGAATAACGGCAGCACAGTTCGCGCCGGTCATTGTCGCCTACGAGCCGGTATGGGCCATTGGTACCGGCAAGACCGCCTCGGATGAACAGGCCCAGGAGGCGCACGCCTTCATTCGCGGGGTAATCGCCGAGCTTTACGGCAAGGCTGCCGCGGACAAGGTGCGCATCCTTTACGGAGGATCCGTCAAGCCCGAAAACGTCAAGGGCCTCATGTCCTGCGCCGACATCGACGGCGCCCTGGTGGGAGGAGCAAGCCTCAAAGCTGCGTCCTTCGCGGCAATCGTCCGCTTCGGAGAATAACCTTTGTATTTTTCGAGAAATGTGTTAAATAAACGTTTTGAATTTTCTCGGAGGTAACAGATTTAATGACTATTTTACTGGTAACCCTGCACATCACTGTCTGCTTCGCGCTGATATTAGTCGTTCTCCTGCAGTCCGGGAAAGGCGCCGAAATGGGCGCTTCCTTCGGCGCTAGCGGCAGCCAGTCGGTTTTTGGAGCTGGCGGTGGCAGCACCTTCATGAGCAAGCTCACCACGAGTGCGGCGATCATTTTCATGCTGACATCACTGTCGCTTGCTTTCATTTCCGGCAAGGGTGGCAGTTCCTCCATCATGTCCTCGAAGACACCGAAGGTGAAACCGGCACCGATGGGCGGCCTGCCATCGCAGCAGAAGCAGGCGACACCCGCAGCAGCTCCAGCCGCCCCGGCAGCGCCTGCGACGTCCCCTGCGCAGCCCGCACCGGCTCCGTCAAAATAATCGAGTTTTCCTGTTGACTTCTCGACCGACTAATGATAAAAAGTTCTTTCTTCATGCCGGAGTGGTGGAATTGGTAGACACACCATCTTGAGGGGGTGGCGAGCGCAAGCTTGTACGAGTTCGAGTCTCGTCTTCGGCACCACAGAGAATAATCCTGCGAATCAAGCAGACTGTTTAAATAGTTAGGCCCATTCTCCGATCCGTCGCCTTTTGGCAGGCGGGATAGTTGAATGGGCCTTCTTTGTGAGCTTCCTTTCTAGTTTCCGGAATAAAAGTAACTTGATATTGTCTTCTGAGTTGGCAATGAACGTGTTTGGTTGTTGACTTTCCGATAAACAAATGTTATCTACAGTATTCTTCATGCCGGAGTGGTGGAATTGGTAGACACACCATCTTGAGGGGGTGGCGAGCGCAAGCTTGTACGAGTTCGAGTCTCGTCTTCGGCACCACTAGAAATTTAAAGCGTCCTTTCTTATCAGAGAAAGGACGCTTTTTTTATCAACCTACTAGTACTGTCACACCTCAATACTTCGTATTCAGAATGAACTCCCATTAACCCAGCAGTTAGTTGCCGTCCGATTCTCAATGAACGCTGCTGCAAATGAACCGATCTCATGTCTCAAGTCTTATCACTGCAGTTCGTTCAGTCACCAGACCCTCCATGCTGAAAGGGATCCCCTCATTGACATTGAGATGGTCACCACATATAATGTATACAGCTATTTTCATGAAATTGATTAAGGGAGGAAGCATGGGCGACGTGCAGGAAGCGATAAAGCAAGCCATTCAGACAGAGAAAAACGCGATGAACTTCTACGAGCTTGGCGCTAAACAGATGAAAGACAAGGACGCCAAGAGGATGTTTGAGCAGCTGGCGAAAGAAGAAAGGGAACATGCCGCGCATTTTTATAAGGCGTACAACGGCAAGGACATGGGCTCCTTCGACACCTTCATGGCTGCCCCGCCGCAGAACGAGTCCACATGGATCAGTTCGATCAAGAAGATGATCGGCCCGGATTTCACCGAACAGAAGGCGCTGGAGCTCGCCATGGAAAAGGAAACCAACCTCGAGAAGGCGCTTAAGGAGACTGCCGCGAAGATAAGCGATCCCTCGGTGAGAGAAGTTTTCGAACTGAACGCACGGGAAACCCACAACCACTATTTAACCATCGAGTCCGAATACGCACGCCTGATGGCGATGGTTGATGAGTCGGATATGGACACCTACGTCAGGGAGTAGTCGCGCCCTTCAGGCCTAACGCCGCAAAGAAGGGAGGCTCTCATGGCCTCCCTTCTTTCATCTCCAGCCCCGAGCGCTGGCAACTACCAACCCACCCGCCCACCTAGAGCCGAAAACCTTGTTCCAGCGCACCCCTCCCCCTCCCCCTCCCCCGCAGCTGACCAGTTCCATTCCACCCTATAACGGCCAAGAAGATACCCTCCACCCAGGAAACGACTTTGGGACGGGAGCATGCACCTTAGCGCCACGATAGTCTGGGCGAATATACCACAGCATAGAACTGTCTGAAGGTCGTTGGGTCCAGGTCGATCCTTACGCACACAGTCCGATTGCTTTAGGTCCGAAGAGCGTTTTCTGGCAACAAGTAGCAACCTCGTTGACAACCTGAGATACAAGACGACACAGCAGGCACGGTTGTCGAAATAATGATGTCAAAGCATCGAGTCCTCTTAACGAGATAGAATCCCGCAAACACGTCAAATAAATCAAAGAGTCCCAAGTCTCGGTTTACGGTATACAGGGAAGAGCTTATCACTACTATCTGAGAATTCACTTTCAACAGTACTCCAACCGCCCCCTGCTCTTCCGTTAATTTTGCAAGGATGAACTTTTTTCTTGCCATCATTCAGATTCGATGTTATATCTTTCTTCTCACTTGCCGGAGTGGCGGAATTGGTAGACGCGCTAGATTCAGGTTCTAGTATTCGAAAGGATGTGCTGGTTCGATTCCAGTCTTCGGCACCAAGAAAAACACTGCAAAAAATAGCTAGTTATAAAACCAGGAGACCGTTTTTCACACAGTTTACGGACTGTCAGAAAAGCGGTTTTTCTGTATGCAAAAGGGCTTTTTCTTCTCCGCAGTGGGCGGTATCATTATCGTCCATGGATACCGTTTTATCCCCGCCCTTTACTTAAGCAGTCCGGATATAGCTGATGCCTCTTGAATACCTCAGACAACTCCCTAGCAGGGCGTTGAAAAACTGTCCTACTTGGGTCTGTTCTCTTCCGAACGAAAGATTTTTATGTAAATCTACAGTTGCTTATGCTGATTTAACACTTTGATTCTTTGTCT
>Ga0209125_1002773_pt1 | contig 12931 bp, 12 predicted proteins | sample BarGraIncub1131A_FD_184503 | JGI IMG/M metagenome (GOLD analysis project Ga0209125, IMG submission 184503) | Arctic peat soil microbial communities from Barrow, Alaska - Barrow Graham LP Incubations 11-31A (SPAdes) (version 2) | ecosystem: Environmental > Terrestrial > Soil > Wetlands > Peat... | reverse complement strand
AATTATATTAATAAAATGATTTTTTCTTATTCATAAAGTGATTTCTTAGGAATAATCTGACGTAAATCGCCTACTAATAATAGAAATAAAATGACGTTTCAATTAGTTATAATTTGACGTTTAACATCTTTAACACTAAACACATAATAATAGATTGAAGATCAGTTATATATAAACATCCTCATTTCCCAAGTAATAAATAAATTAAACGAAATGTAAAAAGAAGAGGTAATAGAAAGTCACCGGACCTTCTATTACCTCTTCTTTTTATCAAAATTACAACTGTTACAATGGATATTGAAATAATCCTTTTAATTTCTAATAAATTACCGTTTATTAGAAATTATTTGAATAGAGCGTTTTGTGGACTTTTGGAAATTATCTTTTATGTCTGCGAAATTACTATCTTTATTAACTTTTTTTATACCTTTATTAAATCTTGTCGTATTAATAAAACCATATTTCATAATTTTCATGTTAACACTTTCTTTCTTATGTTATTTTATCTCTACGCTTATTATACTATATACACTATAATCTTCTCCTAATATGATATCTTTCAGCTACGACAGTACTTTAATTGAGAAAATCACTTAGCTATTGCACTAAATTTTCTAATAATTATTACTTATGCATTATTCTTTTTTTGATCTTCAATTATTTTATCAATATTTAATGCTACGTTGTTTGCTACACAATAATCACCACATTGTTTACAAACATTAGCTGGCACATCTTTAATTATAATTTTATGTCCATCAAAGTCTACATTGTGAATAATATTTCCTTTATCTAAATTAGATCCACATAAAACACAATTCATCCTTAAATCCCCTGATTTTATGGTTCTTCTTCTTTATATAAATATTTCATAAATTTTTGAAAGGTAAATCCTCAAATAATACAAAACCTGTCAGTAATAGAAAAGGATAACTACTAAGCTAGAGTAAAATGTGGAGAATTAAAAATAAGACAAAAAAGACTAATAGGTAGTGTTCCAACCAAAGTCACTATCTCTACAAAATTAACTTAACTATATTAAACACTCCACTTCATATAAAGTATCCTTTCCTCTATTATAACTTTATATCACAAATTAAACAATTAACTTACAGGTCTTAACAGTGGTTTAGCACCCAGCTTTCATGTCCTGCAAATTCTATTAGTTAATCATATATTATATATGACTAACTATTCTTAAATTAACGTTTATCAGAAAGTATTTTAGTAGACAATTATTCTCTTTATTAATATTTTTAAGACCTTTGTTAAAGCCCTAATATTACCGTCGAGTATTATCTTATAATGCTTCCCATGTATTTTAGTAAGCTAATGATACTAATACGCTTAACGAAGTTAAGCAAACTCTCCTGTATATGTAGAAGTAGCCCATGTCTTCTTCCAAACATACAATTATAAAACTTTAAGCCGCTATAAATTTAAACCTTTGTAAGCATTAAACATCTATTTTATAATCTTTAAATGAGATTCTTGAAATTTTGTTCCTTGACTAAATACCTCAGGCATGAGAGTAGCTGCATAATATAATTTCTCCTCATAATTTTTAAAAACCTTATGCTCACCCTTACAGTAGCTTTCAATTTTTATTGCTGCTTTTAATAAATTTTCCTTATCATTTGCATTTACAGTAATTACTTCATTACCTTGAACAGGATAATCTTTAGGTAGCAATAAATACCATTTAGTAGTGATTTCTTCTCCTTGAGCCTTAAACTTTACATATTGCTCTTCTGTCAACTCATAAAAGTCCTCTTCTTTAGGCTCAAAGCCCATTTTAAAGATAAAACTTATTTTAGGTCCTATATTAAAAAGCATATCAAACATTCTCCATCACCTTTCATTTTACAATATATAAATATATATTATACTGAATTTTTCAAACAATGCTACTTATATTTTTTTCTGTATTTTATATTTTTATTAAATTTAACTTATATCATTTTAGGGACCATTAAATTTTATTCATCTGGTTCAATTGAATTAGTTATTTAATCTAATCCACTAAAACGGATACTAAAACTATTATCAAAAACAAATTTTCAGTAACTATATTTCAGCGTTTTGTCCATCAATATAGAATGTATCTCTACTTAATTCTGCACCACATTCCCAACATACCGTTCCAAAATCATAATATATTTTTTTAAACTCAACATAATCTTTTAATGGCTCAAATACATCATACTTTAAATATGGCTTTATATCAAATAACTTTACCTCACCAGTTTCAAAAGTTATAGTAAGTGTAAAATCTTCGTTAGTTATAGCCTTTGAAACCTTCGGATACATTTTATCCATCTCTATCATCTTCTTCTTTTAATATTTTAATCATAATTCATCAATTTCCCTTAATTTTTAGGTTTAATCTTTGGGGTACAGAACAATCTAATTTTATTTGAACTGCTCTAATGGTTATATTATATATTTTTGAAGCTGGCTTGATGCTATTCTGTAAGGTGTGCATTTTTATATAAAAAAATATCTCCTTGAACAGTAAATGTTCTTTTCTTATCTGTCTTATCCTCGATAATGTTTAACCTATATATATCTCCATCAACTATTTAACTCTTTTACAATCTAAAATCAAACCCGTTGATTTTAACTATAGATTTTTTTGTTTAAATGTAGTCTATTGGTCCCCTCATCATATCTTTCTAAACAACTACTATGTAAAAACTTAAAGATATTGTCACCTTGTTTTGTATTATAGAACTCAACCATTAAAGTATTAAACTGCAATCTATCCTTTGCTTTTATATTAATTATGCCTTGACCTCGTGACATTAAGACCATGTTAGATACTAGCCTAGAGGTTCTTCTATTACCATCGTAAAAAAATTGATTTAAGGCTCCCCATAGAAATATTTCAAAAGATAAATCCGTTTTACTCGCACATCTTTTTATTAATTGAGGTAATTCATTTTTGAAAATACCTTCTAGGTCTTCAGCTATTGGAGGTATAAAGTCTGTGCCGGATATTCTAACTTGACCAGTTCTAAATGCACCGCTAAATAAAGCCTCATCCTTAGCCACTATGTTATTAAATTTATTGAATATATTTATGTCAAGTTCAACATTGTTTTTGCTCACTGTCTCAAATAAATAATTCCACCCATTTCTAATATTATAAATTTGTTGCTCGTCACTTACTTTATGACCACCTATAGTAATACCCTCAAGTAAAGTTTGTACTTCAGGATAAGTAAATGGATTTCCTTCTAAATTAGCCATATTATATACAACATCTGATAATAATTTTCTAACTAACATTATCAATCTTTTAATTTCTAACGCTGGAACTATATCTTCATAGGATTTGCTTCTGCTAAATAGCATAATATTTCATACTCCCTTTAATTCAACTTATTTTAAATTATTGCCCTACTATTTTTAATAGCATTATTTGCCCTTATAGTTTAAAATAGCATGGCTATCACTGTGGTTTCTCATTATAGGTTATATTCTTCTTTCATTAAATAATTCATCCACATATAGTTTGCAAATTTTGCAACTTCAATTCTACTATTAACATCTCCAGTAAATATTAGAGGCAATTCGTACAAATCAGTTACTTTATTTAATACTTTGCACGAAGAAGGTGTGGGCTGAGTAGTGATGGTTACAGTCAGCAAACTCTTGGTAATTCACATATTCAGGATGTATATTTTACTATAAAATTAGAAAACAAATGGGGCATTATGGATTCTGATTTTACTGTGTTTATGTCAAACAGAAATAATAACTTTGTTGTATTTAATGGCATGAAAATATATATATAAGATGGAAATGTTACTAGTATGAGAATAAATAAAAGAAAACTTATAATTAGAAATTGATATTAAAGGTTTAGTAATATATTTACCATCCTCATTTATGAAGCCGAACTTACCATACTTTTTTACTAATGCAGAATAATAGCTTTTATTACCCTTTTTACCTATGCATTTAAATATACCAATATCATCATAGACAGGTTCAATTACTAAATCTCCACTAATATTAATGTACCCCCACTTATTATCTATTTTTATTCGTGCTCTATTATTATCAAATAATGAGGCGTGATCAAACTGCAACGGAATTATTATCTTTCCATCTCTATTAATATAACCCCATTTTTCATCTTTTCTTACAGCCCATGGCTCTGATTGAGAGATGTATCTCCCATTCTCATGTTTCCAACTTTGTTTACCACAGTTTACTTCATCCCATATTATATCTATTACTTTACTACCATCAAAATCGATATATCCAATTTTTTTATTTTTAATTACACATGCTCGGTCTCCATAAAAAGGTCCAGCATATTCATAACTTAGTGTTAACATAACATCCCCAGTTTGGGGATCAAAATAACCCCCCCCCTTGAATTATTATCTATTTCATTAACACTATCAGTTTCATCATAGCAACCTGTATAAAATTGAACCATGCCATAATCAATTTCTATGCAAATAGCTTCTTTCGCTGGTATATACTTACCATAAGTAGGAAAGATAGATTTAATATCTAAGAATGAACAAAATATATTTCTAATAGAGTTGAAAATTAAAGATAATAAAGAGACACTTTTAAGATGTATTCTTGAAATCGCTACTTACTATCAAATACTTTCAAAGTCTAAATTCATTGATAGTTATAAAAATGAATTTATGAACCTATCAGAAAAAGATATAAAAAAAGCTATTCTCATTTCTAAAGATTCATCACAACATGATCTTTCTATTGCTTTGTAAAGTTCTAATGTTTTTGGGTCACTACTTAGATATTCTATTTTTTCTTCTTCTTTTTTAATATCAACATCCATGACAGTAAGCTCCTTTAACCTCATTTACTCTTATTTTATCAGAAGGTTACATTTTTTTCTACACTAGTAATAAACTAATATCATTAAAAAAATCACTATGTATATAAATTATAATTTTATATATTGTACAAACACCTTCTATAATACTAATTTCGAGCTAAAGTATAATTTATAGACGAAAAGTTATACTCAAAGTTCTTTTTATACATTATATGGATATTGAAAATGAAATACTAGAATATTTATAAGGAAATATACAGTTGATTTAATAAAAAGTATAACTTTAGCGCCATAAATTATACTAAATTATTTAATTACATTATGTAAATTATTACAAGTATAACTTTTCGTCCAATAATATAACCTTTTGTTTATTGGTTTTAAGATGGATAAATAAAAATATGAAAGTAATTACAACGTTTTTTATATTTTTTATGATATTAGGCTATGTAAAAGTAAAGAAAGTTTGTCCAATAGGATTCTAACTAAATCATCTGATTAAATTCTAACTAAAAGCATCAAATTTTAACATATAACTGACGCGCCTCTTCAAACAAATTCGTCTGATAGTATGTCATTCCAAATGAAGCTGTGGCAAGGAGCTAATATCTTGTACAAAGAATAAAGGGAGAAAATTCAATGAAATATGATAAAGATGATGGATTACAATTTTTCAAAGAACTTGGGGAGTATACACGATTTCACCGGTTAATGGATGAGTTAAATAAAAACCCTATCAAGACAAATGTAGATGCAAATATAAAAAGATACAATGAATTTTGTGAAAAATTTGAATATATTAAAGCTGATTTTATTGAACGATTAATTCAATTAAATGAGTTAGGAATTATTACTGATAATAGGTTTGACGAAGACTTAGAACCTTATATTCCAAAGTGCAATTACGATGTTGAAACAGAAATTTTTACAATGGATTTTAACTTTGTCCCACACCTAAAGGCTGAGTATTTAAAGAAGTTCGTAAAGGCTAAAAATGCCTTTGTTTTCTTAATTATGGAAGGCATAAAAAAAATGGATATCAAACCACATTACAATAAAGAACCAGTCATGGTTATCTTCACTATTTCCAAAAAATATTTGTTTGATGTAGACAATGTGGAAATTAAATACATCATTGATGCCATGCGTTATTCGAAATTTTTCTACGATGATAGCTATAATTATTTATCCTATATGGTTCAAGGGAATGAGACAGATGGACCGTGTCTAATGACCATAAAAGTAATCAAAAAAAGTGATTTTATTTTGTAAGAAAGCCACTGTAATAGCCCCTTTTTTTGAGAAAACGGAAGTACACATGGAATTCACTACCCCCAAGGCCACTGTAATTGCTATAAATAGCTGCTATAGGCTAAACCCTGTAGTAGCCTTCACTGGAACTTTGTCCAAGACTCATTTTAACATAAAATAATTTGCATGGTCTGGCTAAAAATAAATGGGGGTGACTTTTTACGGTAATGCTTTGCACACAAAATATTTTACCACTAGAGTAAACCAAAGAACAATTCTACCACCACAAAATAAAAGAGTGAAGGAAAACTGAAAAAAGAAAAGAAAAAAGTAGAAATTTTATATTAAAACAAGATTATGAGTATGTAGCTATATAAGTGTAAATTATCTTAACTCCACAAAATAAAGTCATAAAGCACAAATAAAATGAAAATTGAAACTTAAAAGTAAATAAAAAAACAAAATATTGGAGGCTGGAATTAATGCGTAAATAGTTTAAAAATGTAATATAAAACAACTCAAAAGAAATTGTTAAAAGTAGAAAAAATGAAAGGATGATTAGTAATGGATGATATTAAAAATATAGTAGAGAAACTTAAAAATGATATGAAAAAAGATAAATATGGAATGTTAAATGTGGCTGGAGTTGGAGTAATAAGTAAGGATGTTTGTATGGCATTTATTAGGGATAAATTTATAAGAATATTGGCTAATGATAAAAAGATAAATGCTGCAATTATTAGAAGCTTTGTAAATAACTTATTAAGTAAATTAACTAACACTTTTAATATAAAGAAAAAAATAAAAAAGGAGATAGTTAAATGATTCAGATTACTGAGCGGGATAAAAAATTCTTACTAAGAGTAAATGAAACCGGGGCTTGTAATACCAAAATGCTATTTGAGTGTTACCCTAGGCGTTATGCAAAAGATCGAATAGAAAAAATGGGAATAGAAAAAATAGTTAATAGAAAACATGGATTAATTATGATTGGAGTGGAAGGAAAAAATTATTTAGAAAGTATAGGAGTGGTGCCAAAGATTATAGACACACTTTCACTACTGACACAAAGAAGATTGGCGCGAGTGCTAGAACTAAAATATTTACTACCAAAAATGAAAATTGAAACATCTGCTAACTATAAAAAAGAGAATAATTTAAATAGAGGAATGCAATTTGTAGCTGCTGCCACTACAAAAAATAATATTAACTATTTGATCTATGATATACCCAAGGTAATAACAACTGAAACAAAAACACAAATTTTAAAAGAATTAAAAAATAAGAAAGATATTATAAACAATGCAATTATCTTTACACGAAATAAAGACTTTGTCCAGATACTTTCTACTAATAATGTTTATATAAGTGAACTTTTGATAATGTCTCCAAGTGTTATTTGTATAAGCCTCCTAAATGCAATGGGTGAAGGTAGTTTCGATAGCAGAGCGATTGGAGCTGCCTATCCTGAGTTACTAGAAAATAAAATATTTAATAAAAAACAAAATAATTATATAGTAGGAAATAACTCATATATAAATCTAGTATTAAATAATATAAGTGCAATTAATTTGTTAAGAAGTTTAGATTTATTTGCAATTCAAAACAATGCTTTGTCCAACCAAGTATATAACATTGTATGTCTAGATGAACAACAACTTTTTCTAGCGGACACAATAGAAAAACTAAACTTAAAGAAATTGAATATAAAATATAAAATATAAAACAATAATCCCTGGTCAAACCTCTTTCTATTAAATATTCATATAAATGCAGATTTATATATGACATAAAATTTGTCTAATACATTTGTGGGGCCTGTAAATAATTTTGTGTAAACAGAATAAAATGTACTCTTCCCTTACAATAGTTGATAATGATCACCAATTATTGTAATGAGGAGCATTTTTATATCAACCATTACTAAATAAATTTTAAGGGATTATACAATTAGTAATAACCACTGATAAATTTTGGTTTTAATTTTTTTTCCAATTTCTGGTGGTAATATATTTCCCCCTTATTCTTATTGCATTCTCTAAATGTATTAGCCCAACCTCAGAGACTCTGTAACCGGCAAGTAAAAAGGGTGAATTTCTTCCAGTTCAAAAACTAAGGTTTGCGTAGCGAACTATTTATATTGAGGATAGGTATGATAGCCTATTCAATGCAAGCCCTTGTTTATAAGGCGTCCTTAAGTGCTTATATTCATACACATAGAGGCCCAATGTCAATAGCAACCTTTTACTACTGGTAAAAATTCAGTAAATCTAGTTGCCTAAATCTCACCATATAACTTTGCCGGTAACAGGCTCTTTAAGCGCATCTATATGCAACTCTAAAAATTTACTTTCTCTTCATTTTCTTTCATCATATTTAAGCACCTCATTTCAAAATATAGACCTTTTAAATATTATGTCTAACTTTAAAAATATCTTTGAAAGTCCTTTAAAGACATTCAAACTTTCAAACTACAATTTAGCTTAATTAATCAATTTTTTTTTAAAAGTATGTTACAAACGACTGTATTCAAAATTTAAAAAACGAATAGTTCTCTAAGGAACTCTATAATTGAAGATATTTTTAAGAGAGCGTCATTCCTTTATGCAATCACTATCTACAAAGCTTCTCCTTCACAAATTGGATTATTATTAACTACCCCCTTCAAAAATGCTATACTGTACCAGATACTATATATATACAACAACTATCTTAACACGTATGATCTTTATCATAAAAACTTGTTGTGCATATGACTACATAAGTATTAAGGTTTAGTTATTGAAAGAGTTTAGCTTTTTAACCAACGTTATCAATGTTTGATAACTGCAACTGGAAATTCATATTTTTTAACCCAGCTTTCAATCATATCTAATTCATCGCTACTTAAACTTGGATCTTCCTTTATTGGATACTCTTTATTCAATTGTAAGTACTTATTTACGCCTAATTTATGGTAAGGAAGTAGATCTATACCTTTAAAATTTTTATAATCACGGAAAGGCATCAAAAAGGCAATTACCCTCTCAATCTCATCTTGATTATCATTTATGCCTTTTAACAGAGGCATTCTTATCTTCACGTTATACCGTAGGTGGAGAAGTTCTTTTAAATTCTTCAAAATTTGCTCATTACTTACTCCAGTTAGTTGGTAGTGGCGTTCAGGATCAATGTGTTTTATATCAAAAAGGAATAAATCCGTGAACTCAGCAACCTTAAGTATTGATTCCAGTTTTGTATATCCACAAGTTTCAATCGCAGTATTGATTCCTTCCTGCTTGCATGCCATAAGCAAATTTGCTGCGAATTCAGGCTGCATCAATACTTCACCGCCACCTAGCGTAACTCCACCACCTGAAACGTTATAAAACTCATGGTCCTCTTCAATAATTTTCATAATTTCGGAAACGGTTTTCAAAGTTCCCACAATAGATAACGCAGACTCAGTACAAATATCCTCACACTTACGGCAACATATACAATCAATGCTATGCTCCACCTCATGTTTTAATTCTTTGGAAATAGTATGTATACCAACAGGGCAAACAGAGACGCAAGCACCACAATCAATACATGAGTCTCTTTTGAACATAACTTGATATTTTTGTTCCAATCCTTCAGGATTAGCACACCACTTGCAACGAAGTGGGCATCCTTTAAAGAACACTAGTGTTCTTACTCCCGGTCCATCATACACATTGTATTTTTGTACATTAAAAATCATTGCTGTTTTTTCAATTGTAGCTACATTCGCATTGCTCATAATACCTAACCTCCCGTTTGATTCATTTTCAGTTCAAGAAGAAGCTGTTTCAAAACTAAGTAATTAGTTGAGAACCAGCTCCTATATATATATATAAATGTATTTAATATTAATTATAAATGAACTTTTTTCATTGAAAGCTTTATTTTTGTAAATTCTAGGCTTTAGTTCATAGTGCTACGTTAACTTCAAGGGTAGTTCTTAATCGGTATAGTTTATTGAATTATTGTACGACTGATTATTTCATCCTGTACTTCCTTACAAAGTTCAACGAAAAAGGCACAGTATCCGGCAACCCGTACAATAAGATCCCGATATTCTTCAGGGTGTAGTTGGGCTTGCTCTAATGTTTTGTTATCCACGCAATTGAATTGCATCTCAGCATTGCCCATAATAGAGGCGGTACGCAACAGGGTAATTAATCCATCCCTACCTTCTTGATTATCCAAAAAACTACTGGATATTTTAAAGTTATGAGCCATTCCAAGACTCATTGATTCAACATTAATCTTGGATTCTGATTTTATGGTTGCCGTTGGCCCTTTTGTATCAGCTCCTTGAGTAGGGCTTATTGCGTCTGATAGTGGTAGACCAGAAAGGCGCCCATTGGGGGTTGCACCAATCATTCCTCCCAGAGGTGTATTAAAGGACTGTGACAAAGTGCCATGTATCTGTCTTGCATAAAGTGACTTGTGCTGGTTTATTGTATGTTCTGTATAATCGACAATGTCGGTGGCAATCAGATCTACATAGTTGGTATCATTACCGTATTTAGGTGCATTAAGACAATCATGGCGTATTTGTTTGTAGCCTTCCCAGTTGGCATCAAGGGCCTTTTTAATATCTGCAAGCGTGTATTTTTTATCATCATAAACAAGTTTTTTAATCGCAGCCATACTGTCGACATAAGTAGCCAATCCTGCGAATATTGTTCCTGGTCCTTCATAAAGAACGGCGCCACCAGCAGTCACATCTTTACCGGTCTGCATGCAACCGTCAACAAACAGCGACATATAAGGAGTAGGCGTAACATCTCTGAAAATTTTCTGCGTCAGAACAGTGCCTCTTGCATTCATATCCAGCAGATAGTTAAGCTGTCGTTTCACAGCAGTATCAAATTGTTTATAAGTTGTCAATGCATTCAATTCTCCTGTGTCCAACCACTGCTTGCTTGGGTAGGACTTAAGAACACCACGATTAAATACCATTTCAATGGTGATAGGCCATTGTGTAAACCCACCGGCTGTCCACTGGTGGATACGTCCTGATTTTTGAGGTTCCACACATCCCATAAGGCAATAGTCACGAGCATCTTCAAAATCAAAACCTTTCCTAAGCATCATTTTGATATGTGCATCATCAAAATGGCATGCAGGCATGCCACCGCCAGCTTTGATAATGTCCACAATTTTTTTAAAATAACGATGTGGAGACTGATTGTAGATACGGCAGGCAAGAGACGGCTGGTATATCTTAACTTTTTCCACAGCATCCATAATCAGATATGTTAATTCGTTGGTGCCGTCTCCTCCTTTACGTTTTTGTCCACCTACACACATATTGATAAAAGGCATATATCCTGCGAAATATTTAGAGCTCGCTTCCGGTGTATACCAAATCATTTCTGAACATTTGATCATGAAACAACCCATCAATTCAAAAGCCTGCTGTTTGTCCAGTATTCCGTTTTCAATATCTGACGCATAACAAGGAAATACATACTGGTCAATGCGGCCTAGTGATGTACTAGATTGATTCTCTTCCATCAAAAACAGTGACTGTATTGTCCAAATAGCCTGCAATGCTTCATGAAATGTTTTCGGTGGATTAGCCGGCACACGTGCATTGACCTCGGCAATCGTTTTAAGCTCTGCTTTACGTTTTGGATCCTGTTCCTTTTCGGACAGTTCCCATGCATATGCTGAAAGACGAGCGGCATATGTGAGAATTCCCGCGCAAGTTTCTATTGCAGCTTGATAAAAAGAAATTTTATCTTTGTTATTAATACTGTCATCGGATAAACCGGCAAGATAAGCTTCTGCTTCAGCTTTAACTCCGCAAATGCCCTTTTTAAAAAGGATAATATCATAGCCCGGACTAGTATCTCCGCCACCGCTGGTAATATGATAAGTCAAATCACTTATACATGCTTCTGCACCGAATTCCCACAAATCATCTTTACGAAAAGCTTTTTCACATTCCTCCGCTAGAGATTTACCTTCCCAAAATGGAAACAATTGCTCTCGCATAATCTTCTTGTCCTCTTCGCTTATAAAATAAGGATCTTGTGATCTAGTACTGATAGTATCTAGTTCATCACGGACCCACTTCCATGCGGTATCTGGTGAAAATGCACCCGCACGCGGTCTGCCGCAAGGGTGTCCGATTATAAGTTCATGTTCTTGTATAAGCATGGGGGCAGTTTCACACGCTCTCCTAAATCCTTTGGCCCTAAGTACATTCCTTGGAAGATTAGGATACTTTTTTGCAATTTCAGTATATGCTAAGGCACGACCAATGGTAATGCTTGGTTTAACAGTTAAATATGCTTCTTTAAGAAGCTGAAGACGTTTAGGTAAATCTGACTTCTTTTGTGTCATAATATTCCTCCTCTAAAAATTCGAGTGATATCAAAAATTCTATACGGTATACTATATTTTTTTCTACAACTATCTTAACACGTATGGTCTTTATTATAAAAATTCGGTATAAAAATAAAATGACGTGAAAGGTTCATTTTATGACATTTGTCTTTTCCAAAATGGAAATTACTTAGATTCATACAAATAATAATAATTTATTTTGAATGATTTTTAATAAAACATAACCAAAAATAAAAAAGGGCTCCCCAGTGGTCAACTGGAAAACCCGAAAAGAAAAATGTTTTTAATATATTTTAACATAAATTTTATTAAAATACACTTTTTTTAATATATTGATCTGTAGTCGAATGGGAGAAGTAGTTCCGTTGGTGGACAAATGGTGAAGAAAATGGTAGAACAATATGAAAAAAATTTATAATTAAAATGATATAAAAAAGGCACATAGATTTATTTATGTGCCTTTGACTTTACTCTATAACATTCAGT
>Ga0209125_1002772_pt1 | contig 12934 bp, 12 predicted proteins | sample BarGraIncub1131A_FD_184503 | JGI IMG/M metagenome (GOLD analysis project Ga0209125, IMG submission 184503) | Arctic peat soil microbial communities from Barrow, Alaska - Barrow Graham LP Incubations 11-31A (SPAdes) (version 2) | ecosystem: Environmental > Terrestrial > Soil > Wetlands > Peat... | reverse complement strand
GGGAATTAATCGTATTTGTTTAATGGAAGGGCTTTATTCAATCTCAGGAATAACCATGATTCATAAATTACCTTTTGGCAATCCAAATTCCTACTCAGTAATGCATCCGGCCATTAATGCCGAGGGAACTCTTTTGGTTTGCAGCAGTGATAAAAAAGGCGGAAAAGGTGGTTTCGACTTATATTATTCTCGTCGAAACAATATTACTCAACCCTGGGATACTCTTAAAACTTTAGGTAATACTATTAATACAGTTGGAAATGAAGTATTCCCCAGCCTTACTCAGGACGGTTATCTGTATTTCAGCAGCGACAATATCCCTGGTTTAGGAGGATTGGATATTTTCCGTATCCACGTGCAGGATGCCATAGTTGGGAAAGGTAAAGTGGAACACTTGAGTTATCCAATAAATAGTCCGGCAGATGATTTTGGTTGGACACAACCGGACAGTACCGGTTTAAAGGGATTTATTACTTCCGACCGGCTGAATAATGATGATAATTTATATAGTTTTTCCTATGTCCCAAATAGAAGACCTAAGAAATCATTTATCGAAGGGCTGGTTCTTGAAAAGCAATCATTCAAGCCGATAGCAGGAGCTACTGTCTTTTTGTATAATATAAAAGAAGATACTGTGTACATCGCCAAAGCCGATCAACATGGCAAGTATCATTTTCCGGTTCTCACTTCATCCGATGTAATCATTAAAGCAGTAGATAAAAAGTATTTAAACGACTGTCTGTCATCAGCTATTGTTTATGAGGCTCAACCGAAAGATACCCTGCAAAAGGCGCCCCGCGATTTATTACTCGACAAATTTAAAGTAGGCTTTTTATGGAAATTGAGCAATATCCATTACGATTTTGACAAATGGAACATTCGCGCAGATGCAATGCCTATCCTGGACAGTTTAATAATGATATTAAATGAGCATCCTATTAAAGTTGAATTGGGTTCACACACCGATTCACGGGGATCGTTCAAATATAACGAGCGTTTATCGCAGCACCGTGCCGAATCAGCTGTTGCATATCTTATTCAACACGGAATTAATTCCGACCGTATCACAGCTAAAGGGTATGGTGAATATCAGTTATTGAATCGATGTGCAGATGGTGTGCCGTGCAGTGAAGAAGAGCATCAGGCAAATCGTAGAACCGAGGTGAAAGTGACCGGATATACCATTCCTCAAAAAGTCTCCGAGAATATAAATCCGGATAAATTCAAAGATGGAGATAGAATCAGCAAGCTTAAATTGCCTTTAAATTTCTTTGATGAATGTAAATAATCAGCTTAGATATTTTACTTATACTTTTGATGGTGATTCGAAGTCGGTTTTTTTTATTTTTTGGATTCTTTCGCCGGAGAATAAGCCAGAAATGGTATACGAACTGTGCCACTTACAAAATCAAAAAAATCTTCGGGATTTCTGGGGATGTTGTTGTATCGGACCTCGAAATGAAGGTGATCGGTAGATGCCCGACCTGTGCGGCCACCTAGACCCACGAAGTCTCCGGCCACCACCGAGTCGCCCACTTCCACCAGACATTTGCTCAAATGGGCGTAATAGGTAATGATGTTGTTGGCATGTTTCAAAATAACCAAGTTGCCGTAACCGGAATAGGAGGAGGCCATGGTGACGCGTCCGCAGAATGCAGCTTTGACAGTGTCGCCATTCTGAAGCTTGATATCGGAGCCTGTATGATTTCTATTGTCCCTATAGCCGAACCCACTGATGACCTTGCCTTTAATAGGACAAATCTGTTCGTAAGCAGAAACATGTGCTTCTTTTCTTGTCACTTTTTTGAAGGCAGTACAACTACTGAGCAGAACGCAAAACGATACGGTCATACCTAGTACGATGTTTTTGATGGGGGTATGATTTCTACTTTGCATGAGTTTTAAAACTCGAATTTTTCAATTTTGAACGTAGCCAATGCCGACATAATTGCAATGTTTTTAATAAAATGATCCGTCTTTTCGTGTTTGGAAAGCGATTCAGCATCTTTCCATGTTTCACAAATCATCAAGACCTTGGGACGCGTGGCACTTTCGAAAATGTCGTAAGCAAAGCAACCTTCTTCTTTAATTGAAAAGCCAGTCAATTCTTTGGCTGCTTCCAATACCTTGGAACGGTTGGTTTCTTCCAACGAAATAAAAACATTCAATCGTATCATAATTTGTTGTTTTTAGTGAATACCTAAAAACAAATATACGGATTTCAGTTCAAGTATTGATTATATCCTTTCAAGAAGCCACTTTTTCAAATCCTCGATTTGATAAAATAATCCATCCGGATTCAACTCTTTCAGCTTTTCGGGTTCTGCTGAATCAGCCCAAGCTGCTGCTAGTACTGAAATACCAACCTGTTTGCTGGCCACAATGTCACCTGGGGTATCACCTATATAAACAATGTCACTTTTTGGAATATTCTCAAAATAATCCAGCACCTTTTGGATGCCTTCTACTTTTCTGGGACCACCTGGCTGTCCAGTTTCTATAATTTCAAAAAAATGTGAAATCCCAAATTTCTGTAAAGTCAGATCTGTGCAATATTTACCTTTACCCGTAACCATCGCTATCCGAACGTGTTTGTTCTGAAGAGCAGTCAGTAAATCCACAATGCCGGCAAATGGGGTAGGGCACATATCGTGTAAGGCCTCATAGAAATGCAAATAATCTGCAATACCTTGATCGTACTGGTTGGGGGCTAATGCCAATATGGTTCCCTCTTCTGAGGGGCCAAAAGTGGCAATAATCTCTTCATCCGAAAGGGGGCGGTTTATAAGGGGCTCTATTGATTTTCTAAATGCCAGAATGCATAAGGGGATGGTATTTGCAATGGTGCCGTCGAGGTCGAATATGACGGATTTTAGGATTTGCATGAGGGGGATGTTTTTTTACAAATTAAGGATACACCCAGTTTCCAATATTCTGGGTTAAAATTAATGAGCCAAATAGTAATAATGTAAAAGTACTCATTGTGGTCCACTTAAAATAAGATGAAATACGATTTCTTAATTTCATGCGTTATTTTACTTGTGTAACTACTAAGTAAGTGATCCCCGTTGGTTTATTTCCATACTCCTTTTCAATTGAATTTTCATTATTTTATTACCTTTAGCGCCCAATAAGGATTTACTATTGGACGATCTAATTTAATTTTTCATGAAAAGATATTTGTTTACACTGATGATGGGTTTGTTGTCAGTATCGCTATTCGCCGGATATACCGCGAAGTGGGTTGGAACACCTGCCATTTCTCCAAATGGGAAAACAGTAGTGTTCGGTTATATGGGTAATTTGTACAGGGTCAATTTGGATGGGGGCGTTGCTACACCTTTAACCACTGGCAACGATTACAACACCCGGCCGGTCTGGAGTCCGGATGGTAAAACGATCGCTTTTGCCAGCGACAGGTCCGGTAATTTTGACGTCTATGTAATGTCTGCCGGTGGCGGTATTCCTACCCAGCTGACCTGCAACAGTGCCAATGATTATCCCTACGATTTTACAAAAGACGGTGCAAAAGTACTTTTTGGTAGTGGCCACGAAGCTCCGGCTTCAAGTGTTCGCTTTCCGGGACCGGGCTATTTTTTTAATCTGTATACCGTTCCGGTAAATGGAGGCAGACCACTTTTGATTTCAGCTGCCGGAGCCGATTTTGCCCGCTACAATGCATCTGGAACTCAGATCGTTTTTCAGGACAAAAAAGGCTATGAAGACAATTACCGCAAGCACCATCAGTCTGCAATAACGCGCGATTTGTGGACGTTTGATTTAGCATCCGGTCAATACACTCAGATCACAAAATTTAATGGAGAAGATCGTGAACCGGTATTTGACGGGAAAAACGACCAAATCCTTTATTATTTGAATGAAAAAGACAGCACACAAAACGTTTACAAACTCAATCTGACCGATAAATCGGAAGTTAAACTGACCCATTTCAAGGACTACCCGGTGCGCAGTTTGAGTGCATCCGAAAATGGGACGCTTGCTTTTGTCTGGAAAGGAAATCTGTATACGTTAAAAGAAGGCAGTGAGCCTCAGAAACTGGATTTGGAAATGACCGATGATGCAGGTTATCAAGCCGTTCAGAATTTACCCATCAACAGTGTGAGTGAATTTGAAGTCAGCCCAAATGGAAAAGAAATCGCATTCATCAACCGGGGTGAACTTTTTGTGTCAGGTGCCGATGATTCCCGTACGAAACGCATAACCAATACTGCAGGACAGGAACGCATGATCCGCTGGTCACCTGACGGAAAATACCTCTATTTTTCTTCCGAAAGAAATGGCAGCTGGAACATTGATAAAGTTTCGCTTCAAAATTCGGATGAAAAATATTTCTTCGCTTCTACGGTGTTAAAGACCGAACCGGTGGTAGAAAATCTTTCCGATGAATTCCTGCCCGTTCCTTCACCAGACGGTGAAAAACTGGCGTTTGTGGAAGAGCGAAACATTTTGAAAATACTGGATCTGAAGAGCGGCAAAACGCTGACCGTTTTGCCGGAAGGTCAGAATCATTCTTACAGCGATGGAGACTGGAGTTTTACCTGGAGTCCGGACAGCAAATGGCTTCTTGTAGACGACCAAAAGGGATATATGTCTGTTCAAAATACAGCATTGATAAAGGCTGACGGTTCTGGCGAAATTAAGTTTCCTGTGAATGGCGGTTTTGGTGAAAGCAATGCAAAATGGGCGCTGGGCGGAAAAATGATGACTTATCTCAGTAGCAGAGACGGTTTGAAATCACTCACCAACGGAGGTTCTGCTGAACAAAACCTATATGCTGTTTTCTTTGATCAGAAAGCCTACGACGAATTTACACTCAGCAAAGAAGACTATGCTCTGTTTAAAGAAAAAGAAGATACCACAAAAATCGCCGCCGATGCCAAGAAAGAGGCTGAGAAAAAAGCAAAGAATAAAGATCAATATGTCATTGAAAAGGTAAAACCCCTGGAACTGGATCTGATCAATCTGGACAACCGGAAAGTTAAATTGACCATCAATAGTTGCGATATCAGTGATTATGCAGTCAGTAAAGAAGCCGACAAAATATATTATATGGCCTCTATTCAAGACGGATACGATGTTTGGGTGACTCAACCCAGAACCGGTGAGACCAAAGTGCTGGCAAAACTGAAAGGATCGCCCAGCGGAATTGTGCTGAGCAAAGACGAATCAACCTTATTTTTAAGCAACCATGGCAATCTGGTAAAAGTCAACACCAACAGCGGTGAGATAACACCAGTTGCAATTGACGGAAAAATGGAATTGAATCAGGCTGCTGAACGGGCCTATATCTTTGATCACATCTGGCGTCAGGTATCCAAGAAATTCTACGACCCAACAATCCATGGCATTGACTGGAACAAATACCACGACGAATATGCCCAGTTTCTTCCCAACATCAACAACAACTACGATTTTCAGGTATTGCTCAGTGAATTTCTGGGTGAATTGAATGCCTCTCATACCGGAGGCCGTTTCAGTCCGAAAAAAGAGAATGCCGATCAGACAGCCTCCCTTGGACTTTTATACGATGAATCGTATGCGGGTCCTGGAATCTGTGTTTCGGAAATCATTAAAGGCGGTCCTCTGAGTCGTTCCGACAATCAGATCAAAGCCGGCGATATTATTACCAAAATCAATGACCAAACTATAGATGCAGACAAAGACTGGAACAAGTACCTGCTCAATCTTCGCAACGTAAATATCCTGTTGACCGTACAATCCGGACACAAGACCTTTACTCAAACCACTCGTCCAGTATCCATGGATGTGGAAAACAATCTGATGTACAAACGCTGGACTGACCGGATGGCCTTCATGGTCGATTCACTCAGCAACGGACGTTTGGGCTATGTACATGTTCAAGGGATGAATGAAAACAGCTTCCGTCAGGTATATGAAAATGCAATGGGAAAAAACCTTGACAAGGAAGCCCTGATTGTGGATACCCGCTTTAACGGAGGCGGTTGGCTGCACGACGATTTGAATACATTCCTGAGCGGTAAACTGTACATGAAATTTGCTCCTCAGGGGCACATCCTGAAAGGTGGAGAATCCATGACCCGTTGGACCAAACCCAGTATCGTACTCATGAGCGAAGGCAATTACAGCGACGCCTTTATGTTTCCCTTCATTTACAAGCAAAACAAGCTCGGTAAACTGGTAGGCATGCCAGTAGCCGGTACCGGTACAGCCGTGTGGTGGGAACGTCAAATCGATCCGACCATTGTATTTGGTATACCCATGGTGGCCAGCATGGGAGTGGATGGTATTCAAACTGAAAATTTGCAACTGGAACCGGACATTAAAGTACCCCTTCAGTACAATGAATTCCTGAAAGGGGTAGATTCGCAATTAGAAACCGCCGTTAATGAAATGCTTAAGGATTTGAAAAAATAAACGGAAGGTTTAAAATCAATAAATTTGAATGGAAGAGAAGGTGTTTCAAGAGTAAAATCCTGAAGCACCTTCTTTTTTTATGCGTACAGATTTGCAGTTTTACGTAAACATTCTGTTGAGTGGAAAGAGGAAAAGCTATCTGTTTCTGACAGCATTTACTTTATGCTCCATCTGATTCTTTTTGCCCATTTTATTGTCGAATGTGGCGGTGCAATAGATACGTTCGGCAACTTGTTCCAAAATCGTATTGGCTTTAGAAATGACACTCAAACACTCATCCATGGTGTTACATTCCACGATCGTACCCATCGGTGTTAGCTGACTGTGGCACGGCAAAGCATCTATCATCTCTACTACTTTTTTGACGTACTGGCTCACATGCTCCCCTTTATCCATGGGGAAGATGGCAAATTCCATGATTACTGACATACTTTTTTAATTAAATGTAAGAACCTACTGAAGTACAAATGAAAGTTACGAATAAATAATTTCATCCCGCAAATCCGATAATCTTTTTCGCAGGTGCAAAACGGCGTAATGTTTTCGCGATAGCAGGGTATTGACAGGAACGCCTGTTGTGATAGCTATATCCTTTACAGGAATGCCATCCAATTCAGTCAGCTCAAAAACCTCCCGTTGCTCCACCGGCAATTCGGAAAGCGCATTTTCAAGCTCTATCCAAACCAGTGAACGCAGATATTCCATTTCGGGCGAAGGTGACGTCTCGTTGTTGAACAACATATCCGAAAAATCATTCAGTAAATTTTCATCGTTGTCATCTCCTTGATAGACAGGCCATTCTTCTTCCCGTTTTTTCTTTCCCCTGTTGATAATGGTATTGCGTGCTACCTTATATAGCCAGGCAGATACATGTTCAATAGGGTTAAGCGTATTTTCAACCGTATGGACAAACTGATAAAAAACATCCTGCAAAACATCATCGACATCCGATACATTATCCATTTGCTTATTGACAAAAGCTTTAAGCTGAGGTTGATATTCCTCAATCAGTTTACCTGTATCGGGCCGATTATCATTATTTTGTATCGTTTTCAGATTTTTCATTGCATCCTGATCGTTCATGTCCATGACCAAAGAAATCACTTCTGTCAAACGGAGCGCCATGGAAAAATTTCCGTTTCTTATTAATAAATTCGATGCGTTCTTCCTCCGACATCTTCATCCATTTCTCATGCATGGGATTGTCTCCGTGAAAGTCGTGCATTCGGTGATGATATTGATGATGATTGCCACCACCCCAAAAGGAGCTGAACATTATCCGTGAAAGTATGAATAACCCGGCAGCCTGCCAAAAATTGATGATTTTTAATCCAAAAATTTCGGGTATTAATAGATTCCAAAGAAGCATAACTACTGCACTGAATCCCACTACGACAACCATTCGGACCACGAACATTTTCCACATATCCGAATTACAACATCTTATTTTTTTCATTTTTTTTAGTTTTAATAATTAAATCAGTTAATGTCTATGTCTGAAAGTCTTTACCCTGGAGAAATCGGCCGAATTGAAACGATTCACACACAGCACAAAAAACAGGGCACAAAGCACGACAATAAAAAGTAAACTAAATAACGGAGTAATGATAAACCCATGAATATCAAAAACCACACCAGCTTTAATCAATGCCGCTGTAGACATACCCTCCATGTGCAAGGTGATATACCGGAATGCAGCCGTTGTGTAGGTTAGGGGGTTCAAATAGACAATAGGCAATAAAATACTTGGCAATGCCATAGTTGGAATATACGCTCCCGACAAAAAAGTAAGCGGAAAAGAAATAATGGTAATCAACAATTGAAAATTGCTGGACTCTTTCGACAAGGTCGCTAAATAGAGCCCAAGCGCACTGAAGGTCATTCCAACCAGAAACATCAGTCCGACCATGGCTATGCCTGTCACTATGCCAATGGTGAGCCCCATAAATAATCCGATCCCCACAATGATTAAACCCTGTATTACAGAAACGACCATGGCCGAAAGCACATGCCCGATGGCTATTTGCCAACGCGAAATAGGAGCAACCAGAATCTCCTTCATAAAACCCGAAGAAATATCTTCCAGAATGTTCATCGAATTGCTGAGTGCCGACTGAAAAACCGTCATAATTATAATACCGGAAATCAGGTAATTCATCGGGTGATCAAGCCCAGGTGCCGAGGATTTCATAATAAATGAAAAAATAAATAGAAATAAACCCGACATGAAAAGATTCATAAACAGCTTCATTCGGTCTCTTTGCAGCTTAAGCAGATTTCTTAAAAGTATGGCTTTAATGGGTCGTATCATTCTCTGATTTCCTTTCCTGTTATGGCAATAAACACGTCGTTCAGGGTGCCTTTGTTTATTTCTATATCCTCTATTGATTCTCTGAAAGTATTGGTGATTTCCAAAACATCCGCTGTGCTGGTGGCGTAAATAGTTACCAGATCGTTTTCACCATTGTGTTTGATGGAACGTTCCTTGAGATAGTTTTTTAAATGGTCTGCATCACTCGTTTTAATTTTCATGGTGGTGCTGGTATATTTCTTTTTTAAATTGGCTGGCGTGTCGTGCGCCACAATTTTTCCTCCATCGATAATAGCCACCTGTTGACATATTTCCGCTTCGTCCATGTAGTGGGTGGTCAGAAAAATGGTGATGTTCTTTTGTTTCTGGAGCTTATGGATGTAATCCCACACGTTTGCCCGTGTCTGCGGATCCAAACCGGTAGTGGGCTCATCCAGAAACAGCACTTTCGGGAAATGCACCAAACCGCGGGCTATTTCGGCTCTTCTTTTCATTCCACCCGAAAGACTCTCGACCTCCGAATTTTTTCTGCTTTTGAGATCCACCAGATCGAGCACAAAGTCAATTCGCTCTTTCACTTCTGCTTTTGGCACGTTGTAAAAATCGCAATGCAGTTTCAGATTTTCTTCCACCGTGAGTTTCCCGTCTAGCGTCGATTCCTGAAAAACGATACCAATGTCACTTCTCACCTTGTCTTTTTGCAGGGAAACATCGTTTCCGTTGATTTTTAATTCCCCTTCTGTTTTATCATTTATCGTGCAAAGGGTGTTGATCGTTGTACTTTTACCGGCTCCGTTCGGCCCCAAAAAGGCAAAAATAGTGCCCTGTTCCACATCGAACGATATATTATCTACGGCCGTAAAATCTCCGAATTTCTTCGTGAAGTTTTTTACTTCAATGCTGTTTGTTTTCAATTTAGAATTCCTTTCATGCTAGAGTTTGTTTTTTTTGATAAAATTTGAATTTGAGATAGCGCTATAGTATGGTAGACAATCGAGCGGGTGAAATATTTTATGAAACTTGTGATTTTTTTTTGGAATCTTGATTTTCGTTGATATCATCGCTATAAATAGTGGAACTAAACTCCTGCGTTCTTTGCAACATGCTAATTTATGAAAACAATCACCTTGTTTCGTGTGTTTTCTCTGTGCGTCAATATAAAATGTTATTAATTAACACTAAAGTAATAATAAAATTACCTAATTTTGAAAATAATTAACAGATTGAGGAAGTGGCATATTTTCAATGATATACTACTAACAGATTAATATAAAGAATAATAATCACTATGAATAATGTTATAAGTAATTCTAGCTATTTGTCAACCTTAGAAATTGAAAACCGAATTTTTAATATTCGTGGTGAGCAAGTGATGATTGACAGTCATCTGGCTGAATTGTATGGTGTAGAAAACAAAAGAATTAATGAACAAGTTAAACGTAATATTGAACGTTTTCCTGAAAAATTTATGTTTCAGTTAACCGAGACTGAATGGGCTTTTCTAAGGTCGCAATTTGCGACCTTAGAAAATAACGAAAGTTTAAGATCACAATCTGTGACCTTAAAAGATGACAGAGGAAAACACCGCAAGTATCTCCCTTTCGCATTTACCGAACAAGGAGTATCCATGCTTTCGGCAGTTCTGAAAAGCGAAACCGCTGTGAAAGTCAGCATTCAGATTATCAATACCTTTGTGGAGATGCGTAAAATGCATACCCAAAACGCTGGACTTTTTCAACGATTGGATAAAGTAGAAATAAAACAATTGGAAGCAGACCTCAAATTCGACCAAATATTTAAAGCACTCGAAAGTAAAAATCACGAGCCAGAAAAAGGCATTTTCTACGAAGGGCAAATATTCGATGTTTATAGCTTTATGGCAGACATCATTCGAAAAGCTCAAAAATCAATTATTCTGATAGATAATTATATAGATGACACTGTTTTAACGCTCTTCACTAAACGAAAAAAGGGTGTGAAAGTAAGCTGCTACACCAAAACCATCAGCAAGCAACTGCTTTTAGATATCCACAAACACAATGCACAATATCCACCCATAGAACTACACGAATTAAATACGGCACACGACCGATTTTTAATTATCGACCACAACCAACTCTACCACATAGGCGCATCTCTCAAAGACATCGGCAAAAAATGGTTTGCATTCTCGAAAATGGATACCGAAGTAGAAAAAATGTTGAACCTCTTATCCCACTTCCGTCGTCGTAATGACGTTTATGCCATTCGCCGTGAAAAAGAGGGGAAAACATCTATATGCCTGCTTCAACCAATGTTTCCACCAGTTGATCCAATACATTTTTACTCGTAAGTCAGGCTTTATTTTTTTATAGCTTTCATTAATGATTTTACTGAGCCTTCATTTTCAAGCATTATTTTGCTATTCTTCAGCATTTTATTTTCTGATTCGATGTTGAAAGTGAGGTGGAGTTTGTAACTTACGTTATTGCCTTTTTTCAGCAACTCAAATAGTGTTTTGCTCATTTCTTTATAAGATATTTTTACCGGGATTGTCAGTTCGGTAACACTTTTTGCATGAATATCCGTAAGACCGGGAATTATTCCCTTAATCAATTTATTGTCTTCAATGGAAAGTTCATAAGCGATGTTATTTGATTTGAGCGAAAATACATTTTTATTTTTTATTGAAACGATAAGCTTAAAAACCGCCCCCGAAAAATTTAGTGAACTAATTTCGATATGCCCTGATTTTATCTCCGAGATATGAATCAGTGGAAGGACTTTTTTAATATCTACATCAAACTGTTTTTTTACTAAAAGGTCGGTATAGAAGGATACCCGAAAATGATATTCAACCGAATCATTATTTTCCTGCTCATTGGTTTTTAGGGCCGAAATAAGATCGTGATTTAAAATGGTGATAGGCAGCGAAATCCTGCTAGTTTGTTTGCTTTTCAGTGTTATTGATTTTTTGTAATGCTCCTTCATTACCTCTCTATCATTGATATAAATCCTGTATTGCAAACTATCAGCAGTGAATGAGAGCGGAATTTGATTTTTGATGAGCACTTTTACCGTCATTTCCGTTTTCTCAGCTGTAAGTGATGTGATGTTTATTTGTGACAACTCCAAACGCGGTAGCAAAAATGCTTTGTTCGGGTCCTTATCACGTACATAGCCTACAGAACGCCATATAAAAAACGAAACAATGATGGCAATGAAAAGAATTGCAAGTATTAAAATAATTTTCTTTTTCATGTTATAATGAAGTTTATCCATCATGGGCGGCATAGCCAAGGCATGCCAATCGGTCTGAATGGAAATTGTTTCTATTCCTCTAAACTAACAGGAATTACTTTCTTTAGTTCTTCTATTATGCATTTGCAAAAAGCCGGAAGATCTTTGGGGCTTCTACTCGTAATCAGTTTGTTGTCCACCACCACTTCCTCATCTTTCCAATCCACTCCCGCATTGATTAAATCTGTTTTAATAGATTTATACGATGTCATCTGTTTCCCTTTTAAAAACCCGGTTTCAATTAATATCGAACCGGCATGGCAAATGGCAGCAATCGGTTTCCTTTGTTCAAAAAATTCAGCTACAAATTGAACAGCTGATTCATTCGTTCTTAATGTATCTGTATTCAGCACACCACCCGGCAATACCAACATGTCATAATCAGTTGATAAAGCGGAGTCAATCGTTTTGTCAACTTTAAATTTATCTCCCCACTTCGCTTCTTTCCAACCCGTTATTTTTCCTTCTTTTAATGATAGTACATCCACAAAAATTCCTTCGTTTTTAAGCGCTTTTATTGGCTTCTCAAATTCCGATTGTTCAAAACCATCGGTAGCCATAACGGCTACTTTTTTCTTATTTAGTTGTTTTTCCATAATGCTATAAAATATAGGTATGATTTTTTTGTAAGTTGACGACCATTCAGCTTATTTCAGCGCAAATTTGATCAGCTCTTCATTAAATTTTGAGTGTTTTACCACTCTGGTTTTAGTATCACTTTCGTCCATCCTTTATCACGTGCATCAAAGTGCTTGTAAGCTTCCGGCGCCTCGCCAAGTGAAAGCTCGTGTGAGATAATTAATGACGGTTTGGCTTTACCTGCAGAGATAAGTGTGCAAAGCTGACGATTGTAAGACTTTACATTAGCCTGACCGGTTGCTATACGTTGCCCTTTCATCCAGAAGTTACCAAAGTCAAAATCCATGT
>Ga0209125_1002771_pt1 | contig 12934 bp, 3 predicted proteins | sample BarGraIncub1131A_FD_184503 | JGI IMG/M metagenome (GOLD analysis project Ga0209125, IMG submission 184503) | Arctic peat soil microbial communities from Barrow, Alaska - Barrow Graham LP Incubations 11-31A (SPAdes) (version 2) | ecosystem: Environmental > Terrestrial > Soil > Wetlands > Peat... | reverse complement strand
GTTGTTGGTATCTTTGTATTTTATATCTCCCGGCATCAAACTAAGATTGCCATTATCATCCTGAATGGGAGCACTTAATAGCTCTTCATAGCTTTGAAACTGGCCTATTGCCTTATAACCCCATGTTATATTATCCCATCTTCCATTGGTGTTTTCTCTCCAATTCAAATAGGTATTTCCATTTTCAGCCTTTTCCTGATATAGAATCTTTCTGCGGGAGTACGAAAAGGTGCCTTTCACATTTAACAGCACTTCGCCAATCTTTCTTGTTGAACCTAAAACAATTTCAACACCGCGATTGTCATCGCTGTTCAGATTTTGTTCAGGAAAAACCGTTCCTACCGAGGAAGGTACTGTATTTTGTAAGGTTGCTTTTAGTCCTGTCCTTTTTCGATAGAACCAATCAAATTCAAAATTCAACAAATTATCCCACATAGATGCATCCAAACCTATGTCTGAGGTTCTGGATTCATACCACGTAAATTGCTTATTAGCAAGGCCCTTATCTTTAACACCAATGATTACATTATCGGTTCCCAAAACATATTTATCGCCCGGATAATCAAAACCTTCCAAATAATTACCCGATTTTGAATCGGATTCATCTCCTATTATACCATAAGAAGCCCTTAATTTGATATTGTCAAACAGGGACGTGAAATCTTTAATGAACGACTCTTCAGACAATCTCCAACCCATTGAAATCGCAGGAAATAAAGCCCATCGATATTCAGGTGCAAATTTGTACGAACCATCGTATCTGAAACTAAATTCTGCTAAATAGCGGCTATCGTATGCGTAATTGAATCTACCTACCAAACCTGCCCATGCTTTATTTTCAGAGGTTCCACTTACTTTTTGATTTTTTGCATTAGCCGCATCAAATTCAGGTACATTGATCACATCAAATTCTGCTGAAGATTTAGTCCAGGCCATGTCGTATTTCTTTATTTCCCAAAGCATCAGTCCTGAAAAATCGTGCTTTCCAAAAGAATGATCGTAATTTAATGAATATTGCTGTGTACTGGAATTTTCATGCTTATTGTATTCAACGACCGTATTGATGGATTGCCAATTAACCAACTGATCGATGACATCGTCGTATACATTCCATATCTTTTTTATATTCTTACTTGTTCCAAGGGTTTTATCGTAAGCAACCTGAGCTTTTGCTGTCATTCCTTTCAGAAAAGGCATGTCGTATTTTAATGCAAACTGTCCATTAAAAGCTTCTGTCTTTTGATTACTGGTACCAACCAGATTTCTGTCAACTGATGCAACAGGGTTTCTGACGCTGGGTTGTACAGCACTGTAATAATTCGAATTATTTTTGGAATAGACGCTATAGATAGGCAAGGAGATGGCTAATGCCTTAAATATTCCTAGAGAGAATCTATCATCTGCATCATTCCATTCACCGGAAACTTCAACAGGAGAATCCTTCAGCTCAGAATGACTCCCTATCTGCATCTCAGCAGTCAGGTTTTTTTCAATGATGGTACTTATGTTGGAACGAAAATTATACCGTTTTAATTCATCTTTAGTATTTATAATACCGTCCTGATTCAAGTATCCCACAGAAAGAAAGTACTTTGTTACTTCATTCCCCCCTGAAACATTCACATTATGCTGTACCAACGGTGCTTTTTCCCGAATCAGCGCCTTATACCAATCCGTATTTGACAAATAGGCATGAGTTCCATTGGCTACCTTCTGAATATCCTCATCTGAATATAACCTTGCACCACCAATGTTTAAGTTGGCTTCATTGATATAGGTCATATATTCCATAGCGTTCATCATTTCTACATGAGACGCTGTACTTTGCTGCCCGTAATTAAAATTGTAATTGATTTTTGTTTTACCCTGAAATCCTTTCTTCGTTGTAATCAAAAGAACGCCATTTGCCCCTTTGAAGCCGTAAACGGCAGCAGAAGCATCTTTAAGTACTGTTACTGATTCCACTTCATTCGGATCTATCTGAGCATAGGATCGCTCAACACCATCCACTATGACCAATGGATTTCCATAACCCCGAATATCCAGATTACTATCATCTTCTCCCGGTCTTCCACTCATCTGAATGGATCTCAACCCTGCCAATGTCCCGCCCAAAGCGTTGGACATGTTTGGTCGGTGAGCCTGAACAATCATCTCGCTGGGAATGGTAGCCAATGATCCGGTTAGATTTATCTTTTTTTGAGTTCCATAACCGATAACGACTATTTCCTGCAATTTAGCAATGTCTTCAAAAAGTCTGACTGTAAATCGGTTTTTGCCGTAAACAGCTATGGATTGTTTTCTAAAACCAATGTATTTAACTACAAAAGAACCAGTTGGAGAAACATTCAAGGAAAACTCACCTCTGTAATCCGTATAAGTAGAATTATTAATGTCTGAGCCCTCTTCAATAATCCCTGCTCCTATTATAGGGTTTCCATAATAATCAAGAACTGCTCCGGTTATTTGAATTTTGCCGGGAGCTATCGCCTTAATAACCTGAATTTCAGGCTCTATTTTTGTCGAGACTGATCTCAACACCACATTATAACCTGAAAACTCATAGGTTAATCCCAAAGGAGATAGAAAATCACCCAATATTTTTGTAATCCTCTCATTGACAACATTTATATTGACCACTTTCCTTTCCTGAACATCCTCTTTGGAGTAAACGAAAAAAAGGCCTGTCTGATTTTCGATCTCATTTAAAATTTCACGAAGCGAAGCATTATTTTTTTGAATGGTGACAACCGTATTGGGCGATTTTTCGTGTTGTGCAAAAACAGAACTTGTCTGAATAATAAAGAAGAGAAGTATAAATTTAGAAATAGTAAAACATCGTTCAAAGCCGAAGTCTATGTCATTCAGAATATTGAAAAATAAATACTTCTTCATGGTTGCTTAACAGATACTACTTTATGCTAATACTATTTTAAGCATTAAAGATACATTTTTATTCCGTACCAATTATTTAACTGCAACTTAGACCTGAAATTAGTTGCCGGATTTAATCAGTTTTCCGGTTTTCACTAAGATGTTGTTGATGGAAATCCTGTAAATGTAGACTCCATTAGAAACCATTTTACCTGACATATTGCTCTCGTTCCAAGTCAAGGTAGTAGCATTGTCGGTATTATTTTCAGTAAGGACATTGATTGTTCTACCAGTTAAATCATAAATGACGATGCTGACATCTCCGTTTTCCCGGGATCCAATCCTGAAGTTAACATTCTCAAAAAATGGATTGGGCCAAATGGCAACATCGGTATTTTCAACCGTAGGTATATTGACCACCGTTCCGGGCATGTTGTTATCCATCCATGTCAGCCTGTTGGCTATCCAACTTTTCATGTAAGTAACTTCACCTACGTACGAACCATGAACAAAACTAGTAGGCCAGGTTGCTACATCGCGTATTTCTGCCTCTGCAATAAGTGCAGCTTTCTGATCCAGAAAACTGGCTATGGAATCGTAACTCAAAAGTGTTTTCCGAATTTCAGTCCATCGGGTTTTCAACTGGTTTTGGAAATTAGGGTCGCTGTAAAATCTGGACCACCAAAGTGGAATCTGTGAACCATCGATTCCCCAGGAAGTAGGGTTATTCAATGGTTTATCAAACATCCAACCTTCGTAAGAAGTACCTGTATAATAGTTTGCATTGGGATTTCCAAATGCCAGATTATAATCCCACAGAGGGCCTGCAGCTAATTTCCCACCCTTACTATCCTTTTCTTTATTGAAAAAAGCACTGATTCGGTATCCATCCACATTCTTTGACAACTCATTAATGATGAAATAATCAATAAAAGAAGCCACATCAATATACTTGGCATATCCGATGACTGGATCTGTGAAAGTTGGTGAAAAAACGGCCTCTTCAAATTTATCCACATAGCCTTGGATGTATGTTTTTTGCTCTGTCGTTATATCTTCTGCCTTTGGATAAACAAATACATACGTGATGTTTTTATTATAAGCAGCAACAAATTTAGAATTAAAACCATTCTTAAGTTTAGCATCATATCCCCTGTCTATCGCAATAATATAACCACCTGTAACATCGTCACCAGTTATATCTGTAGGTTCCATTTTTGAAATGTCTAAGCGGTTTTTGTCTCTTTTGAGTTTTTCAATCAATTCATAGACTCCCTGATATTTGTTGTTTAGGAACATCTCCGTATGTTTGGTACGAGGTGCCCAACGGCCCATCTTGTTACCCAAAGCATAGGCTAGCGTATTGTTAAGCATGGTATTATCCAAATATTCTGCATACAAAGTCCAATCATTTTCTGCTGGCATTCCCAGCAAATCCGTGTCAAATGACGTTGAATCAGCGTTCCATGTTGCAAATCCATAACTTTTTTTGTTGGCAAACATTTGACTGGTTGCTCCCCTAAACTCAATACCGATTGTACCGCTAAAATTATTGAAAGGATCTGTCACATTGTTTCTTACTCCAACACCATTATCAATGATGCCCAACGTAGCAATTATTTTAGGGTTATCCTTAATTGACTTTCCATTGGTGTTGATTTTGATAATGGGTAAGTTTGAGGAGGTATAATCAAGTACCACTGGTTCATTAGGAAAAGTTGCTTCCAACCAAGCGGGGGTAGTTGCAAAATAGGTAGCGGTGCTATTTATGCCAAAAGAAAGATAAGCTATGGCAACAAGATCGGATGATGGTAAATTTACATTGTGCACCTGAATGGCCAGATTGTTTACACCAGGTTTAAGAACTGCCCTGAGTTTTGCATTGGTTAATTTAAAGGTTTCAGGTACCCCCCCTAAGGAAGATTCATGGTTAACCGTTGAGAATTTGTCATATGCCGGGTGAGTATCAGTCAATCCGGTTGAACGTGCTACCTCTACCCCATTGATGAAAGCAACAAAGGCATCATCATAATCCATGCTCAATACCCCTTCAACTAGAGCGGAGGTATCGGTAACAATAAAATTTTTGCGCAAAAAAACGGAATAAGCAGGTTTTGCAATGGGAGTTCCATTGGCTGAAGTAATATCGCCATAACCAATTCCACCTTTAGCTGTCAACCAAGTCTGATCTATAAATGTTGCTGTATACCAGTCTGCAGGCGGAGCAGATACTCCAATAAAATAGCTCCAGGTACTGTCTGCAGAAACAGGCGTTTCCCAATGGTCGGTCGCACTGAAACCAAGGAAAGGTATTGTGAGAAATAGACAAAGGAAAAGAAAACGTCGTTTACAGTACATTAAAATAGTGTCTTAAATGAGATAGGGCTAAAATAAGGTCCAGGCTATTATTAAAAAAAGAAAGAGACTGTCTAAATAGACCGGGAGGTCTTAAATTAGACAGTCTCTATATAGATTCTTTTTGCTAAAAACTGTCAGTTAAAAGCAGTATTTCAGATACCTATTCAATAGGTAATCCTTTCCAGGCTCTGTATGTGGCAGCCAAGTCCATGCTACGAACGAAAATGTATTTTTTACCATCGTTGCGGGCATTCAACCTGTCAGCCAAATCTTTGATCTTTGTAGGAACATCATCCACAGCTGTACCACAAAAAATAGACAGAAATAGTGGCTGATCTTTTGGTGCATTCTTCAACGCTTCATCCAATTGACCCTTTTCTGTAATGTGCAAGGTTCCAATATGGAAAGTATTATTGTCCATGTGATATTCATAAGGACCGGCACCGCGCCAGTCTGTTCCGGCATAACCGCTATTCATCACATAAGGTTGTACTCTCCAGGCTACTGCTTCAGCATCAACCATTTGTTTCATGGTGCGAAATCCAGCTTGTTTGATGTAATGTTTTGCCCACTCGCAATAGAAATTAAAGCCTTCATAACGATCCGTTGCAGGAGAACCATCACCCATCATACCAGCCATTTCCTGAGTATCTGATTTTTTTAGATACCAGTTGTAAAGTAGCGGAGCCAAATCAACGATGGCAGGGTTCAGAATCCAGGTAGTAGGATATTTGCCATAATTGGCGGAGTTGCAGATGGTGTTGGGTTTGTAAACCATCGTGTGCAACAAATTGTCGCCATCCGGTACAAAACAAGCAATATAGACAGCATTATTTTCAATTGGATAAGCCTTTGGAGCAAGTTGTTTGCCACAAACGGAAGGATAAGAAGACTGAATGGTCAAATTTTCTACCGAAATATAAGGAACCATGAAATAACCATATTCAGCGAAAAGCTTGTCAGCTCTCAACTCGTCTGTCCATCCAAAGATTGGAGTTCCGGCAGGATAATCTTTAACGACGGTTTCGTAATAAGCACATTCGTCGTGTTTGGTAATATCCAAAAAGTAGGTGAAAAGTCTGTTGGCAACCACGTAATCTTTGTTGGCAGCACCCCAACTATTTTCAGGATTGGTGGTCATGTGTGACCATGTAAAAGCAATCTGATGGTTGGCCGTTTTGAAATATTTTGCTTTCAACCAGTCTAAACATTCAATGTTGGTTTTGAATTTTCCGCGAAGGTCTTCAATAACCGGGAATTTATAGCCTTTGATTTGTTCAGCCAATTCCGGAGAAACAATCAGACCGTCCGTTTGTCCTGCAATGGTGGTAGCTGCCTCAATGGTAGCTTCTTCCAATGCCGGATCCCAGATGATGATACCCTTCACCACCGATTTGTTTTTCTTCAGTAGGGCCATAAAACCGGGATTGATTTGCTTAGCGTCCAATTTAAGCTCTGTTTGAGGTGTGGTAGAGAATAATTCCCTAAGCATTAGACGACCAACCTGAGTTTGTTTTCCTTCGCCTGGTTTGTTGTTCCAACCACCGTGGTTGTCCACACAAAGAGTATTAATGACATAAATTTTCTCTTTGCTGGTTCTGTTTATAATTCCTTGTAAACCACATGCAGCAACCTGACCTTCAATTTTATCGCCTTTTAAGTCGACAATAATCAAGGATGTTGTGGGTACTTCAATTTTTGGAAATAATCTGTTTTTTAAAATGCCGTCGGCACCTGTTTGTTCAGTGCACTTTGCGTCATTTGAACAAGTAGTGGATATTTGTGCCATACAAGTTCCCAAATTGCTTGCCAAAACAATTGATGTGGCGTAGAAAAAATGTTTTAGGTTCATGTTTGAATTAATTTTGAACGTATTAAAATAACTTATTATTTGATTATCTGTATTTTATATTTGATCAACCAAGAATTTATTGGTTCACTGTACTATTTCTTTAAAATTTAACAAAAACGATTTTGCACGTTAGTATTTTTATCTTTATTAATCAAGATTTTTACTAATTAAATCCTGTATTAATAGACAAGAATGCTTCAAAAGTGATATTTGGCGTGAAATTAATTAAAATATTTCAAATACGTTCTATTTTTTCACAAACATCCTTTTCACGACCTCTTAAATTAATTTTTATATTTCAATAAAGTAAATCGTTTTAGCGATAAAAAGGTAGTTGCAAATCCACATAAAAAAAATTTAAATTTAAATCTCATCGTTTTTATATTTAAAGGGCACATTTAAGGCTAAATATCTATTCTATAGTTCTTTATCCAATTAGTTGACTTTTAATTTTTAAAGAATTTTTTATTGATGAATCCGTTCTTGCCGTCTAAAATCCGAAGGATATACAATCCGGTAGGAAGTGCACTTACATTTATTTCTGAATCACTAACCTGCCTAATTTTACGCCCATTCATATCATAAACGGAAATAACGGCATTGTTATCCAACCCTTTGACGTACAATACATTTTGTACAGGATTTGGATAAACAAACACGGAATTAACACTTTTTTCTACTTCTTGAATGGAAGAAGGTGTTATGGTCTGATCAATATGGAATGGTTGTACAATGAGTTTAACCTGATCTCCATTCAAGAGGGAAGTCTTAAATTCCATCGAAACATCTTTTGTTTCACCCGGCATGATGGTCACATAGTTATCATCCATAAATACCGGTAAAATCCGCTTATCAGTACTTGCATAAACAGGAATGACCCTGACTGCAAAAGCTACACCTCCTGAAAGTACTGGATTTGTGATATGAGCCTTTATGTGAGTATAATCTCCAATCGTTTGGGTTTCTGAGTTTACGTTCAAATCAAAAACCGGTAAGTTGATAAGCGCTGAAAAATTCGAATTATTCAGACCTCTCCAGTATAAATTTTCAGACAACAGACTGTCTGCCTCATTTTTAAGTTTCAAACGTACAAAATAAACTGCCGGCATTGGTTTGGGCATCGTTTTATACACTTCAAATTCATATAGTGAATAACCAAAACCTGTACCTCGGGCAATTCCCAGCATTTTTACATAACGAGCCGTAACCGGAGCTGAAAATAGGATTTCATCTTTTCCACCATTGCCAGTCGTGGTAGAAAAGGCATCCGTCCAGGCAACTGCATCGTTTGATGTCTGAATCTTATAAGACTTGCCATAAGCGGTCTCCCAGTACAACAAAACTCCTGTAATCGTTTCCTCTTTTTGAAGGTCAATATAAATCCATTGATCGTTGGTGCCCAGACTCGCCCATCTGGAAGCCTGAGATCCATCCACAGCCTTTGCTGCCGTATTTGAACCAGTTTCAGTCGAAGAGACAGTCACCGGCTTGTTTAATGCCAGATTTTTGGAATAATAAATATTAAAACATTTTTTTACGGTATTGGAAAGAACATCGACCGTAACAGATGAATCCAGCGATGCAAACTTCTGACCATTGAAATCAAAAATCTCAGCACTTACTTTCACATTGGTGTAATCCTTTCCGGATGAATTGGTCACTTCTACCCCATTGGTGGAAGGACTCATTTGAACATGGATCGGTTCACAGGCTTTTTTTGCTCCCCAATAAGCACCATTCAAATCGTAATAATAGTCATAGGTCTGCCAAACCATGGAAGGATAGGCAGACTGGCTCATCCACGTCAGAATACCTGAAGCATCTGCCCACATATTGTGCATCCAGCCTTCAAACATGGCCTTATTGGTCTCGATATTCAGTAATTGAGCTTTACTGCAGAAATCTTTGATGTTGTTGGCAGTGCCATATCGACTCTCCAGACTTTTATAATAGCTGTCCGGACTTGCATTTGCAGCAGACGGGCCAAAAAAATGTTTATCCCACATATCGTTGCGAGGCCACATTTTATCTTCAGGAATAAACTCTTTAAAACTTTCGTAGGTTGTAAAGACAGGCGTACCGATTTCTGTGCGCATACCCCAACTTGAAAGAGGAGCTCCAAACATGCGGGGAGGAGTATCAAAATAGCCTTCCGGAGCATAACATTGCCAAGGGCCGCTTCCACTTAAATTACCAGAATTAGAATTTGGCTGAAAATATCTGTCATTGGCGTCATATTTACGGATGGCCTGAACGTAAATAGAGTCATAATCTGCAGGTGGTGTAGCCTCATTCATTCCACACCATATAGCAATACATGGATGATTTCGGTTACGTTTAATTTTCTCTTCCACATTGTTTTTAAAAACGGCTTTATCTCTTGGCCAATTGAAGTAGGTCGTTATCAACCAGAAATCGTCCCACACCATAATGCCATATTTATCACAGGCATTATAAAATTCGGCATCCGTTGTCGATCCGATCCAGTTGCGAATCATGTTAAAATTCATTTCTTTGTGCAAACGAAGTTTGGTGTCGTACTCATCATCGCGACAACGAAGCATGTATTCACTCATACCCCAATTGCCACCTTTTATAAAAAGACGCTTACCATTGATGCTAATATGCATGATGCCACTCAAAGTGTCGCAAGAATATTCTTTGATACCAAATGGAACATTCAGACTGTCGGACACTACTCCATCAACCGTATAGGTCAAATCGCACGAATACATATTCGGATCGCCATAGCCGTTAGGCCACCATAATTTTGGATTGGCAATGCTCAATTGTGAAAAGGTGCTTTTATCCAGCTTGACCTCTTTTGTTTGCAGGGAAGCAAGGTCTATTTGTTGATTAAATTCGATATTTCCCGGATTGATAACACCCTTCAAAGTGCCGCTGACAGCATTTGCAGCTTTATTCTTCAAAGTCATTGCCATAGAAATATCGCCGGTAGTCGCGGAAGGAACTTTTGTACGGATCCAGGGATCTTCCATGGTTACACCGCCGCTAGTTGTAATATATACATTATCGGTTATCCCCATATTTAAACCGGGCACCCAGGGCATCCAGTCCCAGCCTGCACTGGAAATATAAGTAGGACTTGCTGAACAGTTCAAAGGAGTTACAGGCAAATAAACCAGAACAGCCAGAACATTTGGTTCCTGATTTTTAACAAGAGCAGTTATATCGTATTTCCCTCTATGAACAATACCCTGAAGTTTTCCAAGATAGGTCCCATTAAAGTAGATATCGGCGTCTCTATTCACCCCCTCAAAATTAAGCCAGATTTTGCCGCTGGAAAAACCCGTAGGAAAACTAAACTCTGTACGATACCAAAAATTCCGTTCATACCTGGCCTTATTTACGTTGTAGATATTATCGCCATAGTTGGGATCTTTTTCATAACCCTCAGCAACAAAAGAGCCAAATACGGTACCAGGAACAATAGCTTTCACCCATTTATCTGTATTGTAACCCGGCGCTTTCAGTAAAGCAATATCTTTAGATACAGAATCATTGGAATTAATTTTCCAGGAAATCAACTCGTTGGAGCTGTCCATGACAAATTTTCTATTTAAGGATATGCTGAATAAATTCAGACATATACAACATATAGAAAAGACCAATAACATTTTTCTCATTTGTAGCTATTTTTAAGGTCAGTTAAATTCGATTAAAGCCCAGTCATTCAATTTAGTAATGAATGACCGGGCCTTAAAGTTGTATGAATAAATGCCCTTCCTTTATTTAAAAGAAGGTGCTTCAACAGTAGTTCCCCACTGTGTATTTGGTTTATCTGAAAGTTTGTATTCAATGGTACCTCCATTTTTGATGTCATCCCAATTTAACCAGGTACTGTTGTATGTTTTTCCATTGACTTTCATACTCTGGATATAGGTATTTTTTTCATCACCTCCACTGATAACAACTTTTCCACCGGGCAAATTCAATGTAATTTTCTCAAAAACAGGACTGTTGATTGAAAATCCGCCAACACCTGGAATAACGGGAAAAAGTCCAATACTGGAAAAGACATACCAGGAACCCATAGCACCTAAATCGTCGTTTCCTGGCAATCCATCAATTTTGTTGGTAAACTGTTCGTTCAGTATCCGACGAACAATACTTTGCGTTTTAAATGGAGCTCCAGCCCAATTGTAAGCCCAAGCAACCTGAAAATTAGGTTCGTTTCCCGAGGCATACCAATCATCGCCATAACTTGCGTCCAATCGGCGGAACAAATTATCCAAACGATCTTCAGCCACCTTCTTGCCACCAATGGTGTCAATCAATCCGCCTAAATCATAAGGTACCATCCAGAAATAATTTTTATAGGTTGCTTCACGCCAATCATCTCCCTGACCTTTCCAGCTTCCATCAGCATTACGGGATTGCAACCAGTTGGTTTTTGGGTTGTAAATATTTTTCCAGTTAGCGGAACGGGATTTATACCATCCGTAAATAGGTTCATTGTTGCATGCATTCAAAGCAAACTGACCTATGGCAAAATCGGCAGATGTATATTCCAACATCATGGATGCATCGTAATAGCCCTTTTCAAGATACTGTTTCAATCCGGGACGGGTATAAACGGTTTGTGAACGCGTACCGGGTACTTCAGCACCTTTGCGCATCACATCCAATACCGAATGTGCGTTGTAATTACGGGCACCGAAAGCAAAGGCATTGGATATCAGAATGGATGACGGATCACCCTGCATGATCCCGGTTTCAATATTGGCCAGGACCCAGCGGGGTAAACCACCACCGGAACGGAGCGCAAAAAGCATGTGTGAATTGACAATATCAGAAGCCTCTTCCGGAAAAAACATAGCAAGTAATTGTATTTGACTGCGATATGTGTCCCAATTACTAAAAGAGGTATAGTAATTTCTTGTATCGGTATACACTTTTCCATCAGAACCGATGTACTGACCATTCACATCATTGAATACATTGGGATGTGCCAACGAACGGTAAAGATGGGTGTAAAACAGGCTTTTACGATCTGCACTACCACCTTCCACTTCAATTTTCCCTAAACATTTATTCCATTTTGCAACAGTATTGTCTTTGGTCTCGTTAAAATTCCATTTTGGATTTTCTGCTGCCAGGTTCTCTTTGGCATTTGCTACAGAAACATACGAAATACCCATCTTATAGGATACTTCTTTAACGTTTGACACATCGAATGAAAAATAAACTCCTGAATTCTTTCCTTCAGCAAAGGTAGCTCCTTCTTTCAGGGATTCGTTTTTCCAAATACCGTGATCAGCCGATTTCACATCAAACTCACCGGCAATATAAACTTTATAAGGAGTCGGAAAACCACAAAAACTTCCACCTTCGGCATAACCTTCAAAACTATTTTCACCGGTAATAACTAAAGCAGCCACCTTCATCGGTGTAGCAGAAATACCCCCACCGATGATTACTGTCCCTACTTTCTCATCGCCGGAAAAAGTGAAACGAGCCATTCCGGTTCTCTCTGTCACAGTCAGTTCTGCACCGACCGTTTCATTTACTACGGCTTTGTAATAACCTGCAATACCTTTTTCATCAGAAATATGCACTCGCATATTTACGATGCTATCCGGAGAAACACTCAATTTTCCAGGAATGGGAAACATTGGGAAATTGCCCATATGATCACAACCGGCACCACTTAATTGATTTACTACAAAACCAAGATGTTTGGTAAAATAAGTTGGTGTAAATTGAACCATACCCAATGGATAAGTAGCACCGGGGAAAAGATACCCTGAACTCCAGCCATTACCTTCCGTACCAATCAACGTGTTGACTTGGCTTGAATAATCGGTTTGCCTGGCAGCAAAAACCGGG
>Ga0209125_1002770_pt1 | contig 12941 bp, 10 predicted proteins | sample BarGraIncub1131A_FD_184503 | JGI IMG/M metagenome (GOLD analysis project Ga0209125, IMG submission 184503) | Arctic peat soil microbial communities from Barrow, Alaska - Barrow Graham LP Incubations 11-31A (SPAdes) (version 2) | ecosystem: Environmental > Terrestrial > Soil > Wetlands > Peat... | reverse complement strand
CGGCTCTGGCGCAGCCTCAAGTACGAGGACATCTACCTGAAAAGCTATGGTAGCGTCCCTGAGTTGACGCTGGGCCTTACGGAATACTTCAGGTTTTACAACACAGAACGAATGCACCAGTCGCTGGGTAACCGCACGCCGGTAGATGTCTACCAGACGGCCTCCGGCGGGGGGGCTATGATCGTGGATAAATACGACGTGAAAGAAAAACCACAACCCGAAAACGGAAAAGACTCGGGGCAGCGCCGTGCCGCTGCGCGGCCGGCTACCATCTTAAACTCCACCTCTTTTTGTCTTGACTAAGGGGTCCACTCAACGGCAATAAAACGAATAGACGCCCCAGCGGAGATTCCTCGTGAGATCTCTTCACGCTCAAAGAGAGATAACGCTAAGCAAGATCGCCGACGGGTACTTGGAACTATGCCCCCATTTGAAGACAAAACACCATGAATCGATGCAGCATGTTTTCCAAGAGCCTTGCCAATTTCGCTCAAAGACTGTCCATCTTTCCACTTTTGCCAGAGGTCAGCCTTCTGAGAAGCTGAGAGCCCTGGACGACCCATATTAGCCATACGCACCACCTTTCGAAATGAAAGATTATACCGCGTTGCGTTGACCCATTGAATATACCCCTGCCAAATTTGCCCGTACAACGGCTAATGGAAGCCTTGTGCGTCCCCTGCAAATATTTTTGCAAAGGATGATTTTTTTTGCACCCTTCCCAAGGGGAGAGCCTGAAAAATCGCAACCGGCAGTTAGGAAGAAGACTTCGAATCATGGGCGGAGGACGCGGCACGGGTTCTGAAAGGAAGGGGATGTCGAGGGAAGTGCCGGCTACGGTATGGCCCCGAATTGGAGCGGGTCAAGGCAAGCCCCTGACGTCCCGAAGTTTTTAATCGCCGTAGAGGCTTGCCACACCTAAGAGCGCCCTGCTCGCACCGGCGTCCTACCTGCTCATTCTCCTTGTGGGAAAAGAACTGGGACGGGCTGGCCAGGGAGGCCGGAGGATATGGTAACGGCACATCTTGCAAATCTGACCTTCTCGTAAAAGGGGAAAAGCCCCGCGGAACCCCCGGACCAAACAAGCAAAACCAAGGGCTGCTTACCCAGCACCCCCTGTCCATACTGATAGATCTGGCAACTCTACGACACTCCCCCCCATTTTTGGGCACCATCCATGACCTTGCCGCAGGGACAACGCCTCAACGCCCCGCAAATGGCGATGCAGCAGAGAAGGATGGACTTTCCTCATGCACTGTGGTAGAAGCTGAGATTGGTAGACTCTACTTTTTAATGGGGCCGCCTAGCCGGTAGGCCTATCGGGCGGACAGACCACCCCTACTCGCCAACGCTTCGTGCATCATAGAGAAGGAGTTCACTTGTGGTTGCGAAAGACGAACTCGAATATGCGAGGGATCCATGCGTTCTGATTCAGAGTGAGCAGCGCTTCCGGGATCTCGTGGAGAATACCAGCGATTGGGTTTGGGAGGTGGACGAAAAGATCCGCTATGTCTATTCCAGCCCCAAGGTTGTAGATCTGCTCGGCTACTCCCCTGAAGAAGTGTTGGGAAAAACCCCGTTCGATTTCATGCCCGCAGAGGAAGCTGCACGGATACGCGCAGGCATTGAACGGCTTCTTCAAAACCCATGCCCCTTCCAAAGGCTTGAAAACGTCAACATCCACAAGGATGGGTCCCTGCGGGTGCTCGAGACTAGCGGCATCCCCATCTACGATGCGAGTGAGCGATTTGTAGGGCTGCGGGGAATCGATCGTGACATCACCGCACGAAAACAGGCCGAAGAAGAGATCAACAGGCTCAACGATGCCTTGGCGGAAAGAGCCGCCGAATTAGAGGCTACCAACCAGGATCTCGAGGCGTTCAACTATGCGGTTGCCCACGACCTGCGCCAACCGTTGAACCTTTTGAGCAGCTACTGCCAACTGATCGACAAGACATTCGGCGACCAACTGCCACCAGAATGCCTTGAGTACATCAGGGCGGAATACCAGGTCATACTGCGGATGAATCAACTGGTCAAATCCCTGCTGAGGTTCTCACGAATGGCGCACGTGGAACCGGACCGGGAGCTGGTTGATCTCAGCATGTTGGCGCAGGAAATATTCCTGTCGCTCAAGACGACGGCGCCTGAGCGCCAAGTTGACTGCCTTATCCAACCCGGGATGGTAGCCAACTGCGATCCACACCTTCTGCGGATAGTGTTTAGCAATCTTCTCGGCAACGCCTGGAAGTACACCAGCATGAGAGACGTCGCGGTCATTGAATTCACTGCAGATGATCGAGAAGGGATATGCACCTATCGGATTCGGGACAACGGGATGGGATTCAACATGAGCGATGTGGACAAACTTTTTGCCCCGTTCCAGCGCCTTCCGGGTAGCGAGAGATATAAGGGTTTCGGAATCGGCCTTTCAACGGTGGATCGGATCGTTCGGCGACATGGCGGCAGAATCTGGGCAGAAGGGGAGCCTGGCGAGGGTGCATGTTTCTACTTTACCCTTGGCTAGACCCCGGCCGTGCTCAAAGGGGAACGATGGTCAGGAACTCCGGTCCACCTCCGGTCCTGTTTGATTTATGTTACCTTCCTCCATCCGTGCGAGAATTTCACTTCTTCGTCCTTTTGCTGCTTCCGTGGTCGGAAAAGAGGTTGTTTTATGTCAAATCTCAGTGTAAATTTACTCCGTTTACGATGGGTGGCGGTAAAGCTCCAGGCGAGACAACACCCTTTGACGACATAGAGACAGTTCATTCGGAAGCCACCGGGCCAGCGGCTAGTGCGTCGGCTTCGGGAGCAGGGGGCCGGAGGTTCGAATCCTCTCATTCCGACCATTAAAATCATGGCCTTTGGCTCACGCCAAGGACCTTTTTTTGTAGGGTTCCGGTCCCCCTCCGGTCTACAGGCCGACCTTTCTTACTCTGCCTTGCCGCTTCAACCGCCTGTCCCCCCCCCCGCTGCAACGACCGTCGTACACTGATTGGGCCCAATGAAGATCCCGGTTACCGTCAAGCCTCAGAGCGAACGTTGCCCCTTTCGGTTCTTGCACTCCGGTCTCTCCGGTCCTTATCCGGTACCGGACCTTCGACTCGCCGACAAAACCTCCCCCACTGCTACTCCTGCTTCGCATTGTTTACACCCACCCCGTATAGCAGTATTCCAAATTTCAGTTGTAATTCCTCCATGTTATAAGTACTATCAAATTTGACCGCATTAGGAAGTTGACCTTCTAGCGATTCAATAAATCAATAATTGCCGTACTGGCATAAAGGGGTAACTAGAATGGCGGTCGAATTATATGAAAGGCTTGGGTTTACAAAAAGTCCTTTCTCCACATTTTCTGCAGAAGAAGAATTAGAGTTTTTAAAGGATGTTTTTGTTGAGCCTTTATATTTCTCCAGCATCGAGTCTGAGATTAAGGATGGGCATAGTCGTTTTATTTTGGGGGCTAGAGGCATAGGAAAAACTGCCTTAATTCTTCGGCTTAAAGAAAATATTGACAGCCTAAATACGTTTTCTGTCATCATCGACGACTTTGATGGAATTCCCTCAAAAAACAATAAAAGCAAATTTTTACAGACCATGCTTGAGCGTTTGGTCCGCGACTTCTGTTTTACTCTAGCCAAAGATCCGAGTCTCTTGAAAAAATTAAACGGCATAGAAAAGGAAAAACTTGCTTTCATTATAAAGGAGTTCTTTCGTACCATCAGCAAAAAAGAGTACGAAAAATTCTATGACAAGGCTACTAACTACAAAAACAGAAACTTTGCTAGGCGTATATTCAACTCTGTGTTCAACAAACCCATAAATCTATTTATTTCTGGTGGAGTAGAGTTGGTATCTGACGCGGTCAGAAAGTCACTTGGACTCCCTGACGCCAATTCAACTAATTTTTTCAAGAGTTATGTACCAGAGCTAAAACTAGAAGAAATTGAACGCGAAAAAAAGACTAAGGCTTTATTCTCAGACAGCAAGGTCATCAAAGAGGTAATTTATGACCTTGCTCAACTAATACAAAAGTGCGGGTTAGGCAAACCTGTAGTTTTTTTCGATAAAATCGATGAATATTCCGTATTAAATAGCAATATTAAAAATATAGCTGAATTTTTGGAGGAGGTCTTAAAAGACACTGCTCTATTGTTAAATCAAAATTTAGCGCTGGTGTTCAGTGTGTGGGATGCCCTTAAACCTGAGCTGGCTGCCAGGGGTGTGCGATTCGACAAAATCAAGCCTTTAGATATAACTTGGTCAGATGGAGACTTAAAACGTATTCTTGATAAAAGGTTTGATCATTTTAGCGGTGGTAAAATCACGCACGATGTTATCATCAGGAACAATGCCGATTTCCAAGGCATAATTTCCTTGGCAAGTAACTCCCCACGATACCTTTTCAGATTATTATCCGTCATTTACGACCAACAAAACAACAATAACCCATCAGCAAACTATATCGAAACCGACAATATTCTAGTCGGTAAGCGTATTTTTTCACAGACTTTTGATTTTTACGCTGCTTTTCCAGGTAAGCGCGGGACCAAAGAAGATATTCTAACCAATATCAACAGGTTACTCAGAATTGGTAAATCCACTATCAGAACTCAGGATTTTGTTGAGGTGTTCAAAGTCAGCACCCCCACCGGAATAAATTACATTGCAATCAATAAAGACTACGGATTTCTTGTTGAGTCCTCTGATATCGATGGAAAAGCTAAAATTTACAACATCACAAATCCAATAATCCTTAACCTTATTGCAAATGAGGTCCCTGAACTAAGAAAATAAATACCACCACATCACGGAGGCCGACCGTACCATCCCGGTGTGTCCACAAAACAAGGATATATTCCTTCTGGCCACAAAGCTCTCCTCTCAGCCGGGGAAATATCCCCCTGCCCTTAGTCAGGGGCAGGGGGGAGAAACGATCTCAGGCTGCTTCATCCAACACAGTGGCAACACCAGCAGTAGCCTTCTTGAGCCCGTCGGCGGAAAGATAGGCGTAGCGCTGGGTCATGGCAATGTCCTGGTGCCCCAGGAGCTTCTGCACGTCGAAGAGACTCGCCCCGCTCATGACCGCCATGGTCGCGAAGGTGTGCCGGAGGTCATGGATGCGGAAGTTCTCCACCCCTGCACGCAGGCAGGCCTCTGGGCGGGTAATTGTTCAGGCTGAGCGCGTATCTGGCGGAGACAGTTCCTGGCTCTTTACGAGCTGGCGGGACTGGTGGTTTCCCGTATGATTTCGACTGTCGGAGCTTATTCCATATTCGCGGGTTATTGAGGCGTGGGACCTTCCGGCGACCAACGCACGGGCAATATCTAATCTGTTGGTGTGATTACATTCTTACATTTTCTGCAAGCTTGGCGTATAGCCTGAAACCTCCTATTGGGTTGTATTAGATAATCCTCCGGTTTTAACTACTATATAAACGTATAAACTATATAAAGTATATAAACTGAAAACTGGTAGATATATTTTTATTGGGAAGTTTATATACCTTATATATTTAATATGCTTTATATGTATTATATAGTTTATATATCTATTATAACTAACCCAAAAATATCATTCCCAAAACACATTCATACCATTGTGGGATTTAATGTTATTTTCTTCCAATTCCTATTGAGCCTTTCATGGATATTTTTACAAAAAGCCTTCTCCCTTTTGCCATCATTGTACTGATGATGAGCATATACTCCATATCCAAGCTTTTGAATGTCACCATTTTTTACCATTTTGCTGATAATGGTATCAATACCTTTCCCAACTCCCTGCTTTTCCATAACTTCTACTAATTCCTTTCGCGGCACAGGCTCATCCGTTGCCTCTAAATAGTTGATAATAGCGCGGCGGGAGTCGCTGCCCTGAAATTGTTCTGCCGCTTCTCCTTCCAATACATATCCGCAGTCCTCGAAGCGAAATGATAATTCACCCTCGCCAACGTCGCGACCACGGAAAGTGAAAATTCTACCCTCACCGCGCCCGGTATATGGTCGGTCCAGTTTTGCTAATGTGTCCGCGGCTGCTGTCAAGCCAACTGATCCTGTAATTTCATCGAAGGGGTCTTTGGTGGATGTTTTCTTCGTATGGTGTACTACTAAGACCCCAATATGATGCTTATTGGCAAATTCCTGAAGTGGGGCGAGATTTTGATAATCGTCACTATAAAAGTATCCTGTGGTTTTGCCGGGACGTTTAAACCGCTCCAGAGTGTCCACAATTACCAGTCGTGTGTCTGGATGGTCCAACATCCATGTTTCTAATCCATCCATCCCCCCTTCGTGTATTCTGGGCCAACCATCAACAGTAACAATGTGCAGGTTGTCCGGAGCTGGCTGATTTTTCAACATTTTTAAAAGTCGGCCTTGTATTCTTGATTCGGGGTCCTCAAGTGCCAGATACAATACGGCGGCAGGTTCAGTCGGAATAGATCCGAAGGCGTCTGACCCTGTGGATAAGTCAATAGCTACATTCAGTACAAAGAAGCTTTTGCCAACTTTAGGCTTTCCAGCGAATAATGTCAGACCTTCAGGTATTACCCCTTCGATTACCCACCTGATTTCCTTCATATCCTTTTCCATCAACTCCTTTGCTGTAGAGCCTTTACTATGGATGGTTAAAAGATTTGGAGAGCGATACCCTTTCAGAAGATCTTCAGCTTGATCGATTTGTCCCCTGTGGATCAAAATCTGAAATTTTTCTGCGAATAGTTCCAATCCTCTTTGGTGGAATAACTTTTTAGCCTCGTCGTAAACATACTGAATATCAAATTGTCCCTTTTTCGAATCAAATTCTACAGATAATGATTTTATAAAATCTCTGATTAATGCAGTCTGAGTTTCATTAATCCCTTTCCTTTCTTCTGATTCTAAAATTCTTTGTAAATCAAAGCCAGGGGCTTTAGCGTACTCCGTGTAATATTTAATACACCATCCTGCCACTGTAATGGCAAATGGTGCCTTTAAAAATTCAGGCTTATATATAGGCTGTACCATACGGATAAAGTCAGCACTGATCGCCATTCCTATGATGATTAGTCTATCTATCTGGGCATCACACTCGGTAAACTTCATATTTAATTGCCTCCTATAGCGTTTTACCTCCTGACAGATATTGGGGATAAAAAGCGGTCAGGATCCGCCTTGTCAGGTTGTCCCTTATTCCCCCAATGAATCACACCACTGTGTAGCCATCCCTGTACGGAGGTATGGGGCTTTGTGTTTCAACAGGGTAGGCGGCAAATTTAGTGGCCGGAGAGCTATGTATGGGGGGGACGACTTCTCCCTCCCCCCCATACATGCGTAGTAAAATGATAACGGATGCGTCTGCTAAATGATGACTTGTCATGATGGATTAGAAATTAGTGCTTATTACAAACCCGATTCAGCATTATACTTCTAGATGGTATGGATAATCCTACTACAGCCAGTAATCTTTCAAGTTCTTCAAGTAATGGTAAAAATGTAACGGCATACGGTTGTCCACAATCCTCTTCATGAAAGGCAGCGTTTTGAAGATAATTCAGAACTCGTTCCCAATTGTGTTTTCGCAAATGGTAAACAGCATCATCGCGATACTGATGGGCCTCCTCGATAAGTCTGTTTTCAAAATCATGTAAAAGGATGACTCTTGAGATGTACATATCCTTAAGCTCTTCATCTTTTATTTTGTTGTAATCCCCTACTGATCTGATAAGAACCAATGAACCATCGGCATCCTCAACCACACTAATTTCAAACTTCTTAACAATGGTGGCAACTTCTATTTTCATCGCAAGCTTTTCAAATTCAACCCAAATCCTCTCAGGTTCGCTTTCCATAATGATTCCTCCTTTTAAGTAACCACTTTTGTTGATTGCATTGTTGACGGTGGAGTATCTCGCCTTGGCGGTCACATCCTTTTTCGGTGGGCGGCTTCCGTGGTGCTTGCAACCATATTAGATTGGATCCAGGCATCAACGTCCTCCGGTCGGTAGTACACCATGGAATTGATTTTGCAAAATGGGGGGCCGTCGCCTCTCCACCTGGCGTTTCGAAGAAATGGTAGGGTGAGGTTGTAACGTTTGGAAACGGCCGTTTCTCTCAACAGGCGTACCGCTTCCGGTGGGGTGGGGTGGGGGTGTGTTTGGGTTGTCATGATATTCGCTCCTTGTTGTGTAGTAACGGCACGAACAATAGCGAAATATGGAAAGGCTGTCTGTGGAGGGAAATAGGGGGGAGGTTGGGGCACACATTTAAACGGGAGCTTTCTCTCCTGAAAATTTTGCTAAGGCTTTCGGACCGCGTTCGGGTGGTCCCGGCCAAATTTCGAAGTAGTATTTGTACGCCGTATCTGGAGCTACGCGGAATGGGACATTCGGGTTGGTAGATACAGTTACGCCTCGCTCAGAAACCATTTCGCTGGCTTTAGTGATTGTTTTCGCTTCCCCGACCCAATAAAGCCGTCTTACCTCAAATGCGACCGCCTGCCTCCTGTAAAGCGACGTGTTCTTTTTCCCTGGTCGGTAGCGTAAGTACAGTGCGTGGTCCGCTGATTCTACTCTTGCAATTGCCTGGAATGGTTCGAGAAGGTAATCCATTAGTGTTTCAGGTAGGGTTCGAGATGAAAGATTTCGAGAGATAACATAGGCCAAAGTTCTTGCTGAGTCTTTACAACCGTTTTTCGCATTTTTGACCCAAATTGGAATAAATGCTTCAATAAAATGTAGTGATAATTCCTCGCTCCAAATTCCTTCCTCTGACATAGTTCGCCCCCTTGTCGCGCCCCTTTGATGGGAAAAGGTTCCCGCCCTTGTTCTGAGTGCTTGTTCTGCCCGTTTCCTGCCGTGCTATATCCGTTGTAGTGGGATAACTTTGCCCACTGCCGTGCCGGTTGTAATGCTGATTAATTTCCGTCCCCATGCTTCAAGAGCGGCCTGTTTCTCTTTATCATAGCTGTGGCGGTTGTAGGTCCTGATTATCCCTTGCTTAGCATGGTTCAAGACAGCATCGATGATCTCATCCATAAACCCCATTCCTGCCATGAACGTGGCCGCTGTTCTTCTCAGGTCATGGGGCGTAAACTGTTCGATTTTTAATCGGTTTTCGGTGACGGGTTTGCCTTCCTTGTCATAAAGAGGTTTGTTCGTCTTATCAGTCAGAGGCAATGCTAGGTTGCGCCTCACGGCAACCGGGAGTGCGTGGGAATCAATAGGTTGTTTCTTCTTCTTGTGCGGGCAGGGGAAGATATAACCCTTTGCGGTAGTTTCACCGGTTTCTGGGTCCGTGACGGTAAGACTGCCGATTAGGTCTAGGGCGGTCTCAGTGAGATATACTTTATGCTCTCGACCATTCTTTGCGCGTCCTGCAGGAATTGTCCACCAGTTCCCGTCGATCTCGCTTGAGTGCATTCCTGAGATTTCCCCTGGTCGCTGCCCTGTCGCAAGTACGAGTTTAAGCGCCAGTCGTATTTCTTCGCTCATAGCGGCATTGTCGATGCTCTCCCATAAGGTCTTGATCTCGGTTTCAGTCAAGGTGCGCTCTCGACGGGTGTTCGGTGCCAGAGCCTTGACGCCGGTAAATGGGGTGTGCTGGAGAATGTCCCGCTCCACAGCAAAATTGAACATCTTGCGGGTGATCTTCAGTACTTGGTTGCTCATAGCGGGAGTGCCACGGTCAACGATGTTTTCAAGCAATAGGGTAACGTCCCGCTTGGTGATGTCGGAAGCTTTACGTTTCCCCCAGGTTGACACGACCTCCACCTTAAGCAGCCGCTCATCAGACTTCCATGACCTCTTGAATTTCTTGGCGTGCCGCTCAATGTACTCTTTCACAAGATCGGCGATTGTGACCTCTTGTTTTTCAGCTTCAACGAGACGTGCTTTTTCCCTTTTCTGTTCATTTGGGTCTATGCCCGACTCCATCAGCCCCAATTTTATCTTTGCTTCCTTACGCGCTGCTTCTGCTGATTTTATAGCGGTGCTCCCGATCATGACGCGTACACGCTTCGGGCCTATTTGCTTCCGGATAAAATATTTTTTACCTGTTGCTGATACCCTGACACCGAAACCGTCGAGTTCAGTGTCTAAATAATCAACCTGTTTTCCTTTCTCTGCAAAGGGGAGTTTCGCAATGCTTTCGATAGTTAGCTTTAGTCTGTCCATTATTCTCCGCCATGGTGTAAAGGTTTGTAAGTACATGTTAAGAACAAGATTTGATTTTGTCCAGTTGGTCTACCGGGTTTTTTCATTTGTAGCGTTTTGAGCGTTTACCTCGCGCCAAGGGTGCAAGGATGAAGGTTTCGTAAAACATGCTAATAAAGCCCTCCATGTCCAGTGGGGTGCAGTGATAGGGTCGATATAGGGTCGGACGTAGGGGGAAGCGTAGAAGCGATGATATAAAACTATAGAATAATAACCTATTGAAAGGCAAGGCTTTTTAGTGATAGGTATAAACCTATAGAAGGCTAAAGAAAGCCCAAAAGCTTATTATCTGTTTACTCCTAAGGAAGGGGTCGTCCGTTCGAATCGGATCGAGGACACCAATAAAATCAAAGGGTTACAGTTTAGACTGTAACCCTTTTTTTATTCATGCAACCTCTTGTGCAACCTGTACGGCAACGGTTGGGTTGAAAAGAAGTACTCGCAAGCGCCAAATGCTCGTGGCCATGGCTAGGCCTGAGGACGCCGAGGGGGACGTGGTTCAGTTCGTTGACTTACGAGAATGGTAAGGACCTGCGGTTAGGTGTTTCCTCTTGCTCTACTTGTTGGTCATTACGCAATACTTCCGACGTCTCTTTGCTCTTTGACAACCGAAAATTTCAGTCGGTCATAAGTCCTCCGGACGGCAGCTTTCCAATCTTCCTTCCCGCCGGGAGCAAAGGAAACTCATACGTATCTGATTCCTCATGGTGAATACGGTGAGTTGTTGGAGTTGATCGGGAAAATTTCCCGTAAGCTAGGCATATGGTCATACAGCAATTCCCCTCTTGTGGCAGCTTGCACGACACCCGATCGGGAAAGGCCAAGGGTCTTCGATAGCAGGACGCCGTTGTAACCAAACCTTTTTGTGGCGATAAAGCAGATTACTGCTCTGGTGGCCGACAGTTGCCTTTGTTTGCACCCTTGCCGCAGAGCCGATACCTCAGTGCCGAAAACGGCCGCCACTCGCCCAATGATTTCATCCAAGGGTGGTGGTGCTGCGGCTCCAGTCTGTATCGTTTCCGTTTCATGCCACAATTGTTCGACGAATTCGCCGCTACCGAGAATTCTTTCGTCGTAAGCCCCGAACTCAAGGGTTCCGGAGAATTTAAGATAGCGCTTTAGTCCTCCGCCAACCAGTTCATCTCTTCTGCCCAAGGCGACTCCTTCGGCAACAAAATCGCGATATTTTTCCCTTGCGATTTTCGGGTTGTCATCAAACATAAGCAGGACTTCATCGGTGACCTGTCCGGGTAGAAGGGGATTTCCCATCATGCCGGCATGACCGCACCATTTATAGGCATCAAGCTTGCGCATCGATGGAACCAAACCCGCTCGGAGGGGATTTAAGTGAATGTAGCGGACAAGTTCCAGTAGGTAGGCATCTTCCTCGCAGGCAATGGATTTGTAGCGGTTTTGGAAGAGGTGTCCACAGCGATGATGGCGGAGGTTGAAGACTACAGCGTAGCCGGTCAGCAGGCGCAGCATTATCTCCGACAATTTGCCTTTCGTTGGGCGAAGGAGGAGGTGGACGTGATTTGAAAGCAGACTCCAGGCAAGACAGTCAGTCTGAGTCTTAAGGAGCAATAGGGAGAGGCGATCCTTGAAAGCCGACCGGTCGCAGTCGTCGAGGAAGATATCTCTTCTTTCGATTCCGCGGACCATTACGTGCTGGAGGACCCCCTTGATGTCGATACGTGCAGACCTTGGCATCAGCTAATGCTATCGCTTTTCCCGAGTAACTCAACAATCTGAACTACGTCCCCTCGGGCTCCCCTTTATGGGACACCACGAGCCCAAGAAATAGTTTTTACTTGCATCTGGAATCTTGCGCAGAAGCATATCGACGACCATGTGGGATCACTAAATGATTGTAGCGAGCCAGAATAGGAGGGATGATGAGTTATATTAAATGCGGCTCCGCATTATTTATTTTCCTTTGCATAATGATTTTTGGTTGTGTCGGTTCTGAGGGGAGAGACAAGAATAACTTACATAATAAAACGCAAGGAGCGATTGCAACCATGGAAAAGTACTATATCGGAAGATATTCTTTGCTAGTACCGGTTGGGTTGGTTCTCGATGGACACAGTGCACGGCTCCGAGAAGTCCAAATTATAGAATTTAAATGGCCAAACAGTTCAAATAGAGACATTTCAAGGATAAATCTGTGGAACGAAAAACTATCTGAAATCAGCAATCTACGAAAACCAGACGACATTAAAAATATTGTTATTGAACAACGTACTCTGCCATCAACGGGTCAATGGTCAAAAGCGGTTTACTATTATGGTAATCATGCTCAGAATGACGAAGGTTTCTGGGATATTTTAGTCGATTCAGGGGAAACTGGTATTTGGTTGAAATATGATGGTCTAGTCAACGCGAAAGAAGAAATGTTGGAATGGGTGTTAGAAGTTGCAAGAGCGTACCAACCATTAAACGAAGAAAAACATTTGAAAAACGCATCAGACAGCCAATTCTGCCTCAAAAACGGTGTAATAAATATCTCCTATAAGCAGCAAGAAAGCACCTACGCCCGCTTCGAGGGACATCCTTTCGATCTGAAACTAGAAATCGAGATGACCGATACCCATACTGATGAGCCAAAGGATGAAGGACTATTGGCCCGGATCGCTGCAGTCATCGCCACAGGTTATGCCACCGGTGTGGATATCGACCGGATTCGTTCCCACAAGCGGAAGGTAGCCGGATTAGACGGAGAAGAGGAAGTAGATAGGATGGCTGATC
>Ga0209125_1002768_pt1 | contig 12943 bp, 11 predicted proteins | sample BarGraIncub1131A_FD_184503 | JGI IMG/M metagenome (GOLD analysis project Ga0209125, IMG submission 184503) | Arctic peat soil microbial communities from Barrow, Alaska - Barrow Graham LP Incubations 11-31A (SPAdes) (version 2) | ecosystem: Environmental > Terrestrial > Soil > Wetlands > Peat... | reverse complement strand
ACGGCACACCGACAGCGCCCCGATCACGTCAGGAACTGACGGCGGCAGGGTTTACGCCCTGCGAAACGCCATCCAATCGCTCAGCGACTTGGTTGGAGTAGTTCATCGCTCTTGGATCTTCTGGCTCCGCCAGCCTCGGGCATCTGTCCTGTTCGCTCAGAGCGCATGCGCGACTATCCGCTCATGACAGGTAGCCCTTCACTGCCCTGGCTTCGGCAGCGACTACGGCCTCAGCTATGACTCCTATTGGTCCCTCCTGCCGCCTCTCGACGGCAGTAGTACAAGGCAGACCAGCGGGCCTCCGAGGATAATTCGCGCGACCTTCCTGCTTCTGCCTGTCGCATCCACGTCATAGCGTTCCGTGCAAGTATTGGGCTTTGACGATTCTGGCCGCCTTAACCCGCTACACCGCCTAATCCGCTTCCTGTTCGTCAGGCCAGCATTTTGCCTTCGGCTTCCTTCAGATTCGCAGTCGCCTGCGACACCCTTGCCTTGAGCTAACACTTCCCTTTGCCGGGTGTGTAGAGGACTTCCACCTCCAAGTCACCAGTTGGCCGCCACAACCAAACCAGTTGCGCTTTTGCGCAACGCGCCATGCCTGGCGCACCAAAAAAAAAAAACGGGATGACGCTGGTCACCCCGTTTGCATTTCAACGATGCTGACGAATCAAACCACCAGAGGGACGATCATCAGAGCGACGATGTTGATGATCTTGATCAGCGGATTGACCGCCGGACCCGCCGTATCCTTGTACGGATCCCCAACGGTATCACCGGTCACTGCCGCCTTGTGAGCGTCGGAGCCTTTACCGCCAAAATGGCCGTCTTCAATATACTTCTTGGCGTTGTCCCACGCACCGCCGCCAGTGGTCATCGAGATGGCCACGAACAGGCCGGTAACGATCGTGCCCATCAGCAAACCGCCGAGTGCCTTCGGTCCGAGCAGCAGACCGACGACCACCGGGACCAGCACCGGCAGCAGCGACGGAACAATCATCTCCTTGATCGCCGCCGTCGTTAGCATGCCCACCGCACGCGAATAATCGGGCTTGGCCGTGCCTTCCATGATGCCGGGAATTTCCTTGAATTGCCGGCGCACTTCGACAACCACCGAGCCGGCGGCGCGCCCCACCGCTTCCATGGCCATGGCACCGAACAGGTAGGGAATCAGGCCACCAATGAAGAGTCCGATGATCACCATGTGATCGGACAGATCGAAAGCCATGGTGGTACCGAGCTTGGTTTCTAGTGCGTGCGTGTAGTCGGCGAAGAGCACGAGAGCGGCAAGACCGGCGGACCCGATCGCGTACCCCTTGGTCACCGCTTTGGTGGTATTGCCCACCGCGTCGAGCGGATCGGTCACGTCGCGCACTTCCTTCGGCAGCCCGGCCATCTCGGCGATCCCGCCCGCGTTGTCGGTGATTGGACCATAAGCATCAAGCGCAACGATGATCCCTGTCATCGACAGCATCGACGTCGCCGCAATTGCAATGCCATACAAACCGGCCAACCCAAAAGCGACATAGATCGCCGCGCAAACGGACAGCACCGGCAGTGCGGTCGCCTTCATCGAAACGCCGATACCGGCGATGATATTGGTCGCGTGGCCAGTCTGACAGGAAGCCGCCACGTGTTTGACCGGGGCAAAATCGGTGCCGGTGTAGTACTCGGTGATCCACACCAGCGCCGCCGTCAGCACCAAGCCGACCGAAGCCGCACCGAAGATACTCATCGAACTGATCAACTGACCATCAGCCAGCGTGAATCCGTCGCCAAGCATCATCTTGGTCACCGGATAGAAGGCCGCCAGCGCCAGAACACCAGCCACCGCCAAACCGCGATAGAGGGCATTCATGATTTTGCCGCCGTCGTTGGCCTTGACGAAGAAGCAGCCAATGATCGAAGCGACGATCGAGACGCCCCCCAAGACTAGCGGATAGACGATTGCCGCATCAGTCGCGCCTTCTACGCCCTTGAGCATCAGCGCGCTGAGCACCATTGTTGCCACCACGGTGACGGCGTAGGTTTCAAAAAGGTCGGCGGCCATACCGGCGCAATCACCGACATTGTCACCGACGTTGTCAGCGATCACCGCCGGGTTGCGCGGATCATCTTCGGGAATACCGGCCTCGACCTTACCCACCAGGTCGGCACCGACGTCAGCACCCTTCGTGAAGATACCGCCCCCCAGTCGCGCGAAGATGGAGATCAGCGAGCCACCGAAAGCCAGGCCGACGAGCGGCTCGACCGAGTGCTGAAAATCGAAGCCCATGCCCTTGAGCACGGTGTAGTAACCCGCTACGCCGAGCAGTCCAAGACCGACGACCAGCATGCCGGTGATGGCGCCCCCCTTGAAGGCGACGTCGAGGGCGGCACTGATGCCGCCGCGCGCAGCTTCGGCCGTACGTACGTTGGCGCGCACCGAAACGTTCATGCCGATAAAGCCGGTAGCCCCGGAGAGAACGGCGCCGATCAGGAAGCCGATGGCCATCAGTTTGCCCAGGGCAAGCCAGATGATGATAAAGAGGATCACACCGACGAAGGCGATTGTTTTGTACTGCTTGTTGAGATATGCGGATGCGCCTTCCTGAATCGCCTTGGCGATTTCCTGCATGCGCGCGTTGCCGGCTGGCAACGATAGAATCCACTTGCTCATCACGGCGCCGTAAAGCACCGCAAGCACCGCTCCGACCAGCGCGAGCATCAGACCTTGACTTGCTGACATGAACACCCTCCCAAAAAAGTTTGCTCAGACCCTTCGGAAAATTCCTCCGGGGGTGGTTTGCCTTACATAGTGAAACAAACCAGTCTGCCCGCCGTTGGCGGACAGCAATGTCAATGCCTCAAAGCCCAACTAGATCTGGAACTCTCCGAGTTTGCGCGGCACTGAAATATTCTTCAGGCGAACATAATCGGGCAGACCATTGCGGAAGGGCGGGTAGTCTTCGCCTCCGATCAGCGGTGCCAGATATGCTCGACATTTGTCCGTAATGTGCAGGCCGTCGGCGCTGATAAAATCGCGCGGCATCTTGCGCTCGACATTGGCGATGTCCTTCAAATCGGCGACGCCGATCTCCCAACGGTAGGGCACATCGGCCAGCCGAACGATCCCTGGCATCACCGCGTTGCGCCCCGCCAGCGCCAGTTCGACGGCTGCCCGACCAAGCGCGTAGGCCTGATCCAAATCCGTTTTGGAAGCAATATGGCGCGCCGAACGCTGCAGATAATCGGCCAGCGCCCAGTGATATTTGTATCCGAGCTTATCCTTGATCAACTGCGCGACGACCTGCCCCACCCCACCGAGCTGCGAGTGGCCGAAGGCATCCTTCAAGCCCATCTCGGAGAGGAATTTTCCACTGGCGTCGTGCAAACCCTCCGAGACGGCGATGGTGCAGTAATCGTAGCGCTCGATACAGTCCTGCACACGCGCAAGAAAAGCTGTTTGGTCGAAGGGAATTTCGGGGAACAACAGAATGTGCGGCGGCTCCCCGGCCGCTTCGCTGGCCAGCCCACAGGCAGCAGTGATCCAGCCCGCGTGACGCCCCATCACTTCCAGCACAAAGATCTTGGTCGACGTTGCGGACATCGACGCCACGTCGTAGCCCGCCTCGCGCATCGAGGTCGCCACGTACTTAGCGACCGACCCAAAACCAGGACAGGAATCCGTATGCGGCAGATCGTTATCGACGGTCTTCGGAATACCGACGCAGACCAGCGGATAGCCTAGCTTCTCGGAAATCTGCGAGACTTTCCACGCCGTATCCATGGAATCGTTGCCGCCGTTGTAGAAGAAGTAACGAATATCGTGTGCGCGAAACACCTCGATAAGGCGTTCGTACTGCGCTCGATGTTCGTTCAGACTCTTCAGTTTGTAGCGGCAAGAGCCGAACGCGCCACCCGGCGTATGGCGCAGGCGGGCAATATCGGCGTCGGGCTCAAGGCTCGTATCGATCAGGTCTTCGGCCAACGCACCGATGATGCCGTTGCGTCCGGCAAAGACCTTGCCGATGCGGTCTGGGTGACGGCGCGCCGTCTCCAACACGCCGCAGGCGGAAGTATTGATCACCGCCGTGACTCCGCCCGACTGGGCGTAGAAGGCGTTCGTCGGGCGGTCAGCGGAGTTCATCTCAGCACAGCACCGCAAAAACAGCCTGTTTGATGTCGTCCACACTACCGACACCGGCAATCTTTCGGCATTTCGGCGCCAAACTATCGCCGGAGGCAAACCACTGTCCGTAAAAGTCGACCAGTGGCTTGGTTTGCGAATGATAGATTTCCAGACGCTTCTTGACGGTTTCTTCCTTGTCGTCGTCACGTTGGATCAAATCTTCACCCGTTACGTCGTCCTTGCCAGCGACCTTAGGCGGGTTGAACTTGACGTGATAGGTACGGCCGGACGCAACGTGCACGCGACGGCCGCTCATGCGGTCGACAATTGCGGAATCGGCGACATCGATTTCGAGCACGAAATTGAGCGCTACGCCGGCCGACTTCATGGCCTCGGCCTGGGGGATGGTGCGCGGAAAACCGTCGAACAGATAGCCGGCCTGACAGTCGCCCTGGAGCAAACGATCCTTGACTAAACCGATGATGATGTCGTCGGAAACCAGGCCGCCGGCATCCATGACCTTTTTCGCTTCGATACCGAGGGGGGTACCAGCCTTCACGGCGGCACGCAGCATGTCGCCAGTGGAGATTTGCGGAATGCCGAACTTTTCGCAAATAAATTGCGCTTGCGTTCCCTTACCAGCGCCCGGTGCGCCCAGCAGAATCAATTTCATGTTTCCCTCGGAGAAAATCAATTGAAGCAGTTTCCCTGCACTAATGTTCTTGCGCTGTCCTCGCTAATTAGGCCTTCTTCATGCGCGGTCGAGCTCTTGATGCAGGCAGAAAATTACCTTCAATTGGCCGTATGGTCAAACCCTTTAGCGGTCCGCAAACTGCTTCTGCATGCGCTGAGCATCTTCCGGCGTATCTACCCCCGGCCTCGGCATATGGTCGGCGATCACCACACTGATACGGAAGCCGTGCCACAGGGCACGCAATTGCTCAAGCGCCTCGAAACTTTCGAGCGGCGACGGCGCAAGATTTGCATAGGCACGCAAAAAGCTCACGCGATAGGCATAGAGGCCGACATGCCGATAGGCTGGCAGGCCGGTGGGCAGCGTTCTAGCCGGAGCCTCCCGGGCGAAATGATCGCGTGCATAGGGAATAGGGGCGCGCGAAAAATAGAGCGCATCGCCGGAGGCGGTGCACACCACCTTGACAACGTTCGGATTGAAAAAATCCGCGGCGTCGCCAATCGGATGCGCCACCGTCGCGATATCCGCGCCACTTTGTGCCAGTTGGCGAGCCGTCTGCGCGATCAGGGCCGGATCAATCAGCGGCTCATCGCCCTGCACGTTGACGACGATGGCGTCGTCATTCCAGCCGCGTAACTCGACGACTTCGGCTAGGCGGTCGGTACCGGTCAGATGATCGGTGCGGGTTAGCAGAACCGACAGGCCATGACGCTCGGCTGCCGCCAGGACCTCGGCATGATCGGTCGCCACCCAGACCTCGTCGGCACCCGAAAGCAGCGCACGCTCGGCCACCCGGACGACCATCGGCTTGCCGCCCAGATCGAGTAGCGGCTTTGCCGGCAGGCGCGTGGAGGCGTAACGTGCGGGAATAACGACCTTGAATTTCACGCGACACGCGCCCAATCAGGCTTCATCGATCTTGAGACGACGCGCCTCGTCTTCGAGCATGATCGGGATGTCGTCCCGCACCGGGAACGCCAATTTGCATGGTTTGCACACAAGTTCTGACTCCGCCTTGCAATATTCGAGATTGGCCTTGCAGATCGGGCAGACCAGAATGTCAAGCAAACGTGCGTCCATCGAGTTTCTCCAGAATGGTTTCGAGCAGGCCGGTGTTTCCGGGCAACTGGCTTGGTCTTGGCAGGACATTGGCATCGACCGGCAGCACCCATGCCTCGCCCAATGCTAGCGCGGTGCATTTTACCGCATCTTTCTCGGTCATCAGCAGCACGCCATCTCGCGCAAAGGCCAGATCGGCGGCGCAGTAGCGATGGTGATCGGAAAAGGGATGCGCCTCGAAGGCAAGGCCCAGCGCTTCGAGCTGACGAAAGAAGCGTCCGGGATCGCCGATTCCGGCGATTGCATAAAGCCGCTTGCCGCGCAGGGTGCCGGCGGCACAGGTTTGCTGCGGATCGGCCAAGGCCTCGAAGCGTTCCCCGGCCAGATGCATATCGAACTGCGGCAAGGCGCAAGCGGCTTGTGCTGCCGCTGCCTCGGGCGCGCCGTTCCACACCACCGCCGTCACTGCGCCAAGGCGATGCAAAGGCTCGCGCAAGGGACCGGCCGGCAGTGCCAGGCCGTTGCCGGCGCCACGTCCATCGAAGACGACGAGTTCGACTGAACGCTGCAGGCGATAGTGCTGCAGACCGTCGTCGGAAACGATCACGTTGCACTGTGGGTGTTCGGCCAGCAAGGCTTGCCCGGCCGCGACACGGTCACGTCCGACAAAGACCGGCACCCGACTGCGCCGCGCCAGTAGCAGGGGTTCGTCGCCGACCTCGGTCGAAGCAGACGTCGGAAGGACGGACCGAACGCCGTCTGCCGTGCCGCCATAACCCCGACTGATGACCCCTGGCCGCCAGCCGTGCGCGCGCAAGCGGTCGACCAGCCACAGCACGAGCGGGGTTTTGCCGCTACCACCCACGGTCAGGTTGCCGACCACGACCACCGGCACCGGCAGGCGATGCGAACGCAAGGCGCCGCAACGATACAGGAAGCGACGCAGGGAGACGAGCAGCAGAAACAGCCACATCAGGGGCAGCAGGGGCACGAGCGCTGTGGCCAGCGGCCGGCGATACCACCACCGGGGTAGGCGCTGCGCGAGGCCGAAACAGGCCATCAGCGAGCCACTAGTGCGGCGACTGGGTAGCGAAGGAAATGTGCGGATAGCCTGCGGCCTGTGCCGCCTGCATGATATCGATCACGCTCTGATGCGTCGTTTTGGCATCAGCGTTGATCACCACCACCGGGTCTTTGGCCGCACCCGCCGCACGCCGCAAGGCTTCACTGATCGCAGCCACGTCGGCGCCCGGCAGCGGCACCTTGTTGACCAGTACCTGGCCGGTGGCGGTTACCGCCACGTTGATCTCGTTGGGCTGCTCAGCCTGCTGGCTCGCGTCGGCGGTCGGCAGATTGATCTCCAGTCCAGAGAACTTGGCATAAGTCGTCGTCAGCATCAAGAAGATGATGATTACCAGCAGAACGTCGATCAGCGGAATCAGGTTGATTTCCGGCTCGTCGCGACTGCTGACGCGGTGAAAGTTCATCGTCCGCCCCTTAGACCTTGCGCTCGCCGTGCAGAAGCTCGACCAGACGTACGGCCTGCTGTTCCATTTCAATCACGAAGCTATCGACTAACGCGCGAAAATGGCGCCAGAAGATCATGCCCGGAATGGCAATGACCAGACCGAAACCGGTGTTGTAGAGCGCGACCGAGATACCGTGCGCAAGCTGCATCGGATTGGTGCCGGTCGGCGCCTGTGAGCCAAAGATCTCGATCATACCGACCACTGTGCCAAACAGGCCCATCAAGGGACTGATCGAGGCGATGGTGCCCAGGGTAGTGAGATAGCGTTCGAGCTCGTGGCTAACAGCACGGCCGGTTTCCTCGACCGATTCCTTCATGATTTCGCGCGAGCTGCCGACATTGCGCAGACCGGCGGCAAGCACGCGACCGAGCGGAGATTGCATCTCCAGTTCAGCAATCATCGCCTCGCTGGCGCCGTTTTGCCGATACTCGGCAACGACCCGTTGCAACAGGCCGGCAGGAGCCACTTTGGAACGACGCAGCGCGACCAAGCGCTCGATGATCAAGGCGACGGCGATAATCGACGCGAACAACAACGGCCAGATGGGCCAACCGGCAGCCAGAATGATGGCAAACACACTTTCTCCCTAAATATTTTTGCAGCCGAGAACTTTAGCCTGCACTGGCCTCACCGGCAAGCCCCGGGTCCCAGTCATAGAAAAGACTTATCCACAAAATCTGTGGATAACTTTGTGGATTAGTCGTCCGTACGCGAGCTAAGTGCGGCCCATGCAACGACTATTCTTGCTTTGCAAGAAAATGATGCACAAAACTATCCGTTACAAATCAATGCATTAAACAATTACCCATGAAGCTGACATGGTTTCAACCAAGAGGCATCCTGAAGCCCCCTTTGCGTGTGCATGATTTGGGGTGTAGTAGAATCCAGTGATGCCAGAAAGTCTCCATCCCGCGCTCGGCTTCATGCCAGCAGTCCCCATCATTCCGGTCTCGATGCTCAACCACCTAGCTCGTGAGCGACTCGAATCGGCCTTTCCGTTGTGCTGGGTGAGCGGTGAAATCTCGAACCTGACCTACGCTGCTTCCGGCCACGTGTACTTCTCGCTAAAGGACGCCACCGCACAGGTGCGATGCGTCGTGTTCCGCAGCCGTTCGCAAACGCTCGGTTGGCGGCTGGAAAACGGTCAGCACATCGAAGCGCGCGTACTGGTCACGCTTTACGAAGCACGCGGCGATTTTCAGCTCAATGTCGAAGCCGCCCGCCGGGCCGGCGTAGGCAACCTCTACGAACAGTTCTTACGCCTCAAGGAAAAACTTGAAGGCGAGGGACTATTCGCCAGCGAGGCAAAACGCCCGCTACCCGCCTTCCCGCGCCGTATTGGCATCGTCACTTCGCTACAGGCGGCCGCCCTGCGCGACGTGTTGACCACCCTCCGACGTCGGGCGCCGCAAGTCGCTATCGTGCTTTACCCGACACCTGTTCAGGGCGAAGACGCCAGCGTGCAAATCGCCGCGGCGATCCGCCAGGCAGGCGCACGCCGGGACTGCGACGTCCTCATCGTCTGCCGTGGCGGAGGCAGCATCGAAGACCTGTGGTCCTTCAATGACGAAGACGTGGCCCGCGCCATCCGCGCCTGTGCCATCCCGGTGATTAGTGGCGTCGGTCACGAAACCGACTTCACCATCGCCGATTTTGCTGCCGACCGGCGTGCGCCGACGCCTACTGCGGCCGCCGAACTTGCGGCCCCGGAGCGGGCCGCGCTGCTTGCCCGTCTCGCCGATTTTCGGTTGGCGCTACGCCGCCACATTGACCACAACCTCAATCAAAGCGCTCAGCAACTCGACTGGCTAGCGCGTCGACTGCAGCATCCGGCACAGCGCCTCGCCCAACAGCGGGACCAGTTGCTCAACCTACAGCGGCGGCTCAATGCCGGCCTCCGGCAAGCCAATGCGCATGGCCGTGGTACGCTGGCCGGCCTGACCCGACGCCTGCTGCTCAGCCGCCTCGATACTGCCACCCACGGCCGGCGGCTCGACGCACTGGCGTCAAGACTGGGCAGCGAATGGCAGGAGGCCCTGCACGAAAAATCCGCCGACCTGGCCCGCCTGGCCGCCAGCCTCGCTCATCTCAACCCCCAGGCCGTGATGGCGCGTGGTTACAGCATCGTGACCGACACCGAAGGGCAAATCGTGCGCAACAGCGAATCGTTGGAACCAAACTCACAAATCGCTGTCTCCTTTTACCGTGGTCACGCCAACGCGCTGGTCACCTCGGTTACAAAAGATGCTGGTGCTCCCCCGGTTGCGAGCACTGAGGTCGCCGAATAGAATCTTAGCGCTCAACGAAATATAGCGAATTCAACCTGCCGGATATTCCGCCAACAACAACTCTCACGGAGAAAACAAAATGGAACACCAACTGCCCCTATTGCCCTACGCCCTCGACGCGCTCGCCCCGCACATGTCCAAGGAAACCTTCGAATACCACTATGCCAAGCACCACCAGGCCTACGTCACCAACCTCAATAGTCTGATCAAGGGTACTGAGTACGAAGCCCTTGAACTTGAAGCCATCATCAAGAAAGCACCGGCGGGCGGCGTCTACAACAACGCCGCGCAGGTGTGGAACCACAGCTTCTTCTGGAACTGCTTGAAGCCAAACGGTAGCGACGCACCAACCGGCGCCTTGGCGGCGGCGATCGACAAGAAATGGGGCTCCTTCGACGAGTTCAAGAAAGCTTTCCAGGCGTCCGCAGTAGGCAACTTTGGCTCGGGCTGGACATGGCTGGTCAAGAAAGCCGACGGTTCGGTCGACATCGTCAACATGGGCGCAGCCGGCACCCCGCTGACCACTGGCGACAAGGCGCTGTTCTGCGTCGACGTGTGGGAACACGCCTACTACATCGACTACCGAAATGCGCGCCCGAAGTTCGTCGAAACGGTACTCGCGAAACTTGCCAACTGGAGTTTTGCCGAGCGAAATTTTGCCGGCTGAACGCAGTTGTAATTATATGTTGAGCATAAAAAAACTCGTAAGAAGAGCTTGCGACTAAAAAGAGAGAGCGGCAAGCTCGAATGCCGTTCAGTTAAGACTGGACGGCATTTTTATTGTTTTCGCAAGCTATTGTAAGCATTAGCAAACACAGTTACATGTTGGTTCGATTCTAATCGCGCTAACTTCACGCGACGACGGAAATTCTGCCGCAGGCCGCTCTTGGCCGGCAGAGATGCAATTCCCAACTCAAAAACATTCCCCGCCGAAGCTAAAACTTTGCGGACCAAATAGCACCGACGCTCGCATCCTTGCTGCCGGCCATGTTCATCATATCCTGACGTGCGCCAATCTGTAGGCTGAGCGACTGGTCCTTGTTAATCAGGGTGTCATAGGCCATCTTTAAATCAACTTCTCGACCGGTGGGCACAAGACTGACCATCTCAGTGGAATAATGCGCCACGCCAGCATCGTCGATGCCCGGCATGATTACGCCAACCTCGCCGGACACGACGCGTAGCGGCTGCTTTACAGAGATCGCCAGTCTGTCGTTCTTATTCAGGAGCTGTTTTGACAGAAAAGTCACGCCATAGGACCGCGATTGGATATCCGTCGTCCCGGCCAACAGGCGGTCACCATTGCCGCCTTTGGTGAAGGCAAAACCGGCTTCAGCCAGCAGGCTGTTGTTTGCGTCGAAAGAATAAGCCAGGGACAGCCCAAGGCTGCTGGTCCGATTCGAGCCTAGACTCATTACCGAATTTGCCTCGTAGTTGGCCCCCAGGATGCCATTTTTTTCAGTGAGTTGGCCGAGTGATACGCCGCCGGTCCAGGCATCAGTAATCTTATGGCTTACGCCCACGAGCATATTCGACGCAGTGGATGAACCGCCGGCTTGAGCAAATACCGGGTTGCCGGCATAAAAGCCGGTCGGCGTCTGAGTGAATGCGACTGCGACCCGCGTTTCCTGATCGAGTTTCATCCCGTAGGCTAGGTGGTAACCACCTTGCGCGAGGTCAGAAAGACTGGAGACACCCATTTCGCCAGCCATGAGGGACAGGCTGTCATCGCCGTACAGCGCCTTGGCAAACGACAACTGACTCGGAATGCCGTAGCCCATCGCCAGTGTGCTGCCCACGCTATTGGTGAAAGCCACGTAACCGGTGTTGGCCGTATCGTAGCCATCAGCGTTCCAGAAAACGCCCATGCGATCGACCATATTGGCCGTGGGCATTTGCCAAGTCGACAGTTCTCCACCGTCGCGAAGCTTCATGACCGTGACGCCGGTATTGAGATTGGAAGGCAAGGGATTAAGCTTGGCTGCTATCGGCTTGGTTTGTACCAACCCCGACAGGTTGACCGAAAAATTGCGCAGATAGGTGTCCAGCGCCGTGTAGTTGGCAAGCTTTGACTGCACTGCCGACATACTGCCAAGAGCACCACCGGCAAGCATTGACCCGGAGATGCTCGAGACCGCAATGCTTTTGCCATTCGCCTGGGTGATTGACAGGGTACCTACTGGCTGAAAAGCCGTCGTCAGATTGACCAGCCCGGCCCCGTATGTGGCATCGATCCCTTTGGCGCCAAGATCGGTGGTTGTGCCAAGCAACAAGTTGGCGGCGGAGCCATTGGTTTTCAGGATTGGCCAGGCGGACTCGAGAAGCAGGAGTGAGCCACTGAGCAGCGGGGCAGCCATCGACGTGCCAGACCAGATCGCCATGGCACTAGGCCCATACATAATTCCCGACGCCAGGATGTTGACGCCCGGTGCAGAAATCCAGCGGTTGGCATAGCCCGTTTTTCCGCCGCTGGTATCGACCAGCGATCCGCTGCCCGGGCTGTTGCTGAACGACGCCGCCTTGGCGGCTGTCGTATCGAGCGCCCCGGCGAAGATTAGGTGATTGATGGCATTCTGAGTCAGTCCGGAGGTACTGGCGCCGGACAGGAGAGCTGCACTGCTATTGCCGCCGGCCCATACGATAAAGGCACCCTTGGCCGCCGCATTGTTGATGGCGGCAATGATGTCAGGGGTCGCCATGTAGGTCAGCGAAAGGTTGATGACGCCAGCGCCGGCAGCCACTGCTTTGTTGATGCCATTGGAGACATCGGTGTTGTAGCCGGATCCGCTGCTGTTCAGCACTTTCTCGGCCACGATATTGGCGTTGGGGGCGACGCCGATGTAGCTGTTGGCCTGAACCGTGTAACCGGTATAGCTATAAGTGTAGGGACTGGGCTTGTTGGCCGCCGCGATCGAAGCGACTGCGGTGCCGTGACCGTTGTCGTCAAGAGCACCGTTGGAGCACTTGAAGGAAGTTGCGGCGCAAGAACTGAGCGAGGTAGAAACCTGTCCGGCCGAAAATACCGAATTGCTGGCGACGATCCCGGTGTCAACAACACCCAACACCTGCCCTTTACCCCAGTTGGCGGCAGAGAGGATCGCACTGGTCTCGCCCATCTGGATAAGCCAGGGGGCGAGTCCCGGATCGAGTATTTTCCAATTCAGGTATGAGCCTGAAGGGGAGTTAGGCGGAATGGATTTGGGATGTGGGTTGATAGGTTAAGAAATGGCATTGTAAGGGATTGAGATTTCGGCGGTGAGTGGAT
>Ga0209125_1002767_pt1 | contig 12946 bp, 12 predicted proteins | sample BarGraIncub1131A_FD_184503 | JGI IMG/M metagenome (GOLD analysis project Ga0209125, IMG submission 184503) | Arctic peat soil microbial communities from Barrow, Alaska - Barrow Graham LP Incubations 11-31A (SPAdes) (version 2) | ecosystem: Environmental > Terrestrial > Soil > Wetlands > Peat... | reverse complement strand
CGAAGGTTACATCCAATTGATAATAGTTGTTATTAATTTTTACAATATTCCAAGCATGTAAAACTGCTCCAACATTACCATCAATAATGTAATTTTGTACCCCTGCTGCATTTAAAAGTCTATAAGCCGCTTCAGCATAGCCCTCGCAAACCGCAACCCCTTTTATTAGAGCTCCATAAGACGTATAAGAATCGTCAACTGGTGGATTATTTTTTGTGTCATAAGCTACATTGTTAACTAAATAGTCATGAATCACTAATTCCTTATCAAATTCAGACATTCCTGGCTTTACAATTGTACTTACAATACTTTTAACTTTAGCTTTGACGCTATTAATATTTGAAATAAATTGTTCCTTACTCCCTTTATAATCAAAATGTACATAAAAGCTGTTTCCATCAGAACTATAATGTATACCACTAATATATCCAGCGTATCCGTATTTTTCAGTACACTTTATAACCTTATTTACCATATCATTAATGTTGATGGTGCCTTGTACATTTAATGTGACATCATTGCTTTTATCTATAGCATAAATGATAGCTTCATCAATGGAATTCGAATCTGTTACCGTCACCCCCGCATCAGCATTAGGCTTCACGCTGGTTTCCTTTGCAGTAACAGGTCTTACTTCATTAGGCACAGTAACTACCGTTGGCTTACCAAATTTACCATTTTTGCTTGAATTGTCCTTAACATCTGTAGTACTAGACTTAGTTTGAGCCGGCGTTTCTGTAGGAATTGAGCTGACTGAATTATTACCCTTAACATTCTCTTCCCTATTTAGCCCATCCATCTGAATAGTGGAAGCCGCCAAATCATTTCCTTCTATCCTAGTCTTAAGCTCAGAGATACTGCTACAAGAAGAGAACAAAATACATATAAATAATATGTAAACCATGCTTATAATTCTTCTTTTAAAATATTTATCCATAATAAACTCCATTTTAATTTTTAATGTTTATTCAATTAATAAACTGTATCTTTGTTTTAGTTAGATTTGAGTTCGTTGAAAAAGTGTGAACCGTCCCCTTAATCTCCCTTAATCTCTTAATCTTAATTATATCATAACCTGAATAATTAGAATTAAATTGTAAATTAATAGCGAATTTCAAAATAATACTTTATATTGTACATGCTATGATGTATAATTAATTTAATCATAATTTCAAACCCAATGTAAAGTAAGGAGGTGAATTATTGTGGAAATCAATAATTATTTAAAATCTATAAACCTTCAGCAAAAATATTTGACAAATAACCAAGTCCAATCTAATGGCCAGGTCCAAACTAATAATCAAGTTCAATCTAATGAAGCTGTTAAGGATATAAGTAACACAATAAAGCCTGCCACTTCAGCAGAGAATATTGATAATATAAGTTCCTTTGGGAAAATGAGAGCTCAACTTCTTAATGTACAAACTAATTACTTAAATATTCAGGAAGGAAATTCATTAGTACAATCTGCTGATATCAGCTTAGAGCAAACCGAAAGCATTGTTACTAAAATGAAATCCATAACCAAGCTAGCGACGAATTCTGCAATAAATTCCTCTGACCGAAGCACAATTGATAAGGCCCTTAAAACCCTAACAAACCAGGTGGACAAACTTACAACAAGTGCTAACTTTAATGGAGTTAAGCTTTTTGATGGAAGTCTTAACAGAACCTATAGCATTGGCACTGACAATATAGATTTAAAATTAAATGAAATAGATTCAAGTTCCTTGAAGCTAAATACTATAGATATAACAACTCCAGAAGCGGCAAAAGCCTCAGATGCAACTATTGATAATGCGCTTTCAAAGCTAACAGAAGATCGAGACTCTTTAGCAGAAAAATCTGCAGCTTTTAAAAATAGCTACAATAACATTGGTGAGGTTGCTATACCAAGTGAGCAAACTTTGAATTACAATTTAAATATTAATGCTGTAAAACAAATAGTATCTAGTTCAAAAACAAATATGGTTGCATACCTAAATAATACCCCTGCTATGCAAGCCGTAGCAGTTTCATCCCAGGCAGCAATACAACTTTTAGGTTGATTTCTTGAAAATGAGGTAGCTCTGTATTAGTACAGAGTTATCTCATTTTTTAATCACATTTATATTTTCAATATTTAAATTAACTAATCTTATTTCTTAAAAAACTTATGAAGGTATCTGATGCTACAGATATTGGTATGTTTTTATTTGAAACTATGCCAATTATTCTTTTTGGAATGCCAGGATAAACAGGTATTTGTACAAGCTCCCCATTTTCTAGTTCTTCTTTTATAAAATCCTTTATTACTGTAGCCACCCCTAAGCCTATCTTTGCAAATTCTATTAGAAAATCCATGTTATTTATTTCAATATCAGGTTTTACTTCAATATTGTTTTCCTCAAAATATTTATCAACATATTTTCTTGTTATGTTATTCCTTTCAAGGAGCATAAGGGTGCCCCTTCTAAATATTTCGTTGCTATCTTTAGCTCCTAAACTAAAGAGGTACTCTCTACTAGCTACAAATATGTCCTCTATTTCTCTTATATCTATAAAATCATAGGACCTTACATCAAAAGGCTTACTTATTATTCCAAAATCAATTTTACCTTCTTCAACTAATCTTAAAGTATCAAAGGTTGTATTATTTATTATTTTTAATTGTATCTTTGGGTAGCTATTTATAAAGGATTTCAAAACAGGTATTAGAAAATACTTACATAAAGTTGTACTGACTCCTATACTTATCTCTCCCTTTTCAACCTTTTTTAATTTCTCTAATACCTCCTCTCCCATTCTCAGCTCCTTCATAGCTTTTTCAACATAATCAAAAAAAACCTTCCCTTCAGATGTAAGACTTACCCCCCGGGAGTTTCTTGAAAATAGTTCAAGGCCGATAATATCCTCCAGCTTTTTAATGGATTTACTTACTGCTGGTTGACTTACATACAAGCTTTCTGCAGCCATAGATATATTTTTACATTTTGCAACAGCATAAAATACCTTATAAAGTTCTAAATCAACATTCATAATATAACTCCTTGTTATAACAAACATAATTAATATGTATTTCAATTATATCTCCTATATATATATAATAGCAATAGGGCATGATTTTAGAAGTTTTTCGAAATAGTAGATTATTAGTGTAAATAAATTAAGAGAGGGTGTATAAGAAATGATGACAATGACTCAAAAGATACTGGCTTTTCATGCTGGACTAGATAAGGTAACTCCGGGAGAGCTTATTAAAGTTAAGCTCGATTTAGTTCATGGCAATGATATTACTACGCCAGTTGCTATAAATGAGTTTAACAAGATAGGAGTAGACAAGGTTTTTGACAAGGAAAAAGTAGTAATAGTTCCAGATCACTTTTCTCCAAACAAAGATATTAAATCTGCAGAGCAATGCAAATTTATGAGAGAATTTGCAAATAAAATGGATATTACCAATTACTTCGAGGTTGGTCAGATGGGAATTGAGCATGCCCTAATTCCTGAAAAAGGTTTAGTTGTAGCAGGAGATTTAACTATCGGAGCTGACTCCCACACTTGTACCTATGGAGCCTTAGGAGCTTTTTCCACAGGTGTGGGCAGTACAGATATGGCAGCAGGAATGGCTACCGGAGAGGCTTGGCTTAAGGTACCAGAGGCAATAAAATTTAACCTTACCGGAAAACTTTCAAAATGGGTGTGCGGCAAGGATGTTATCCTTCACATCATTGGAATGATTGGAGTGGATGGAGCTTTATATCAATCTATGGAATTCACTGGAGAAGGTCTTCATAACCTGTCCATGGATGATCGTTTCACTATGGCAAACATGGCAATAGAAGCAGGAGCAAAAAACGGGATCTTTGAAGTGGATGACCAAACCATAGCTTATATAAAACAGCATTCTAAAAAGGAATATAAGGTTTATGCGCCAGATGCAGATGCTGTATATTCAAAAACCTATGAAATAGACTTATCTAAGATAAGACCAACTATATCTTTCCCTCATCTTCCTGACAATACCAGGACTATAGATGAAGTAGGAGATATTACAATAGATCAATCCGTTATAGGCTCTTGTACTAATGGAAGAATCGAAGATTTAAGGATGGCAGCAAGTATATTTAAAGGAAGACAGGTTCATAAGGGAGTTAGGACGATAATATTTCCAGCAACTCAAGCCATATATCTTCAAGCTATGAGGGAAGGTTTACTAGAAATATTAATAGAAGCAGGCTGTGCTGTAAGTACACCAACCTGTGGTCCTTGTCTAGGAGGACATATGGGAGTACTGGCAAAGGGAGAAAGATGCATATCTACTACAAATAGAAACTTTGTAGGAAGAATGGGACATCCTGAAAGCGAAGTATATCTTGCTAGTCCAGCAATAGCAGCAGCATCTGCAATAACAGGAAAGATATCTTCACCAGAAGATTTAGTATAGGGGACATAACATTCTAAATGACAGTTATGAACTAAAACGGAATATAGGAGGGTAAAATGATAAAAGGTAAAGTTGTAAAATATGGAGATAATGTAGATACAGACGTTATAATACCAGCCAGATACCTTAATACAAGTGATGCTAAGGAATTGGCTGCTCACTGTATGGAAGATATAGACAAGGATTTTTCGAAGAAAATAAAGCTTGGTGACATAATAGTTGCAGAAAAGAATTTTGGATGTGGCTCCTCTAGAGAGCATGCACCTCTTGCAATAAAGACAGCAGGTATAAGCATAGTTATTGCAGAAACCTTTGCAAGAATATTTTATAGAAATGCAATAAATATTGGTCTACCAATACTAGAATCTAAGGAAGCATCTAAGGACATAGAAGAGGGCAATGAGGTATCCGTTGATTTAAATACAGGAATAATTACCAATATTACGAAAGGCAAGACCTATACTGCTAAGCCCTTCCCTGCTTTTATGAAAGAATTAATCTCAGCGGATGGACTTATAGAATACGTTAAGAAAGGATTGGTAAAATAATGAAGATAGCAGTAATTCCAGGAGATGGAATTGGAGTAGAAGTAACAAGAGAAGCTACTAAGGTACTCGAAAAAATAGCTTCTAAGTATAAATTCGATATAGAGTTTACAGAGGTTCTTATGGGTGGAATTGCAATAGACACAACAGGAGTGCCCTTACCTGACGAAACCGTTAAGATATGCCTCCAAAGTGATGCAGTTCTTCTTGGAGCAGTAGGCGGACCCAAGTGGGATACTCTTCCTGGAAACCTAAGACCAGAGGCAGGACTTCTTGGAATAAGAAAAGCTCTAGGAGTTTTTGCAAACCTAAGGCCAGCAATACTATTTCCTGAACTTAAGGATGCTTCCTCACTAAAGAAGGAGATTCTAGGTGATGGTCTTGATATTATGGTAGTAAGAGAACTTATAGGGGGACTATATTTTGGTGAAAGAGGGCGTGTTACCTTAGACAATGGAGAAATAAAGGCCTATGATACCATGGCTTATAGCACCTCTGAAATAGAAAGAATAGCCCATGTATCCTATAAGATTGCGAGAAAAAGAGGAAAGAAGTTAACCTTAGTGGACAAAGCGAATGTACTAGAGAGCTCCAGGCTTTGGAGAGAGGTAGTAAGCGAAATTGCTAAGGAATATCCAGATGTAGAAACTAAATATTTATATGTGGATAATGCAGCTATGCAGCTTATAAGAAATCCAAGACAGTTTGACGTTATCTTAACTGAAAACTTATTTGGAGATATACTAAGCGATGAGGCTTCCATGCTTACTGGTTCCTTAGGTATGCTTCCTTCCGCAAGTTTAGGTGCAGGAAAGCTTGGCCTATATGAACCAATCCATGGTTCCGCTCCAGATATTGCAGGACAGGACAAAGCAAATCCAATAGCAACAATAATGAGCACCGCCATGTTACTTCGCTATAGCTTTGATATGGAAGAGGCGGCAAAAGATATAGAAGATGCTGTATCAAAGGTACTTCAAAAGGGATACAGGACAGGAGATATCTACCAGGAAGGTACTAAGCTAGTAGGTTGCAAAGAAATGGCAAGGTTGATATTATCTGAAATATAATTAGCATATAACAATTTAGGACATACAAGTAAGTGAGCTTGTATGTCCTATTTTATTGTACCTTTTATCAATGTGAACTAAAAAGCGTATGAAGTTGTACTGAATAATGTGTCCTCATATCTTTTTTACATTAAATTGCTGAAAATAATTATTTTTTTATGATTTTATAGCAATTACTGTCCTGCTAAAATTAATTTACAATGTATAATAATATTAGAAAGAAAATTCAAAGAAGGAGACTTTTTATGAAAAGCAATACGTTCAGTAGCAAATATCAGAACTTTGGTTGCGCCATCTATCTTAGAGCCTTAGATATTGCCCCTCTAGGAAAAGATATTACTCCCTTTAAAGAACACTTTGATTTGTTAAGCAAATATATAAAGGTAAATAAAGTGTATGTGGAAACCCATCGTGATACTATAATTCCTGACGAATCCACCTTGGTTGCAGTTCGTGACTATCTAAATGCGCGAGGTGTACAAACATCAGCGGGTATAACCGTTACAATAGACGAAAAAGATAGCTTTAAGACCTACTGCTATTCCAACCCTGAAAATCGTCAAAAGCTAATTGATATTGTCAGTCTTTCTGCACGCCTCTTTGATGAGGTTATCTTCGATGACTTCTTTTTCACCAACTGTAAATGTCCTCTTTGCATAGAAGAAAAGGGTGAAAAGAGTTGGACAAACTTCCGTCTAGAGCAGATGACGCAAGCCTCAAAAGAATTGGTACTGGCTCCTGCTAGGAAAATCAATCCTAAGGTGAATGTGGTTATCAAATATCCTAATTGGTATGAGCACTTCCAGGGTCTGGGTTTTAACCTAAAAGACCAGCCGCCTCTTTATGATGGTATTTACACGGGTAATGAGACTCGTGATGCAGTAAGAAGTGCCCAGCACTTACAACCCTATGAGAGTTATTTAGTCTTCAGATACTATGAAAATATAAAACCAGGGGGTAACCGTGGTGGATGGGTTGATCCTTTTGGTGTCCGCTATCTGGATCGCTATGCGGAGCAATTATGGCTAACATTATTTGCGAAAGCCCCTGAAATTACTTTATTTGATTTTTGGTCAATCCAGACTCCAATATTAGAATCTCAACGAGGACTCTGGCAGGGCCAAGGTACAAGTTTCAGCTTCGATGGGGTCACTGCTCATCTTCGGCTAGCAGACGGAAGTCTTCCCCGCGATGCCAATATGGCTCTGGCTGCAGGGGTAGCCCTGGAGCATGTAGATAAAGTGCTTGGACAACTGGGCATTCCTCTTGGTGTAAAATCTTATAAACCTTATCATTCCCTTGGAGAGGATTTTCTACATAATTATCTTGGAATGCTTGGTATTCCAATGGATCTAGTTCCTGAGTTTCCAACTGATGAGAAGACCATACTGTTAACCGAATGTGCTAAGTATGACTCCGAAATAGTTGATAAAATTAAATCCCAGCTTATGGATGGCAAAAATGTGATAATTACTACAGGGCTGCTCAGAGCACTTCAAAATAATGGCTTTAAAGACATTGTTGAGATGGAATGTACTGATCGCAAGCTTACAACTAAGGATTTTCAAATAGGCCGGGTTAATACCTATTCCGGAGAGAAGCCTATAATGGTACCCTTTGTAGATTACCTAACCAATGATTCCTGGGAAGAGATTTCCTGCATTGGTGGAACTGATGGGTCACCTCTTTTGCATTCTGCCTCCTATGGACGTGGCAAATTGTATGTACTTACTATCCCTGATAACTATGATGATTTATATTATCTACCTAAAGAAGTACTCACTAAAATAAAGGAAATTGTAACTAAAGATCTATATGTTAGACTTGAGGCACCCTCAATGGTATCACTATTTGTATATGATAACGATACTTTTATTGTTGAATCCTTCCTAGATGATAATGTGGATGTTCACTTGATATTGGATGAGAGGTTTAGCAGATTTCAAGATATTATCTCTGGTGAAACCTTTACCTGTGAAGACATCTTAAAAGAGGAGATTGTATTTGGATTTGTAAAGAAAACAAGTAAATTTGGCTTCCAAATTGCTGTTAAACCTCATTCCTTCAGAGTATTCCGATCTGTGAAATAAGTAGATTAAAACTGTTGCACTAAAATAAGAGGTGGTCTCAATTTTGAGTCCACCTCTTACACAAATATTTGGTAAAACGGTCAGGTCTATCTCCGCATCTGAATGATGTGTCCCCCTCCGGATGATGTGTCCCCCACTTAAGCTTGTCCACCATCTCTCTGAACGATGTGTCCCGGAGCTTGTTCCGGAGTTTGTCCTAACCTTTCAATCTTCAAGTTCACAGTATATCCTATCAAATTCCTTTTGCGTCTTTTTAAATACCTCCAGCACCCTTGGGTCAATGTGATAAGGCATGACTCTTCCGTCCCCTTCTACTATTATCTTATAGGCTTCCTCATGAGAAAAGGCTCTCTTGTAAGGTCTTGCACTTCTTAAAGCATCATAAATATCTGCTAAACAAACAATTCTTGCAGATAGAGGTATATCTTCACCTACCTTACCATCTGGATACCCGCTACCGTCATATCTTTCATGGTGTGATCTTGCAATTTCTGCAGACATTTTAAGGTACTTAGAGTCACCTATTATTTTTTCCCCATATATCGTATGCTTTTTCATTTCTTCAAATTCTTCATAAGTCAGCTTTCCAGGTTTTGATAATATAGCTTTGTCCACATATATCTTGCCCACATCATGCATCTGTGCAGCATTATAGATTTCTTCTGTAAAATTCTCTGTAAGACCAAGCTCCTGGGCAATTTTTTTAGCAAAGCTATTAACCCTTTTTATATGCTTACCTGTTAAATCATCATTTGCGTCAGTTGCTCTAGCTAGGGCATTGGTGGTGTATTCAAAGGCGTTTTCCAAATCCTTCACTTGGTGTCTTATGGTTTCAATAAGATCAATATTTATAGTTAATGCCTTTATTATTGTAATGTCATAGCTAGTTACGATATTTTTATAATTTATTCCTAGGATTATAAGATTACCTACTGCAAAGCTTGCAAAGTTTTTTACTTCAGGCAAATTTTCTCTTATATTTCTTGGAAATATTCTCTTTCCATCATCAATATCTGATATTTCATTTTCTTCAAAATTTCTGTAAAACCCAGTAGAAGCATATACATCAAAATGGAAGCTGTCCTCCCCAGAAACTATTAGCTGTTTTTCTTCTTGATATTCATTTTGGGAAAGTGCAAATTTATACCCATTAAAGTTTAAGCCCTCCTTATTAAGTATCTAGATAAAGCTGGGCTTATTGTTAAGAAACACATTTTCAGCAAAAACCAAATCCATGAGTTCCTTAAGCATAGTTTTAAACTGGGAGGTTTCCATTTTAATATATTTTCTAAGGGAATTCTTTATTTCTCCATTTAATAAATCCATGGCATCATAGCTTTCTGTCACGTTATCATATCTTTTCTTAGACAACACTAATTGCTTAATCATAGGCTTTAGTATAATAGGCAGAAGCCCTTCTTCTATTATTATTTCATCCTTTATAGAAGGGTAAATATCTTCTTTGTCATTTACTATATAAATTACTGGAAGGTATACTATGGAAATAACAGATTTGATCATTTCTAAAGTAGCATCCTCTAAATCCAACGTATCCACCAATAAACCCTGAAGGTTTTTCTTATACATCTGAGTTAATAGATTATTTGGTTTAACTAAAATTATATTATCATCTATTAATTCCTTTAAAGCTTCTAATTTTTCCCCTTGCTTTGAAATATAAAATAGTGTTGCCATAATATTAATCCTCCAAGTCTTTATCTTCCAAAACGGAATTTACTATACCATTTAATATAGTTGGATCTATGGGTTTAACAATGTAATGCTTAGCCCCATTTTTCAAAGCTTCAAAAACCATTTGTTTCTGATTTAGAGCACTAATCATTATTATTTTTGCAGCAGGATCTTTTTTAATTATTTCCCCTACTGCCTCCACCCCACTCATATTTGGCATAGATATGTCCATGGTAACAAGATCTGGTTTATACTGAGTGTATAATATAAAAGCTTGCTTTCCATCACAGGCCTCTGCCACAACTTCATGCCCAGAGCTTGTTAGAATAGTTCTTAAATTTTTTCTCATTACCGTAGAGTCATCTACAATTAAAATCCTTGCCATTTAAATTTCCCCCTCTGAATCTATAATTAAGTCCTCTTCTACTTGAAGCATATTGATACTAAATTCATATTCCTTATAGTATAAAATGCAGGATAATGTTTGAGCTTGAGTATATTTTATATAAGAATCACTATTTGAGATCATCGCAGGGATACCGATATGAAAGACTGCATCCGTATTGCCAAAGTAGCCAAAGGTATTACCTAATATAGTATTTGAAAGTTCCCTATAACATCTTCAATATAATTGATTACTTCCTCTTCTTTAACATCTTCAATAATAAAACCCTGAACCATTTTTTTAGCCATAACTTCATTAGCACTCAGCATAATTATAGAATTAAAGGTACCATTTAAGCTTATTAGAGCAGTTATTTTATTTAAGGCTATTATATTTTTTGTTTCAATATCTCGGGCAGTAAGGCTAATTCTCTCCTCTACTTTCGTATATAATTTAGGAAGGGTAATTTTAATGGTTGTCCCCTTACCTTCCACAGAGTCCACATGTATAATGCCATTTATATTCCTAATAGCTTCTTTTACTGCTGGCATACCTGCACCACGTCCAGAAAGATAATTTGCCTTTTCCTTTGTGGTAACTCCCATCTCAAAAATAAGCTGCTGCTTTTGTTCCTCACTCATTGCCAAAAGTTCTTCCCCTGACACTATTCCTTCTCTTAAAGCACTTTTCTCAAGAGCTTCTATGTTTATTCCCCGACCATCATCCTCAATTGTTATGATAAAATCATCTAAAAGATCTGTAATTCTGCAGTGGATATTTCCAAGCTGCTCCTTACCCTTCTATTTCCATAGGAGCTACCTCCGTCTTGAATAAAGTCCTTCCCTGCATATGCTCGAATAACAGGAAGATCTTCCCTTATCCCTTTTAATAACGCATTCTTATCTAGTCTGCGTAACAGTTCAATATCCTTGTTCTCGTAAAGTTTGTTTTCAAGAAAGCTCAGTTCTTTTGTGGTGTTAATCATCTCATATTGGCTAAAGTTTCCTTTAAAGGTATGAATTTCACGTAAAACTTTATCATAATCCTCTTCCTCTATATCCTTAAAATCCTTAGAGGCAAAGTCTTGATACTCCTTTACTATTTCTCTGAATTCATCCCCATTAATTATAGCCTTTACCACCATCTTTAAAGTTCTTCTTTCTTCATCCATCTGTCTTTTTAGCTCTCTTTTATCCGTTATATCAGTTAATATTGCCATGATAGTATCAATATCTTCCTCATCTTTCACTAGCTTATACCTCAGGCTTATAACCTTATCTAATATTGTTACCTCCTCAGGTAATAGTGAAAGATATAACATTCTTTGGGAGCTCTTTGTTTGAAATATTTTATTTAAGAGTTTCTCAGTGAACTCCTCCTTAGCTTTACTCTCAGGATATAAAAGCCTTGAAAGCTTGTCCTTACCAATCCCCTTGTTAAATATCTTTTCACATTCTAAGCTATATTCCTCATGGATTAAAAGGCTTTTATTGAAGGTTAAGAAGCTCTCCTCCACATTGCTCATGATATTTTTAAGCTTAATATTTTTATTATCTAAAACCTTATTTACCATCTCCAAGGCTTGACTATTGTCTACAAGTGCTATGTTTTGTGCCTCAAGCTCTGCATTTTGATTAGCTAATTGATTTGAGTATTCATGCATTTTAGACATAATTATATTAGTAGAGCTGATGAGACCTTCTACCTCTAGGGCAGGCTTTTTTAACTCTATCTGAGTATTACCTGCAGCTACGAAGTTACCTTTAGATACCTTCTCTAGTTTTAAATTCAAATCATTTAAGGGCTTTATAATTATTCTACTGGCGGATCTTATCACTAGCTTGGATATAGGTAAAGTTATTATTCACTAAATTAAATAATCTATTGTACATAAATGAGGATTTGATAAGTTTATCTTTTTCTGATGAATCAAAAATAAGTGTCCCATCCTTATAAATCATGTATTCTATTGTAAGCTGAGGAAGAGGGCACCCCTAGGAATCTCCAAATGCTTAATACCTTCATTCAAGGTATCATGTAAGGCAGAATCAAAATCATAAGACATACCAACGGATTTAAATATTTCATTATAAGCTAAATCACCCTTTGTGTACACCTTTGAGAGCTCACCGCTACTTGTTTTATTTCTAATTTCATCGCTTAACTCTAGACTTAGCTGAGATGCGGCGCTACTAGCTACAATACTACTAAATATCTTAAAAGTGAACCCAAGCGCGAGCATTAAGGTTATAAGCATAATCAAAAGATTATAGAAATTAAGGGTAGATAACATGTGATTTATTCTTTTCTTCAAACTTCTTTTATTTACTTTATTCCCCATTTTATTACACCGCTCTTCCTAATTCTTCAAATTAACTTAATTTTATTATACTTTCTATTAATTAAAAGGTCTAGCTAAATTTATCAAACTAAAAACACATATTATTCACATAAAATATCCAAATTGTTAAGTAGATTATATGATAAAATGAAATTTAACTAATTTTGGAGGTGGAACCTATGCCTGTTCGAATATATCTTGTAGAGGATGAAAAATGTCTTAATATTTTACTTGAAAAATACCTTCAAAGGGAAGGTTATGAGGTGACAACCTTTGCAGATGGCAGTTCTGCTATAGCTAGAATAAAGGATCTACCAGATCTATGGATCTTAGCTATTATGCTTCCAGACATTGATGGTTACGAAATCATTAAAGAAATCAAAGAATATTGCAATAC
>Ga0209125_1002765_pt1 | contig 12951 bp, 14 predicted proteins | sample BarGraIncub1131A_FD_184503 | JGI IMG/M metagenome (GOLD analysis project Ga0209125, IMG submission 184503) | Arctic peat soil microbial communities from Barrow, Alaska - Barrow Graham LP Incubations 11-31A (SPAdes) (version 2) | ecosystem: Environmental > Terrestrial > Soil > Wetlands > Peat... | reverse complement strand
GGCTTTGGCCAAACCATCAGTCAACCTTCGACTGTGCGCTTGATGCTAGAATGGCTGGACGCTCAACCGGCAGACAAAATTCTTGACGTAGGTTCGGGTTCGGGTTGGACTACAGCACTATTATCCGAAATAGTTGGACCTAGCGGTAAAATATTTGCCGTTGAGAGAATACCTGAATTGGTTAACTTTGGTAAAACAAATTGTATAAATAGTGGAATAAAGAATGCTAAATTTTTCCAAGCCGTTAAAAACTACGGTCTTCTAGAGTACTCTCCGTATGACCGTATATTAGTCAGCGCTTCGGCCAAAGAACTCCCGCTAGAACTTATTAACCAACTAAAAATTGGTGGTAAATTAGTGATACCTATCAAAAACGACATTCTAGAGATTACGAAAACGTCTGATAAGGATTACAAACGTACAACTCACCCAGGATTTATATTTGTACCCCTGATCGTGCCTTTCCCCAATAGTAAATCCACCAAATAACCATCCGTTCGGTATATTTAATTTATTGATATTATTGCACGAGTTTCTGGAAAACACGAAGAATAATTTGTCGAAGTAGACAACTTATGAGGATCGTCGTCGAGCTATTAGATCATATATGAAGACGACAAGAGCAATCACGATAAGTACGTGAATCAGTCCCCCGCCTATATTTAATATAAATCCTAGCAGCCAAAGAACCACTAGTATTGCAGCGATTGTTAATAACATATGCTTTCCTCCTTAGTTTGTAATTCTATTATAAGCTTGTCCTGAAAGAATGCATAATTATCATTAAATTAAGCGTGTTTGCTTGGCTCAACATGCAGGTCACGAACAGTGCACAGATGTAGACAAATGAGACACAAGCCAAATATCAATACGCCTTGGTACTAGTCGGCTTTAAGTGGCACAAATGACATATACGGTTGCCGACACGCTAGTCAGGAACGACACTTGCCATCCATTGCCCGAAGGAAAACTTGATGTCAGCGCAACGGTATTGTTCGAGTTAACACCGCCACCAATCACCGTACCGCTCGGACACGACATACTAATACCTTGCGCCGTAAAAGTCGAGCTGTAATATGTAATATTCGATGCACTAAACCCACCAGCCGGACCAACAGGGCCTTGAGCACCTTGCGAACCAGTTGCACCAATGTCACCCTTTGGCCCCTGCGGCCCTGCAGCACCAGTTAGTCCGGTCGCGCCGGCATCACCCTTGTCACCCTTTAAACCAATATCACCTTGCGAACCAGTTGCACCATTTGTGACTGTAAATGTCGAAGTAGTCTCATCAGAATAGGTTATCGTATATGTATCAACTAGGTCGACCATACCTGTTTTCGCGATTGAAAATACGCCTTTACCAGTTGCTCCGGTTGCACCCTTTATGTTGACCACAATCGAGTATGCACCACTTGCTTTGAAATAAAGGTCATCAGTCGTGTTATTGATGTAATAGTCACCATTTGAACCCAATGTACTACTAGGTGCGCCAGTGCCATTGAGGATTGTTGCGCCATTTGTCCCTGTCGTACCAGTTGCACCCTTGTCGCCCGTTGGACCAGCCAATCCTATTGGACCCTGCAGCCCCACGCCAGTTAACCCAATTGGGCCTTGTAAACCAGTTAATCCTCTGAATCCTTGTGCACCTGTGTCACCCGTTAATCCCTGATCGCCAGTTAGACCTTGTACTCCTTGTTTACCTACAGAACCTTGAATACCTTGCGGACCTTGTTCGCCCTTCGGGCCTACCGCGTTCACCAGATAAACCCCGGCAAGAGCGACTAATATCGCAAAGATCGCGATAATTAATCCTTGTAATACCGTAAAACCATGTTGAGAACTTTTGTTTTGGAATTTATTCTTATTTATAGTGTTACTACTCATAGAACCTTCTCCCTTTTAGCTATTGCTAATTATGGTCACATATTATTATATTAGCAAGCATAAAAGGAATAGCCAGAGGCCTGGGGCTAGTAGTCCGTCCTCTATAGGTATTTTTATGGCAGTTATTAAATACAATGGCAAAGTCGGGTCTATGCGTGGCTTGGCGTGTCGGTCTGGTACCAAATCCCGAAAATCTTGACTTGCGCAGTATCAAATATGACACAACTCATCGAACATCTAAATCTAGGTTATTTAACTGTGACATTAAATGATTTGGAATTTATTTGACTGGTGATATTTTCCCTTTGACGAGAATACACGAAATTGAGTTTTGTATTGCCTTTGTTAGTTCCTCTAAACACCCAAAGCTCTTTTCCTGGTGCACCAATCATTTCTGAATTAGAGGGTATAAATTCATTACTAATCTTTGACATAATATTTTTATTATATGTATCATCAACCGACCAACTATAGCCTGTTGACGGATTAGAAGTTAAGTTAATAGTGAATTCTTGCCCTGTTTTGATTTCAATATTTTGTTGATCTTCTGAAACTTCAATTTTCGACGGGGTTTTAGATGAATTAATATAAATTAAACCACCACCGATTGCTATGATTATTACCAAAATAACAGATGCAGTTATCCAATTAATTTTTTTCATGATATACCCCTTACTCTAATAGATATTTTACACTCAAATTACAAATAATAATAGAATTTGTATTTAGTTTAGATTTATTTAGTAAAATGTTAGTTTGACGACGCATATCATTCATTTCAAATACGTAGTATAGTGTATTTATGAAACAAATATTAGCATTATTTGTATTTATTGTAACAGTTTTAAGCATTTCACTAACGCCAGGGTTAGTTATGGCAGAAGATGCTTCAGGTGCATTAGCAAATTACAATAATCCTCATGACATATGCGAATACTACAGGGGTATAGCTATGACTATAGTAAGAGAAACTGATAATGAGTGTCTAGTTAGCATCGGTGAAGGCGAATTAACGGTTTTTACGCAAATCTATTATTCTGGAAATGAATGGTGTGCCAAGGTAAGTAATCAGGGCCAAGTTTATCAAAGCAAGTGTATTGCTCGAAAGACTAATACTGATTGGAATACCATTTATTCGGTTGTGGGTGTTATGGTAGTGCTATTCATATTGATTGGTATCATTAATTCAATTGGTAAAAATAAAACACCAACAATATCCCCAACAACAACTAGCGATTCGGTAGAAACAGTTGCTGTAAGTACTGTAGATGAAATTGAAAAATTATCTAAACTCAAAAATAAACGAATAATAACTCAAGAAGAATTTGATTTGGCAAAAAAGAAGTTATTAAAATAAGAGGAATTTGAATCCCGACTACGGCAATCTAAAAAACAGACCACGCGGGTCTGTTTTTAGATTGGCTGAGCATATCGGTCTGGTACCAAATCCCGAAAATCTAGACTCGTGCGACACGAAGTATGACTCAGCTCATTGAGCATATAGGTCTGGTACATTTAACGGGTTAAAATGAGACAAATGAGACACTATATGGCATTTATGGTTTTATGAATCTCAGCATGGCTTCAACGATATTGGCTCGAACCAATTTTGATTGTGCTTGTATGACAAATAACTTAACTCAGGTTATTGGGCGCTGCTGCGGTCAAGGAGCAAGGTTATTTTTTTGGATTATATACAGTACTTTTTTTATTGTATTCAACGACTGTCGTCTGGCCCTGTCCGGCCTCAGTAATGGACATAAGCTGCGCCAGATGGTCATGTGACTCATCTGCAAAAATCATTCTTTCCGCATAAAATGCAAGAAGATAGTTTACTTCATCTACGTCTTCGTTTTGTACTTCAATGTTTTCAGGTATATCATCTTGTGGGCTAATAAAGAGGCAGTAGTCGGGTGATAACGTCAGAATAACACTGCTATAAATAAGGCCGCCATTCCCAACAATATATGAATCTTTTCGAGGCGAGTCTCGACCAATTATTACGGGGTTATCAGATGTTGCAAAAAAGTGGTCGCCAGTTCTTTTTAAAAGGCTTAGTTTCTTATTCAATATATAGGGATATATTGTTTCTGCCGATTTTAAGGCTAACCTAAGAATCTCGTTTGGATCATGCTCTATTCTGTATGTGCCATCTAAAAACGATAACCTCGCTGACTCTATCTTTTCAGTTGATGTAGTATTCGGCAGAAATTGTTTGGCGGTCCGATGGAATGCTTCCTTGCTTTCAGCGGTAAGTCCCATCATTGTTTTAATAGCAGCATCGTGAGTTGCGGTGAGTTTATCTCTGTACGCCAGCCCTCTTACATAAAGTGTTGAAATAAAATAACTCAGGCGCTGATGTTCATCTTCGGTAATTGATATGCTCTTACTCTCAAGTATTTTTTGAATTATTGATTGATTATCATATTCAATAGTACTAAATGCTTTTTCAAGTTTACGATTAATTTCACCGTTTTTGTCGACAAAGTTATACATATGACCTTTACTGGCAATGTTGCTGATATTTTTTTGCTTTATTTCGCCGTTGCGAAAATACACGTAGATACTAGCTTTAGTATTCGATATACGAAAGTTTTTTAAGTAAAATTGTGGAACGTAATGATGTCCTGCCATTATTTATTTTAGTCCTGTGTACTTACTGTAATAAATGCTACTTCATGTCGATATCATCATCGAATTTAATCGGTTTCATTTTTATTTTCGGAAATGATGGCATTTTGGGAATATCAATTTCGGGAAAATCTACAGTAAACGATTTCAGCTCTTTATCAATTTCTGTCTCTTTGTGCCAAAAAAGGTCCGTCCGATCCCAAATAATATCTTCTCCTTTAAACTTTCTAAATTCACTCAATACTTTCCTGTCGATAGCCGGATTACCAAGATCGTTAGTATATGTATATTCTTCGCCAAACTTTTGAGTAATTTCATCAACGGCTTCGTATTGATATACATCACCTTCTGCTATGATTTTGTCGTACAGCCATTTTGCTATTTCTTTATGCATAATAATATTTTACCACTTATTTAGTGATACAAATTAGATACGAGGACGCTACTATTTGACTTTATACAAAATAGTGCCAGAATCTCCATTAATTTTCACCTCAAACCCGTATTTCTCATACAAATACCGTAGTTTATCAAAATGACCGCCGTCAACGGAAGACAAGTTCCCCGTGATTGTTTTGCAACCAAGCTGTTTTGCAAGTTTAATGACATTTCGAAGAAGTATCGAGCCATACCCTTTATTTTCTATATTAGAACCAAAATCACCAATAAATAATTCCTTTTTATTCGTATCGTTTACTATGCTCATTCGGGCAATTATAGATGAGTTCTTTCTACGGAGGAGAATAAGCATTGCAGGGCCACCTTGTTGAAGCTCTCTTATATGTTGGCAAGACAATATAGCAAACCATTGTTCATCGTCGTCAATATCTAATACCTCGCCACCATTCCTCTTTTCATATTCGAGTGCTTGAAGAAAATTATTTGATTTTGAAAACATTAACTGCTTTATTCTAGTAAATAATCTTTTCACCGTTCGGACCTCTCATCATTTTTTCATTGTCATCATTATCGAGTTTATTCGCTTTTTTTCTGCGCGTCTTAGTTTTTTACTCTTTTGTACGAGCTGTTTAAGATCCTCTTCGCGCTCGTAGGCACGAAGGCGCCCGTTTAAGTACCCTAGTCGGTAATGAATACCCTCACTCATAAGCCGCCAGTTAGTAGTTTCAAGTGTATTATTAATAATATTCCAAAGTGTTTTCTGACTGTCATAATCATTTCGATCCGATTTGGTGTCGAGACAGTTGAAGCCAACAAAGACATCTTTGCCTATTTCTGGTTTATCTAGGCTAAATTCAATATAGCCAGCTTTTTCAAGTACCTGTTGTAGTAGTGAGGTTAGTTCGGCAATCTTTGGCTTCTTCATCTCCTTCATTGCATCGTAGATATGCTTATTTTCTTCTTTTTCTTTCCATTTCTTACCAAGCTCGGCCATTTCAGTAAAGCCGCGACGTATTTAAAAAAGGTGGTGACGGAATTTTTCATCGTCAAGACAATAGTGAGCGCGATCTCTGTCGTAATCGGGGTTAATATCTTCCTTTTTCTCCCTAGAATCTATTTTTTCTTTATATTCATGTTGGCATGATGGACAAGTATACGTAAAAGTGAGGGCTTGCTTGGATGAAGTCGTCTTATATGCCATTTTGGTGTTACACTTCGGACAGAGTGTTGGTTTAATTACCCAAGCGGTGCCGTCATCCCAGAAAGCACTATTTTTCTCACAGCTCGGACAACGTAGTGTGAACAAAATATTTTCAGTATCATTATAATTACTGTTTTCTTGTTGATGCATGAGTAACTTATCGATAATACGCAAACCCTGCTTGCCACAGTGCCGACAATTCGGTTCTTCGACAAGTCTGGCGCTAGCAACTTGTATATCCTTGGCTTCGTCTCTTACTATCCATTCGCCAATACATTTATCGCGATTTTCATAGCGATCAAGTAGTTCAATACCTAAGGCTTGCATATAAAAGGCATTCATAATAATTCCATAACGCGGTAGTTCAATCGTATCGCCTTCGGGTAACTCACTTTTTAGATCCTCTAGAAATTTATCATAATGAATATCGCCACGGCGTGCATACTCAACAGTGTGCTGATCGTAAATATCTTCGTATATTTTCCGTGGACGTAAATATTTCATAGGTTTTATTTAAAGGTATTAAAGAGCTCAATAAATTCATTATGGTCAATCAAATTCTTATTGACGGCATCCATCAGATCGTTAACTTCGGCTTCAGTGGTGAGACCTTTCATCTCAAGTATTGGTGGTTTCTTGATATTATTCCTTTTGGCTAACGGGATGAGCACCTGCTTATTAAATTGATCAACTAGGAATTGTCTAGCAATGACCTTATCCTTCATATATCGACACAGTATGTATGCATCGTAATAGTTTGTGCGAGGTATTTCACGAATGGCATCAAATTGATGAAAGTTTTTACCTATCTTTGCTCGAATGAAGCTAAATATGCGCTGCTCAGCAACATAGTCTACATAACTAGCCATCTCAGCTCTGATACCCATGCCAACTTTGCTCCCCCCAGAACGAGCACGGTCGAGAGTAAACTTCCAATATGACTGAGATTTCTTTAAGAGTCCCAGAGATTGTTTGACTGGTGGTATATCGCAAAAGGGGTATTTAATATGAAATATTTCATCAGGCTCAAAATTAAAAACTCGAATCATCTTTTCTTCCCCATAAGTTTTATCTAGATATGCCAAACGAGAAAACTTTTGGCGATAGCCTGTAATCACTCCGCCTAAATTATGCTTGGTATGCATAGTTGAAGCATGTAAATAAGTAAAGCCATTCACTAAGACCAGTTCTTTTTTATTTTTTGGGATACTCCAGTCGATTGTATAATATTGATCTCCGTAAGTAGCTGATTCTTTAAGTATTGACCCAAACCATCCAGTAATATCATGCATATTGCCATAAATTTGTTCGTAACTTCTTCTTCGGATTAAAAAATGCTCATTTAGAACCTTACTTATTTTGCTACCCCTGTGTGAAATTACAAAGTAGTCATTTGAATTCATACTGTAGGGGAAAAGGAATTCTAACCCTCGTAATTCTATAGTAAATTGCATAGCATCACGGCCTGTTTCTTCATAGCGAGTGTAATCCTTAATGTATGAAAGAAACGGATCATCATTCCAGTAACCCTTATGATTTTTACTTCTAGTCATTGTCTTTTCCTCTAGAACGCAATAATTCTATTAAGCCCAACATTGCTAACTGCTTCTTATTCGATTCTCGTTCTTGGACCCAATCGGCAAAACCCTCAATGGCACGATCTTGGATATCAACACTCCATTCTGAAAGGGTTTGTATAAACTTGCTCGGGTGCTTGTATCGAGTACTGTAGCCAATTTCACCGAAAGATTCTCTATAGTTCTCCTCTGGCAATTCGTTCTCTAATTTACGTGCCAAATTCATGTATGCTGAATTGTAATGATTTACCTCCCAACTAATTAAATTAGTAGGTTTATAATCCTTGACAATCTCAACGATCTTTGACGATCCATTTTGGTAAAACATATCAATTAATAGTGAATACTTCTCTAGTAGGGTGTGGTCTTGGCGAAGTTCTGCCGTAATATAAATCATTCCACCCCATAATACTGTCATTCTATGATAACGAGCTATTTCTTCGGGGTCTGCCACGGATTGCATAAGTACCCATCTGACATACACCAATGCTTTAAAGTATGTTTCTATTAATATTGGCTTCTCCTCGTAGATAGCCACAAAAAAACCACGCTCTGCTTGATCAAACATTTCTAATTCTTCTTGTACCGTTTTTGGCAACATAGCAAGATACCGTACATTTTTGTTTAAGATATCAGCAAAGTGTTCCGCAATATCATTTCTTCCTTCATACAATAAGCGGCTCATCCAGACCATTTGCATTTTAATAAAATGGCCGACGTATTCATAATTGGAATCTTTTACTAACTTCTCAATCATATTTGTTGAATGATTAAAAAAGGTCGCGAAAACTGTCTTAGTGTTATCATCGAGGGTTTTCTCCAGATCTCTACGGAAATCGTTGATAAGCCGATCCTTAGGAGTGATTAACATTCCTTCCAGATCCTGCTCAACTTCTAACTGTTTCCAGTAGTTTAGCAATACTCTCCTTGACTCGGCAGCAATTTTTCTATCTGCTAAAAAGCTAGACGACCTATTTAATTGATTGCCTTTATAGAATGTTTCGAGAATTTTTAAGGCCGGTTCAATGTCCCATTTGTCAGCAAAAGTTACAGCGATAGCGAAGTAATCATTTATTATATTGGTCGGAGAATCTCCATCTGTAAAATTGACCTTGTCTATAAAATACAAGAAGTCCTTGAGGGCACTATCAACCGCCTCAAATTCTTGGTTCTGCCATGCTCCATATATATCTGTCGGATCACCATCAGCTATTCGTTCGCGATCTCCAATTAGCACCTCTCTATAGCCACCAGATACTCTGTAAAGCATCTTCTGGTCGCTACTATTACCCAAGGCGGTGTCACGCATTTCTCTCAGCAACTCGAGAGCCTGAGTTTCAAACCACTGATTATCTTGTTTGGTTGCAAAATATGATCCACGTCCCTGGATTTCATATGCTGATTTCATAGAATATTCCGCTGAATTATCTCCTTTGACTTGATCAAGCTTTTGATCCGCCCACCAGCCTCGATCGGTATTTATATAGCGTTTATTCCCTAGATAATCTCTAATGATACATCCAAGAATCGTTGGGCCGTAGGAGGCATCATTAAACTTTTCATTACGAATTAGGTCACGATATAAACTAATAAAAATTGTGAGATAGTTCTTTGATTGACCCCTTGCGCCCATTGGGATGCTCCAACTCTTAGTTTTATAGCCTTTATTAGTTGTAATGGCTGGGAACATCTCAAGAAACATCTGCCAAATTCGTTTATATACGCGCATCGGTTTCATCGACTCGATGTAGTGTTTTTTGAAGATAATAAGTCCCAGAAAACAAAAGGCTACAAGGATTGTCGTAAACAGAAAACTCGCTACAGGCTCCTGACTGATGAAGTGTAACCTAACTAGCGTTACGATTGCGAACAAATCGGTGAAAATTAGCAAACTAAAAAAATAATTACTCACACGCTCTTCATTCATAAAGTCAGTGACGTTTGCCGAGTAACGTTCAGTTGATAACTGAAACCCGACTGCATAAAGCGCGAATATTAGACCAAGTAACGCGGATACGGCACCAACATATATGGCTAGCCCTGTCTGTAAATCGGCTATTGTGATTGTGTTGAAGTTATTTGATATGAACGCAACCTGGCTTAGTGAAGGGTGCGCCCACCAGTAAAGAGTATCTAGCAACCAGCCAAGTAAAGTTGTGCCAGCAAGATACCATAACACCCGCTTGGAGTACTTGAAAATTTCAGTTAGTATCTTATGTTCTCGTTTTTCTTTTTCTAGGCTATACCTTAATAGTCGGTTTTTCTCTTTTTTATTAGCATACCAGCGGTACCGTCGAGCTAGCCAACTAGATATTTTTTCTAATTTTGGATGCTGCTTCTTTTCATCGAGTGGCGACACGCGTTTTATGGCATATTGAAGAGATCTGTTACGTATTGCATTGATGAAGTATAGAATGGTGCGATATATTTTTTTCATAGAGCAACTGCCTAAATACATCCCACGCTGTGTTTATGTTTGTAATTATAGCCTAGATTATAGTTGCACACAATCAAGGACGACTCTTATCGTTTGTACATCAAGACAATTACTACAGGGGCAATAACAGTGGTGTAAAGATCATTCTGATTTTACAAAAGCTCTAAAAATTATCTATCCTGACAGGTTCATTACTTTAGGTATGGTTATTACCTCATATGCGCCAAATTATCCAAATGATGAGGTAATCGGTTTCTATATCTACGATTATTCAATGAAAAAACCTAAGTTTAAGCAAGATTTCATTATCAATATTGGAAAGAAAAACAATGATTTTGTCCTTTATACTAGACAAAAATTAGTCTCGCAGAGTAGCTATATCAAAGATATTAACGAATTCTTCAACAGTTACGGCAAAGATGGAAATTACATAAGGTCCCATCATGTTGAACTCGAAGATATACCTAACGAGGGCAAATTTAGGGCCTTCCAAGCAAAGGCGCTTGGTGATGAGATTAGAAGCTATGGAGGGCGAAAGAAAATCAGTCAAGATTTACTAGTAAAAGCGAACCAAGATCTGAAGACGCTGAAAGAAAATGGTAGCATAAATCCGATTTGGAAGAAAATTCAAGATGCCAAATAGAAAACCGACCTTTCGGTCGGTTTTCTATTAACTAGCATTACATCCAACAGATTACGAATGCTTATTACAACATAAGGTCTTGTTTGTTAAAATACTTGGCTGGGGCTAGTGGACGCGTTTCAGGAAGAATCTACTTTATGTAGCCAAGTTTTTCGAACAAAATTCGAGATGGCGGAACAATATCGTAGGAAGGTAGGTCTTCTGGCTTGACCCATTCGATTTTTTCGATTCCTTTACCGACTTTTATATCACCACTTATATATTCGCATTCAACGTCTAGATAAACGAAGAACTTTTCAATATCGTCTAGATCGTGTTTAATTTCAGTGTCCCAAGATATCTTATTCTTAACAGCTACATTTATTCCTGCTTTTACGAAAACCTCGTCAATAATAGCTTTATCTGGACTAACTTCGGACGTCACTTCACCACCAAATAAATACCAAGTCTCTTTATATGGTAGTGAGCCTTCGGGTTTCTTGCGCATCAGGATTGCGTCGTCTTTTTTGACTATACCTACTACTAATACTTTTGTTTGCATATAGTCATTATAACAGACAGGAATCTACCTACCTTGTTCGCCTGTTTGATAAAAATAATAGCATTTGCCTTGCGGGTTTAGTTTAATTAGGTATATTCCTGCCCAATTCTTATATATTCCGTCCGAAGTATAATTAAGCTTCCATAATACCGTAAAACAATCTTGTGGTTCTGATTTTGAAAAGATAGTTGTATCAATCTTTATATTGTCTTGTTTGTTTATAGAAGTCCATTCGGATTTTATCTCTTCTAAAGACGATAGCTGTTTATAGGGCGTTTCCCAATATTCTATATCATCACTGAAAAGTTCCACGATTGAAGGGATATTCTTGTTCGCCCAACTATTTTTAAACGCATTAAGCCATTCTTCGATATTCATATCCATATTGTAACAAAAAAACTTCGTATTAAAACGGAGTATTTATGTTTAAATAAATTAGCTGGGGCTAGTAGATGCGTTTCAGTAAGAAGTGCATCTTTATGCTATTTCTTGGTCGCCAGAATATTTAAACGTTTAGGTTTACCATTATCACTGATCGTAATAACGTTCTCGATTGTTAGGCTGGCTTTATCCAGTATCTCTTTATAGCGATCTATGCTTCTATGTATCATTTCAAGCGTTAATCCAAATGACCCGACTTGATCAGTGTATTTCGATTCCTTGTTTGAACCATTTATCAGATACTTTGTCTTGTCAGGGTGTGGTACTGAAAAACATATTGAGCCGTACTTATTTAACTGTTCAGACAGATCGATAATCACACTCTCTAGATCCTCTATGTAGTGAAATACTAATTTTGCGACGATTAAATCATATTTATTCATAGAGTTAGGAATAGTTAGCCCATCGTAATTAAAAAAGACAATTTCTGGAAACTTTTGTTGAGCGAACTTAAGTAAGTTTTGGGACGTATCGCATCCTTTCACAGTTCGATCTTTCCGAACAAGTGAACTTGTAAAGTTACCAGCTCCGCAACCAAAATCTAGAATCTGACCATCTATTTTACCAATCATGTTAAGAATAGAGGGCATATTTTTATCAAATTCGAAACTATTTTTTAGGGGGTCAATAGCCTGAAGTGCAAACTCAATCGCATGTTTATCGTAATACTTACTAGCTTCAGATTCTTTTGTCATGTTGCAATAGTAACAAAAAGGAAAAAACCTCACAAGATGAGACTTTAAGCATAAGCAACTTGGCTGGGGTGGAGGGATTCGAACCCCCGAATGCTGGCACCAAAAGCCAGTGCCTTACCACTTGGCGACACCCCATTACAATGAATCATTATATCTTAAAATGCTGGTAATTTCTACTATTTTGGTGCCCGGACCAAAACCCATCTCACAAATATTTATCTGGTGATAAATTTCGCGAGCCCGCCTCAGCGCCGTCGCGCTTCCGGCCTTGCAAACTGCCGACTGGTAGTTCTCACCTTACCACTTGGCGACACCCCATCAACAATACAAATTGTACACTAATAAGGGTATCATCTCAAGTGTAAGGCTAACACGATCTATTTAATTAATTTAGCGCCCTTAAAATACGAACGAAGCTCAAACAAGAAGTATGCACCAATCGCAACCCCAATAGCCGTAAATATAACATTAGGGATGAAACTCATAGGGTTGAAATTTAGAA
>Ga0209125_1002764_pt1 | contig 12953 bp, 15 predicted proteins | sample BarGraIncub1131A_FD_184503 | JGI IMG/M metagenome (GOLD analysis project Ga0209125, IMG submission 184503) | Arctic peat soil microbial communities from Barrow, Alaska - Barrow Graham LP Incubations 11-31A (SPAdes) (version 2) | ecosystem: Environmental > Terrestrial > Soil > Wetlands > Peat... | reverse complement strand
AAGTCCGCATGACCGTGAAGGACGTGTCTGGTGTCGACCTCCGACCGGAAATCAGGTTCCTCGGGACCTTCGAAGAGGCGTAAGAACGTCTACATCACCACGGCTTCGCACGGTCGCGGAGCCGATTCCGTGGATGGTGAGACGGGTCCCCGCGCGGGCCGGTCGGCCCGCGTCCCTGTTCCGCCGCGCAGCGCCTCTGCCGCGCGCGCTCAGGAGCGCAAGGCGCAGCGGGATGCACGGCTCTCCGCACAGAGACGCTCGCGCGGTCTCAGGACCGCTGCGGTGGTCGTGGGGATCGTCGCGGTGCTGGCGGCGTGCATCGGGCTGTACAACTCTCAACTGTTCGCGATCCGCACCGTCGAGATCGTCGGCGTCAGCCACGTTCCGACGGAGACCGTGCGCCAGCTCGCCAAGGTGCCGGCCGACGCCACTCTCATCCGATTTCCCGCTGATGCTGTAGCGGAGCGTGTTGCCGTCGACCCCTGGGTCGAGTCGGTCTCGGTCTCCCGCGTGTTCCCCTCGGGCATGCGCATCCGCGTCGTCGAACGTATGCCCGTCGCCGTCGTCGACGCCGGTCCGGTGATGTGGCTCGTCGATCGCAACGGATCCGTGATCGCGACCGCGTCGGCCGACACGTCGGGTTCGGTCCCGACGATCGCCGACGTCCCGGGACTCGATCTGAAACCCGGACGGCGGACGACGTCCGAGCCGCTGCTCAACGCGATCAAGGTCCTCACCGGGTTGAGCAAGCAGTTGGCGAGCACCGTTCGAACCATCTCTGCGCCCACGATCGACGGTACGGCGCTGGTGACGGTCGATCGTGTCGAGATCGTGGTCGGGGAGGCCACCGATCTCGCGACCAAGGACGCGCTCGCTCGACGGATACTCAGCGAGCAGCGCGGCAAGGTGGTGTCCGTCGACGTGAGGGTGGTCGACCGGCCCACCTGGCGTGGTCTCAAGTAGGTACAGCTTCACCGAATGGGGGAGGGTACGTGCCGATGCTTCGTTCGATCCGGCTCCTGATCGCATCTGTCTTCATCCTGTGTCTGACGGTTGCTCCGGCTTCCGCATTGACGATCTCGGCGCCGGCGGACGCGACGGGGCCGGCGGACGTGGCGGTGACGCTCGCGGCCACCGAGCCGACCGGTACGGTCCTTCTGTATGACGGGGAGTCGGTGATCGGCGAGCAGGTCACGAACGGGGGCACCGCGTTCTTCGGCGGGCTGATATTCCCCGCGGGCCCGCACCTGTTGCACGCGACCCTGCGGGTCCAGGGGTCCACCGCCGCCGTCTCGCTGGATACAGCGCTGTACTGTTGGTCTTCTCCCGGTGCGCCTGCTTGGATCAGCCCCGTGGCGCGCTCGGTCACGAGCCCCTGCGAAGTGCGCCTGAGCGCGGGGGCATCCACTGTTTCGATGACGCTGAGTGTGGCGGGGAAACGTGTGAGGACCATCGCGTGCCGACCGGGCGAGCAGGTGGCGTTCACGGGGATCAAGCTGCCGTCGCACGTGACGATCCTATCCGTGGAGGCGCAGAGTCTGACGGGGGAGACAGCGGTCTTCGCGCAGGGGGCCACCCGCTTCGAGTTCCCGTATGCGACGTGCATCATCATCGACAAGAGCGAGTACCGGCTCTACTGGGTCAAGAACCAGCAGCTCATCAAGAAGTACCCCATTGCGCACGGGCGGTACAACCACACCCCGGTAGGGGTGTGGAAGGTGCTCGCGAAGTACAAGACCGCACCGCGTGGCGTCTACGGTCCCCGCAAACTTCGGATGTTCCGGAGGGTGGGAAGGGTTGGGCACTACAGGTATGTGTTCACCGCCTACGGTATCCACGGTACGAACCAGCCGTGGGTGATCGGTACGCAGGCGAGCCATGGCTGCATCCGTATGTACAACCGGGACGTGCTCGAGTTGTGGCCCCAGGTCCCGGTCGGGACCGTCGTGATCACCAGGAAGTAGCGATCTCGCGTATGCGATGTGTGCTCGGCCGTGATCGCACGAGCACGGATTCCAAGGCCCCCGCAGATTCATCGGCCGGGGGCCTTGCATTGTGTATAACCTTTATGCAAAGATTGAGCGTTGCACGGATAGTATAACCCTAAACGGGACCCTTAGAGTTAGATCGGAAGTCGATCTGCCCCGAGGGGGAGGAGGATTCAGATGCTCGAGACTGGTGCCAACTATCTCGCGGTGATCAAGGTCGTCGGAGTCGGCGGTGGTGGCTCCAACGCTGTCAATCGCATGGTCGAGGCCGGGGTCAAGGGCGTTGAGTTCATCGCCGTGAACACCGACGCGCAGGCGCTGCTGATGTCGGATGCGGACTACAAGGTCCACATCGGCGTCGGACTCACCAAGGGCCTCGGCGCAGGTGCGGACCCCGACGTCGGCCTTCAGGCCGCGGAGGAGTCCCGCGCGGAGATCAAGGAGGCCCTCCAGGGTGCCGACATGGTCTTCATCACGGCCGGAGAGGGTGGCGGAACCGGTACGGGTGCCGCTCCGGTAATCGCGCAGATCGCGAAAGATGAGATCGGCGCGTTGACCGTCGGCTGCGTCACGCGGCCGTTCAAGTTCGAGGGCCGCAAGCGTGCCGAGGTCGCGGACGAGGGGATCAAGCGCCTTCGTGAGCACGTCGACACACTCATCGTCATCCCGAACGACCGACTCCTGCAGGTCGCCGAGAAAAAGACGTCGATCCTCGACGCGTTCCGGATCGCGGACGACGTCCTGCGCCAGGGCACTCAGGGGATCACCGACCTGATCACCGTCCCGGGGCTGATCAACCTCGACTTCGCCGACGTTCGCACGATCATGCAGGATGCGGGCTCCGCTTTGATGGGCATCGGGCTCGCGACCGGCGACAGCCGTGCGCACGAGGCCGCCAAGGCTGCGATCTCCAGTCCGCTGCTCGAGTCGTCGATCGAGGGCGCCCAGGGTGTCTTGTTGTCGATCGCCGGCGGCAGTGACCTCGGCCTGCTCGAGGTCAACGAGGCGGCGGAGGTCGTTGCAGCCGCTGCGCACCCCGACGCCAACATCATCTTCGGAGCGGTCATCGACGACTCGATGATGGATTCGATCCGCGTGACGGTCATCGCGACCGGCTTCGAGGGACGCCGTAAGCAGTCCTCGCTGGCGCTCGATGCCGAAGGCGAGGAGGGACTGCCGACCGCAGCTTCCGTTCCTGTGTTCGAGTCGCTCAGCGACGATGACGACGGGATCCCCGTCTTCCTGCGCCGTCGGAGCTAGATCCACGTTCGAGGGGTCGCCGCGTGGTGGACCTTTGAGATCGGATCGTCCGTCCGGTCAGAAACCGGGCGACGGATACGCGGCGGGGTGACGAGGCGCAGTGACCTCGTCACCCCGCCGCGGACGTTTCCTCGCTATCATCTCCGGCAAGACGGGATGTTGTGAAGCGGGCGGCCCGACTGGCGACGGCAGGGAGCGGACGCATGGCGATCGGACTGGTCCGCAGCGAGTTCGGTGGGGTGGCGGTGCACAGCGACCCCGAGCTGCTCCGGTCCCACGGGATCGTTGTCGCGTTCAGCGAAAGGACCGGCGGCCGCAGCGAGTCGCCGTTCGAGTCCCTCAACCTCGCGGCCCATGTCGGAGATTCGCCTTCATGTGTGGATGACAATCGCGCGGTCCTCATGTCCGCACTCGGCATCGAGCGACTCAGGGACAGGTTGACCGTTCCCGAGCAGGTCCACGGGCTTATCGCCCGTGAGGTCGCCGGCGCCATGGCTGGGATGGGCGCGTTCGCCCGGTCGTGCGCGCCACCTCCCGTGCCGGCGACCGATGCGCTCTACACCGTTCAGGCCGACATCCCGCTGATGCTCTGTTTCGCGGACTGCGTGCCGGTCGTGCTGGTGGCCACCGGGCCCGTGCGCGGCGTCGCGGTGGTCCATGCGGGGTGGCGCGGAGCGCTGGGGTGTCTGCCGGTCCAGGCCGCCCGAAGGCTGGCTCTCACGTGCGGCTGCGAGATGTCTCAGATACTCGCCTACATCGGTCCCCATATCGGGGCCTGTCACTATGAAGTCGGACCCGAAGTCTTGTCGCAATTCACAGGTGCGTTTGGTAGTATTGCCGCGGCCCAGGGCCGTTTGGACCTGGGCGCCGTCGTGTCAGAGAGCTTGAATGGGGTCGGCGTGCTGTTCTCGTCTCAGGTTCGCCTCGGAGCATGCACCGCGGAGCGGACCGACAGCTTCTACTCCTACCGCACCGATGGCCTGACCGGCCGCCACGGCGCGCTGGCGTGCATCCTTGGGAGCAACCGGTGAAGGCATTTCGTGCGGCGGCGTTCGTGGCCGTCTCATGTGCGATGGCCCTGACGCTCGTCGGCTGCGGCCGTTCGGGCAGCGGGTCGCAAACGAGCCTGACGGTCACCGGGTCGACGACGTTGCTTCCGATCGCCGAGGTGGCGGCAGAGGACTTCATGGTTGCGAACCCGGAGAAGCGCATCCTGGTCGCAGGCGTGGGCTCGTCGGCGGGCATCGAGTCGGTCTCGAACGGTACCAGCGACATCGGCACATCCTCCCGCGACCTCAAACCCGAGGAAACGAAGTTGGGGCTGATCGATTCGAAGGTGGCGCTCGACGCGATCGCGGTCATCGTCAACCTCGACAATCCCGTCACATCGTTGACGACCTCACAGGTGGCCGACATCTTCGCCGGCACGATCAAGAACTGGCGCGAAGTCGGTGGTCCCGACCTTGAGATCGGACTCGTGAACCGTGACGAGGCCTCAGGAACCCGGGAGGCGTTCTCCAAATTGGTCCTCAAGGGCGGCGACTTCGATCCGACCGCCGCAGTACTCCCGGGTACGGGGCAGGTCCGCTCGGTGGTCGCGCAGGCGCCCATCGCCATCGGCTACATCTCGCTCGGGTTCGTCGACAAGAGCGTCAAGGCTCTGATCATCGACGGCGTCGCTCCGAATCCCGAGACCGTCGCGGCCGGCACCTACCCGGTCTCACGCGTCCTGCACTTCTTCACGAAGGGTGAGCCCGCGGGTCTGGCGAAGGAATATATCGACTTCGTCCTCTCCGCCAAGATCCAGAACGCCGTGGTGCGCGATGCCGGGTTCCTGCCGATCGCGGACGGGGGGAAGTAGCGTGTCCGACGAACGCAACAAGATGACGGACACCGATCCGCAGATGTGTACCGACGAGACCGCACGAGCCGACGCACCGCGTCCGCCCGCAGGTCAGGCGCTTTCCACCATCTCGCGGGCGACGTATCTCAAGGAAGCCATCCTGCAGAACCTCTTCCTACTGTGCGCCTGTGTCGCTGTCGCCGGTGTGGGACTCATCTTCCTGTTCGTCGGACTCAAGGGCTGGCCCATCTTCGCCAAGGTCGGGCTTCTCGAGTTCCTCGGCGGCGACAAGTGGTATCCCACGAAGGGGTCCTTCGGGATCCTGACTCTGATCATCAACTCGCTTCTGGCCATGGTGGGGGCCCTCGTCCTGGGCGGCCCGCTCGCTGTGGGCACGGCGGTCTTCCTCTCCGAGGTCGCAAGCCCGCGCCTGCGCGAGCTGGTGCGTCCGGCGGTCGAGTTGCTCGCAGGCATCCCGTCGGTCGTGTACGGCTTCTTCGGGCTGGTGCTGCTGCGGCCGATCATCGCGCAGATGTTCGGAGGCCTCGGATTCGGCCTGTTCACGGTCTGGTTGATCCTCGCGGTGATGATCGTCCCCACGATCGCGACACTGACCGAGGATGCGCTGCGATCCGTCCCCGACGGCATCCGTGAGGCCTCGTACGCGATGGGCGCCACCAAGTGGCAGACGATCTCTCGCGTGTTGTTGCCCGCCGCCAAGATCGGCATCATCGATGCGATCATCCTCGGCATGGGTCGCGCGATCGGGGAGACCATGGCTGTCGTCATGGTCGCAGGCAACGCGCGTGTGATCCCCGAGGGCATCTTCAAGCCGTTCCTCACACTGACGACCGTCATCGTGATGGACATGCCCTACGCTTCCGGTGACCACCGAACGGCACTGTTCGGTGTCGCTATCGTCCTTTTCATCATCTCGATGTTGTTCGTGGCTGCGATCCGCGTCATCTCGAGGTTCGGCAAGGAGATGAGCTGACGTGCAGTCGCGCGAACGAGTCGATAAGCGCCTGACCAACGGGCTGGCGCTCGGCGTGATCTGGCTTGCGGCGATCGCCACCGTCGGGGCGCTCGGCACGATCCTGGTCTACGTGTTCATCAACGGCATCGGACAACTGACGCCGACCTTCATCTTCGGCTGGCCCCATGGCGTCAACATGGAGGGCGGGATCTGGCCGACCATCCAGTCGACCATCTACGTCACCGTGCTGGCGATGCTCATAGCGACGCCGATCGCCGTGCTGGCTGCGGTCTACCTCGCGGAATACGCGGTGCAGGGCCGGCTGGTCTCGACCATCCGGTTCGCCGCCGACTCCCTGGCGAGTGTCCCGTCGATCGTCATGGGCCTGTTCGGGCTCGCACTGTTCGTCGAGGGCATCGGCATGGGCTTCTCCGTGATCGCCGCGGCGCTCGCGCTCTCCTTCCTGCTACTGCCGATCATCGTGCGCACGACGGAGGAAGCGATCCGCGCCGTTCCCAAGTACATCAGGTGGGGCTCCTACGGCCTGGGCGCCTCGAAGTGGCAGACGGTGTCGCGCATCGTACTTCCGTCCGCCATGCCAAGGATCACGACGGGTGTGATCCTTGCCGCGGGACGCGCGGCCGGCGAGACCGCCGTGGTCATCTACACGATGGGCACGATGATCAACGCGCCCGTTTCTCCTCTCGATCCCGGACGCACCATGCCGGTGCACCTGATGCTGATGGCTCAGGAAGGGATAAACATGCCCGCGGCGTACGGCACGGCGCTCCTGCTCGTGCTGATGGTCCTTGGATTCAATCTCACCGCCCGGTACATCGGGCGCAGAAACAGGAGGATGCAGGGATGATCCAGCCGCTCGCCTCGCCTGCGACGAGCTTGTCGCCGAACTTCGACAACAGTGACAAGTTCCAGGTCCGGAAGTTGAACTTCTTCTATGGCTCCTTCAACGCGCTCACGGACATCACCGTGGGCGTGAAGGAGCATGCCGTCACCGCCTTCATCGGGCCATCGGGTTGCGGGAAGTCCACCTTCCTGCGTTGCCTCAACCGGATGAACGACCTGATACCCGGAACGCGGATCGAGGGCAAGATCACGCTCGACGACAACGACGTGTACGCGCCCGGCGTCGATCCCGTCGACCTGCGAAGGCGTGTCGGCATGATCTTTCAGCAGCCGAACCCGTTCCCGATGTCGATCTACGACAACGTCGCGTACGGGCCGAAGCTGCACGGGGTCCGCAAGAAGAGCGAACTCGACGGCATCGTCGAGGAGTCGCTCAAGCGCGCCAACGTGTGGAAAGAGGTCAAGGACATCCTCGGCCGGGGCGGACTCACGCTCTCCGGCGGGCAGCAGCAGCGCTTGTGCATCGCGCGCGTTCTGGCTGTGGAGCCCGAGGTCCTGCTCATGGACGAGCCGTGCTCGGCGATCGACCCGACCTCGGTCCAGAAGGTCGAGGACCTGATGGCCGAACTCAAGGACCGCATCACCATCGTCATCGTCACCCACAACATGCAGCAGGCGGCGCGCGTGAGCGACTACACGGCGTTCTTCCTGCAGGAGGTGGCGGGGGAGCCGGCGCGACTCATCGAGTTCGACCGCACTGCCTCGCTGTTCACCACGCCGAAGGACCGCCGGACTGAGGACTACATCACCGGTCGGTTCGGATAGGCGTCATTGCATGTGGGCCCCGGTGCGGCGATCTCGGCGGGGGAGCGGGTCCACGATATAAGGCTCCACTCGAGATATAGACAATTCACAGGTCACATAAGTGTCACGCGGAAGTCACATCGGTGAAACCGATCCGACTCCGCGGTGGGGTACTATCCAAGGGAGGCTCCTCCTGAGGGGCCGGTACGGTGGCGCTATGATTGCCATCACGAAAGCGACACGGAAAGGGCGTGGGCGCCATGCGCGAAGGCTTCCGGCAGGAACTGAAGGATCTGAAAGCCGAGGTCGTCGCCATCGGTCGTTGCTGCATCGAGCAGACAACGCTCAGCGTGCAGGCTCTGGTCGAGGGCGATGTCGAGCTCGCGCAGCGGGTCATCGACGGTGACGACGATCTCGATCGTCGGACGCTCGCCATCGAGGAGGTCACCCTCGAGGTCATGGCGACGCAGTTCCCGGTTGCGCGCGACCTGCGACTGCTGCACTCGCTCACGTACGTGGCGTGGCACATGGAGCGCATGGGCGATCTCGCTGTCAATATTGCGAAGGCGGCGCGTCGCACCGCCGATCGCAAGGGCCCCCAGACCTTGTACGACCTCATCCAGGCGCAGGGCAATCTCGTGCATCGCGTGCTTGATGCGTGCCTCGAATCGCTTGAGAACAACGATCTGGATCTCGCCGCGAAGCTTCCCGAGCTCGATGAGCCGATCGACCACCTGTTCAAGCAGTTCTTCCGCGAGCTCGCGCGCCTGCAGGATGAGGACGACATCGAATGGGCGTCCTCGATGGTGCTTGCCGCACGTTATCTCGAGCGGATCGCGGACAACGCCGTCGATATCGGGGAGCGCGTTCGCTATATGCTCACCGGTGCGTTCGAGTCGGCGTCCGAACCGCCGGTTGCCGAGTAGCGCCATGAGTGCCATCGCGGAACGTTACCGCAAGGTGCTCCGCGAGATCGTGGACGCGGCCGATGTGGCCGGACGCGATCCTGCAGAGGTCCGCCTTGTCGGCGTCACGAAGACCGTCGGCATCTCGGAGGTCGCGCAGGCGATCGCTGCCGGGATGGACGAGTTCGGGGAGAATCGCGCCCAGGAGTTCGTGGGCAAGCAAGCGCTCTTCCCGGACCAGGCGTGGCACTTCATCGGCACTCTCCAGTCCAACAAGGTCAAGCAGGTCGTGGGCAAGGCCGCGCTGATCCACAGCGTCGACTCCCTCGGATTGCTCCAGGTCATCGACCGTCGCGCCCGTGAGGTCGATGTCGTGCAGAAGGTCCTGCTCGAGGTCAACGTCTCGGGCGAGCGGTCCAAGCACGGGATGACGTACGACGGGGCCGAGGAGGCCGTTCGCCGCGCGTGCGACCTCGGCGGCATCTCGGTCCGCGGGCTCATGACGATGGCACCTTTGGGCCGGCCCGAATCCGCACGGCGGGTCTTCCGGGAGTGCGGGCTCTGGATGGGCAGACTCCAGTCGCTGCATTGCGATGCGGTGGACCTCACGGAACTGAGTATGGGGATGTCGAATGATTTCGCCGTGGCGATAGAAGAAGGCGCTACAATCGTTCGCGTGGGTAGAGCCATTTTCGGTCGCTAGACCCGCGTCGATACGCGAGCGCCAAGACGTCAAGGAGATCGCGCGATGGGTTTCATGCACCGCGTCAAAGTGATGCTGGGCTTGGCTGACGAGTTCGAGGACGAGTACGACGACGGTTACGGCGCCGTTGATGAGTATGAGGACGAGGGCGATGTGGACTTCGACGGTCCCGCCACGCACCCGTATCCATCCCCGTACGGCAGCGAGCCGCTCTCGGTCCGACGCGTGAACCGTGAACCGGATGTCGCTCGCGCACGCGACGCGACACCTTTGCGTGCGGTCCCGAGCCCGATGGACCGTCCCGCGGCCCCGCAGGTGAAGATCCACACGATCGAGCCACGCAGCTACGCCGAGGCACAGTCCATCGCGGACAAGTTCAAGGCCGGTCAGCCGGTCATCATGAACCTCCTCGGAACAGATGCCGAACTGTGCAAGAAGCTCCTCGATTTCGCTGCCGGTCTCACGTACGGCCTCGACGGCGGGATCCAGAAGGTCTCCGACAAGGTCTACATGCTCACGCCCCGCAACGTCGACGTCTCGGTCGGAGAGCGCGTCCGCTCCCGTGGCGCGAACGTATTCGGTGAGTAGGTCCCGGCTGTGAGCGGGCTCGTCGGACGCTTGGCCGTGATCGGCGGCGGCCGCATGGGTGAGGCGATCGTCGCCGGATTGATCTCGTCGGGCGTGGTGACCTGCGATCGCATCGTCGTCGCTGATCCCTCGTCCGCCCGTCGCACCGCTCTTGCGGCAGATCACGGCGTCACCGTGATCGCTCCCGGCATCGAAGCCGTTGCGGGGGCCGACATCGTCATTCTCGCGGTGAAGCCGCAGGTCATCGATTCGGTGGTCACTTCGCTCGCGACATCGCTCCACGGTGCGCTCGTCGTCAGCATCGCCGGCGGCATCACGTGCGCGCGCCTCGAGTCGATGCTGCCCGCAGGCACGGCGGTCGTTCGGGTCATGCCGAACACCCCCGCATTGGTCGGGGAGGGCATGAGCATCATCAGCGGCGGCGACGAGGCCACCGGCGACCAGGTCGCCCTGGTGGCCCGGCTCTTCGGCTCCCTCGGGGAGATCATGGTGCTCGACGAAGGCCTCCAGGATGCCTGTACCGCCATCTCGGGTTGCGGTCCGGCGTATTTTGCGCTCGTCATCGACGCGCTCGCACGCGCAGGGGTTCGCGAGGGCCTGTCGCGCGACGTCGCGCAGACGCTCGCAGTCGCCACGATGCGCGGCACGGCGGGCCTCATCCGGCAGACCGGGCAGCATCCCGCTGCGATCATCGATGCGGTGTCCAGTCCGGGCGGTTCGACCATCGCGGCGATAGGCGAGCTTGAGGCCCACGGCGTGCGCTCCGCGTTCACCTCGGCCGTGCATGCCGCCGTCGAGCGCTCGCGCGAGCTCGGTCGTTAGCCATGGGGATCGGTGGTCTCATCGCAGCCCTGCTCCGGCTCTACAGCTACTTCATCATCGCCTACGTGGTCCTGAGCTGGGTGGTCGCGGGCAGCAGGTCCGGGACGGTCCTGGATATCTACCGCGTTCTCGGAAGCATCTGCGAGCCCTACATCGGGCTCTTCCGTCGCCTCGTCCCACCGGTCGCGATGGGGTCGGCGGGACTCGACCTGTCGCCCCTTATCGCGTTGATCGTCCTTCAGATCGTGGGAGGGTTCATCGGGGGGATCGGCTGAACGTCGGTTTCTGATATGGTGCAAGGCGCAACGACCGGGGCACGCGTGTACGTCTCGAAAGGAATCACGGGCGATGAAACTCACCCCGCTGGACATCCACCACAAGGAGTTCCGAAACTCCCTGCGCGGCTACAGCCCTGAAGAGGTCGACGACTTCTTGGACGAGGTAGCCGAAGAGTTCGAACGTCTCTTCAAGGAGAACATCGATCTGAGCGAGAAGCTCGAAGAGGCCTCTGCGCGAGTACGCGCCTATGCCGACATGGAGCGCACGCTGCAGAACACCATGGTCGCTGCTCAGACGTCGGCGGACGACATCCGCTCCCGCGCGGACGCCGAGGCGGCCCGCTTGGTGGCCGACGCCGAGTCCAAGTCGCAGGAGATCGTCTCGGCCGCGCTCGGGGAGAAGCAGCGCTCGCTCGGAGAGCATGCTCGCCTCAAGGCATCCGAAGAGGAGTTCCGCGCGCGGTTCCGCACCATGCTCGAGGACTACCTGGCAACGATCTCGGCGCCCGGCTCGGATGAGCGCACGTCCTTCGTCGCTTCGGCACCGGTCTCCGAGCCCGTCGAAGTCGCCCCCATCGAACCTGTGGCCGAGGTCGAGGTCGCCGTACCGGCAACCGATCCGGAGCCTATCGGCTCGGTCGTGTCTCTGACACTCGGGGAGATGGCGGACAGCGAGCTCGATGAGCCCGAGGTCCCCTCCCTCGATGTGCCGGACGATTTCACCCTCCCGCATCACAGGCCCATGGGAGAGCGCGACGACGACCACGACATCGAGGAGATAGACTAGCGCTCCTCATGAGCATCCGCATCACTGTCCGAGTCACCCCCCGTTCCGGCCGCGAGAGTATCGCGGCGGGGGCGGGGGGTGTGTTCTTGGTCCGGGTGACCGCGCCGCCCGATGAGGGCAAAGCCAGCGCGGCGGTGTGTCGCGTCGTGGCGGGCGCCTTCGGTGTGCCGAAGAGCGCGGTCACGGTGGTGCGCGGTCACACCGCCCGCACCAAGACGCTTCAGATCGAGGGCGTGACCGAGGCCGACGCGGAACGCCTGCGCGTTGACCCTCCCGCCTCGTAGGGCTACCCTTTGCTGCATCGCATCCGGGCACGGCGCGGGTGCGCGATGATCAAGGAACAGGCGACGACGAGGACGAGTACGGGCGGCCACCCATGGCCACCAGCGAGCGGGAGTCAGGTGCAAGCCCGCGGCGGGACCGCCCCGAAGATCACCTCATCAGCCCCGGACCGATACGGCGCCCTCGAACAGGGCGCCGGGTAGGCTCCGGCGGGGCCCGCACCCCGTTATCGCATGCGGCCGAGTGGCGCGCGAACCGGTGAGAGTCGGTCGGCGCAAGCTGGGTGGTACCGCGGAGTGCCCATTATGATGAGGCGTGCTTCGTCCCGGCAGGTGGACGAAGGGCGCCTTTTGCGTGCCCCGGCGACAGGTTCGACGATCAGTTGAGGGAGCAAGAATGGCTGACAAGCCCGATTACAAACAAACGATGAACCTGCCGACGACCGAGTTCCCCATGCGGGCGAACCTGAGCGCCAGGGAGCCGGGATGGCTCGAGTTCTGGGACGGCCTCGACATCTACCATCGCGCCCTTGAGGCCAACGCCGACGGGCCGGTCTTCATCCTCCACGACGGTCCTCCGTACGCCAACGGGCACATCCACATGGGCACCGCGTTCAACAAGGTGTTCAAGGACCTCGTGGTCAAGTACAAGACCATGCGCGGCTACTTTGCACCGTACGTTCCGGGCTGGGACTGCCACGGGCAGCCGATCGAGCACATGGTCGAGAAGAACCTCGGGCCCGAGAAGATGAAGGCCTCGAGTCAGGCCGAGGTACGCGCGCTGTGTCGCGAGCACGCGATGAAGTTCGTCGGGATCCAAGCTGACGAGTTCAAGCGCCTCGGCGTGCGGGGCG
>Ga0209125_1002763_pt1 | contig 12954 bp, 8 predicted proteins | sample BarGraIncub1131A_FD_184503 | JGI IMG/M metagenome (GOLD analysis project Ga0209125, IMG submission 184503) | Arctic peat soil microbial communities from Barrow, Alaska - Barrow Graham LP Incubations 11-31A (SPAdes) (version 2) | ecosystem: Environmental > Terrestrial > Soil > Wetlands > Peat... | reverse complement strand
TTTCGCCCCTGTTTATCCCGATGATGATCAGCAACATGGCTTCCGGCAGGGTGTCGATGAATTATGGACTCAAAGGTGCGAACTATTGTGTAACTACAGCCTGTGCCTCCGGTTCTCATGCAATCGGCGAGGCTTTTCGCCTGATCAAGCACGGATACCTCAAGGCAGCGATCACCGGAGGTGCAGAAGCACCGATTACCCCGATTGCGCTCGGAGGATTCTCTAATATGAAAGCATTGAATCTGACGGATGATCCGGACCGCGCATCCCTGCCGTTTGACCTGGACCGCGGCGGATTTGTTATCGCGGAAGGTGCCGGCATAGTGATTCTTGAGACTATGGAAGGCGCCGTTGCACGCGGCGCGACGATTCTTGCCGAAGTTGCAGGATACGGCGCAACAGCGGATGCCTATCACATCACCAGTCCTGATCCGGAGGGAGCCGGCGCCGCACAGGCCATGCGCCTTGCAATGAAAGAGGCCGGCGTCACACCGGAAGAAGTCTCTTACATCAATGCACACGGAACAGGTACGGACCTAAACGATAAATACGAGACGCTTGCCATCAAGGCTGCCCTCGGTGTTGCTGCATATAAAACAGCCGTCAGTTCAACGAAGTCCGTTACCGGTCATCTCCTCGGAGCCGCCGGCGGCGTAGAGGCGATTGCCTGTGCCCTTGCAATCAGGGACGGTATGATTCCTCCGACTATCGGACTTACAACACCGGATCCCCAGTGCGATCTCGACTATACGCCGAACAAGGCAAGAGCTGCAAAAATTACCGTCGCGCTTTCCAATTCACTCGGATTCGGCGGACAGAATGCATCACTGCTTTTCAGAAAAGTGGAGGAATAAACTATGTCACCGGTTACAAAAAATCCCGAAGTTCCGCAAGACAAGGATGCGTCCCTCCATGAGACCGGCCTTAGCTTCAGCCAGATAAAAGATCTCATGACACACATGAAAAAAGAAGGGGTCACAAATTTTGCATTCGGCGAAGGCAAAACTAGCCTTTCCCTGACGCGTGACAAGGAAGTGCTCTATGTGTCCGGTTCCCCCGACGCACGTCTTCCATTTTCAGCTGGTGCCGGTCAGGAAGCCTACCAGACCGCTGCCGCCCCGGAGGCCTCCAAAGAAGAAGCTATTCCGCAGGGACACATTGTGACATCTCCCGTTGTCGGGGTATTCTATGACTCGCCTGCACCTGATCAGGAGCCATATGTAACGCTGGGCGCCTATGTAAAAAAGGGCGATATCCTTTGCATCATTGAGGCGATGAAGCTGATGAACGAAGTCAACAGCCCTATTTCCGGACAAATCAAGGAAATACTTGTCAAAAAAGCCAGCCGCGTCGAATATGGACACAAGCTGTTTGTAATCGATCCGGGTCAGCCGGAGGAGGCACAGGATGAGTGAAAAATCATTAATCGATCAGGAAGGGACCGCTCCGGTAATTCCTCTGATGGACAGGGAAGCGATTATGGCTATCATACCACACAGGGATCCGTTTCTTCTGGTGGACGAAGTTCTTGAGATGACAGGGGAATCGATTGTCGCACAGAAAAAAATAACAGGGGACGAATTCTTCTTCAAGGGACACTTCCCGGGAATGCCTATTATGCCCGGTGTTCTGATCGTTGAGGCAATTGCACAGGCCGGAGCGATTGTGGCGCTTTCCAAAGAAGAAAACAGAGGCAAAATAGCCGTTTTTGCAGGTATAGATAAAGTCCGCATCCGTAAAAGTGTTTTCCCGGGCGACACGATTCGTCTGGAAGTAAAGCTGACCAGAAAGCGCGGACCGATCGGTTTTGGCGAGGGCAAAGCCTTTGTCGACGGTAAGCTCTGTGTAGGCGGCGAGATTATGTTTGCGATCGTCGATAGAGAGAACCGGGAACCTGCCGCGGAAGAGACTTCGGCACCTGCCCCAAAGGCTTGATTATTTGGCCAAAAGGAGAAATCTATGTTTCGTAAAGTCTTGATTGCCAACAGGGGAGAGATTGCAGTGACGGTTATCCGCGCATGCCGTGAAATGGGCATCCGTACGGTTGCCGTGTGCTCGGAAGTTGACAAAAATGCGCTTCATTCACAGCTCGCAGATGAGTGTGTATGTATCGGGCCGGATGCATCCAAGGACAGTTACCTGAATATGCAGGCTATTCTGTCCGCCTGTCTGACGACGGGCGCCGAGGCGATTCATCCCGGATTCGGATTTTTGTCGGAGAATCCTGTTTTTGCACGACTGTGCCAAAAATGCCAGATCAAGTTTATCGGGCCGACAGCCCAGCTTATGGAACAGATGGGAAATAAGTCCAACGCCAGAAAAATAGCCGAACAAGCCGGTATTCCGATCATTCCGGGTTCTGCCGGCGCCCTGGCCGATGTTGCGGACGCCCTGGCCGAAGCCGAGAAAATCGGGTATCCCGTGCTGGTCAAAGCTTCTTCGGGCGGCGGCGGACGCGGCATGCGTGTTGCCAACAGCGCGCAAGAACTGCCCGGTGCTTTTCAGATGGCAAAGACAGAAGCAAAGGCCTGCTTCGGAGATGACGAATTATATATGGAGAAGCTTGTGCTTCAGCCGCGTCATATTGAAATCCAGCTTCTCTGCGATGAATACGGCCATGTCGTCCACTTAGGCGACCGCGACTGTTCGGTACAGAGAAGAAATCAGAAGATTATTGAAGAGGCTTCATCGCCGTTTATGACGGAAGAACTCCGGATGCAGATGGGCGATGCGGCCGTAAGTCTTGCGAGACGGATCGGCTATACCGGCGTGGGGACGATTGAATTTCTCGTCGACGCGGAGCGCCGTTTCTATTTTATGGAAATGAACACGAGAATTCAGGTTGAACACCCGATCAGTGAGGCGATCACGCAGGTCAATATTGTACAGGAACAGATCCGTGTAGCCGCGGGGGAACTTCTTCGTTATTCACAGAGAGATATTGTTTTTCGCGGTCATGCAATTGAATGCCGTATCAATGCGGAAGATCCGGAGCACGACTTCCGGCCCTGCCCCGGAACCATAACGACGCTTCACCTGCCAGGCGGGCAGGGCGTCCGCATCGACAGTGCAATATATCAGGGATACACAATACCGCCGGATTACGATTCGCTTCTGGCCAAGGTTATTGTCTGGGCACCGAACCGCGATGAGGCGATTGTACGTATGAGAAGAACCCTGATGGAGTTTCTGATTGACGGTGTCAAAACGAATATTGATTTTCACCTGGCGATTCTTCGCGAGCCGGATTTTCTCAGAGGAAACTATGACAATACCTATCTGGCCAGAAAAAAAGACGAACTGCTTCCTTCCGGCCGCATGTAAAGATCCATGCCGGTCCGGATCAGGACGGACAGCAAGCTGCAAAGCCCCCAAACACACAAGGAGCGTCTATATGGATGATACTTTTTCTCAAATGAGAGCCCGCCTCGATGCTGATAAAAAATATCTCGAAGACCAGGAAAGCACTGAAAAAGTGAGCGTCCCCGCAGAGGCCGGCCAAGTCGGCGTCAAGGACCGTTTCAGTTATCTGATGCCGATTCCGGATGATATGTGGCTTCGCTGTCCGTCCTGCCAGGGTGTCATGCTACGGGAGGATTTTGAGGAAAACCACAGTGTATGCCTGCACTGCGGCCACTGTTTCCGCGTTAACGCCAGGGAGCGCATTGCAATGACGGTGGACGAGGGTTCATTTGAAGAATTTTGGGCGACCCTGTTCGGCAAAGATCCGATTTCGTTTCCGCGGTATGAACACCGCCTCAGTAAGCTCCGCGAAAAAACGGGCATGACAGAGGCGGTCATTCTAGGTAAAGCGGCTATCGAAGGTTTTCCCTGTATGATCGGTGCGATGGATTCGAATTTTCTCATGGGCTCGATGGGCTCAGCAGTTGGCGAGAAAATCACGCGGCTTTTTGAAGCAGCTACAAAGGCGAAGCTTCCCGTCGTGCTGTTCTCCGCATCCGGCGGCGCACGTATGCAGGAGGGAATCGTCTCCCTGATGCAGATGGCCAAGACCGCAGCGGCTGTCGAGCGTCATAACCGGGCGGGACTTCTGTATCTTTCGGTCATGACGGATCCGACGACAGGCGGTGTCACGGCAAGCTTTGCCTCACTCGGTGATATCATCCTCACGGAACCGGGTACGCTGATCGGATTTGCCGGACGCCGCGTGATTGAGGGAACGATTGCCCAGGCTCTGCCGGAGGATTTCCAGCGTGCTGAATTCATACTCAAACACGGATTCATGGACATGATTATTCCGAGAAAAGAAATGAAAAAGAAGATCGGCGAGATTATTTCGCTTCATACAAAATACACGCAGAACAAAAGCGGAACACATGGCACGAGTGAAGCCGCGATGAAGAACGAATCACAGATGAAGAACGAATCCGCGATACCGCTTAACCGCTGCAAGGGTTCGGAATGCCTGACGATTATTCGAAACCGCGAAAGACCTACACTGATGGATTATCTGCCGATGATTTTCACCGATATTTATGAGACGCACGGCGACCGTACCTTCGGGGATGATACGGCTATGTTCACGGGAATCGGAAGACTGAACGGCCGTCCGGTAACCATTATCGGCCACAGAAAAGGTAAGGGTCTCCTTGAGAACCAGGCGTGCAATTTCGGTATGCCCCATCCGGAGGGTTACCGCAAAGCACTTCGCGCAATGAAACAGGCGGAAAAATTCGGACGTCCCGTGATAACATTCGTCGATACTCCCGGTGCATACTGCGGGGTAGCCGCCGAGGAGCGCGGACAAGGCGAGGCAATTGCCAGGAATCTTATGGAAATGATGCCTCTTACCGTTCCGATTATCAGCATCGTAATTGGCGAAGGCGGCAGCGGAGGCGCACTTGGCATTGCCGTCTGCGACGAGCTTGCAATGACCTCCAATGCGATCTACTCCGTTATTTCACCGAGAGGCTTCGCGTCGCTCGTATGGAAGGATCCGACCCGCGAAAACGAAGCTGCCGATACGGCGCATATTACCGCCTATGATTTGAAAGAGATGAAAATCTGTGATGTTATCCTTCCGGAGCCGGAAAACGGAGCCCATGCGGATGCACATGGAATGGCGCAGACACTGAAGGCATATCTGAGCAATTCTACAGAGCGTATCTGTGCTGCTTTTGAGACAGACCCGGCGGCGGCAATGGAAGCGCGATACCAGCGATTCAGGCAAATTGGCGATTGCAGCTGATTTAATATATGATAGGATAAGAAAAAAGGATTAAACCTTGGGCTATTTCGTTGGTGTTATGTCAGGAAAGCCTGACGAATGCCCCGGGGAAGCCTTTTTCTTTGGAGGACATCATGCTTACGCACCTTCTGCCCTATCTTCGACCATACCGCAGACAGTTCATAATCGGACCTTCGTTTAAGCTTGTTGAAGCGATTCTTGAGCTTACACTTCCCGTAATGATGGCAAATATAATCGACCTGGGTATCGCCCGTCATGATCAGACATACATCCTAAGTACGGGACTTCGTATGTTTATCACGATCCTTATTGGCTTAGTCAGTGCAATTATCTGCCAGTACAGTGCTTCAATCGCATCGCAGGGTTTTGGCACACGTGTTCGAAGCGCTCTTTTTTCGCATATCAATCACCTTTCGCTGGCGGATCTTGATGTTCTTGGGACAGACACGCTGACAACACGCGTAACCAACGATATCAATCAATTGCAGATAGCCGTCTCGATGACAATCCGACTGATTTTCCGCGCACCGTTTGTAAGCATCGGGTGCATTGTGGCGGCGATGCTTCTGGATCTTCCGCTTTCGACCGTGATCTGTGTCGGTGTGATTTCGTTCATTATCGTACTGGCGGCGATTATGCTTGCAGCTTTTCCCATGTATACGGATGTTCAGAAAAAACTCGATGATGTCGGCGGCGTCGTGCGGGAGAATTTTTCCGGAGTACGTGTGATCCGGGCGTTTGCACGGGCGTCGATTGAAATGGAACGCTTCGCCAAAAAAGTGGATGCCCATGCACAGAGTGTAATACGTGTTACCCGGATCGCGTCCCTTATGAACCCCCTGACCGCGCTGATTATGAATCTGGTTATCTGTGCCATTCTGTGGTTTGGTGCCATGCAGGTGAATGTCGGCGGTATGACGACCGGCAAAGTGATTGCATTTATTAACTATATCGCACAGATTCTGACAGCTCTTATTGCAGTAGCGAATCTCGTTGTGATTTTTACCAAGGCATCCGCCTCTCTGCACAGGGTCAATGAAGTGTTTGATGTGCCATCATCGGAACAAATGGAAGAGGGGAAGACAGCCGGGGCCGGCGCAGAAGCGGAGGGTACATTGGGAATTTTCTCCGGCAAAAACATAAATGATGAGAAACAGGATGGTGTTCCGGTCATTTCCTTCTCCCATATCACGTTCTCCTATACGGATAATCCGGAGGCGGATCCGGAAAAAAACGCGCTGACCGATATCAATTTTTCTGTTCCCCGTGGAAGTGTGCTGGGAATTATCGGGGGTACCGGATCCGGAAAGACAACGGTCCTCCAGCTGATCGCGCGATTTTATGATGCACAGGAAGGCACTTTGAACCTGTTTGGTAAAGATGCAAAAACTCTTTCCCCGGAGGCGCTGCGTAAAACCATGGGCTGCGTGTTCCAGGGATCAAAACTTTTTTCGGGAACGATTGCGGAGAACCTTCGCTGGGGTGATCCGGATGCAGCCGGGGAAGCCCTGAGTAAAGCGTGTACCTATGCACAGGCGGCGCGTTTTATTGAAAGGATGCCGGAAAAATACGACACGCGGATTGAGCGCGACGGACAGAACCTTTCAGGAGGGCAGAAGCAGCGCATTGCCATTGCACGGGCGCTCGTCAGAAATCCCGCGATACTTCTTCTTGATGACGCGTCTTCGGCGCTCGACTATACAACGGAGGCAAAACTCCGGCAGGCGCTGTCGGAGATCCGGCTGGCCGCCGGGATGACCGTCATTATTGTTTCCCAGCGCGTTGCATCGATACGCGGGGCCGGGCAGATTCTTGTCCTCGAAGACGGTATGCAGGCGGGTCTCGGGACGCATGAAGAACTTATGAATTCCTGCGGGGAATATCGGTCGATTGCCCTGTCACAGATGACGCAGCAGGAGGTGGTCTGATGCCGCAGGCTTCTTCGATGCTGCCCGGTATGAGAAACCTGGCGCCCGATGCGCAAAGACTTGGGCAGGCCCCGGTTAAGCCTTCCTGGAAGATTTTGATGAGAATTTTGGGTTACGCGGGACGCCAGAGAAAGAGAATCGTGTTTGTGATTCTTTTCGCGGCGCTCGGCTGTACTCTTGATGTTGCTGCGCCGTTCTATATGGGACGTGCGATCGATTTTATGATTGGAAAAGGGCAGGTTGACCTGCAGGCGGTCCTTCGGATTGTAACCTTGCTTCTGGGTTTCTACCTGGTAAGCGCGGCTTTCTCCTGGATGATGAATTATATGTCCAATATTGTCGCAGCCCGGACGGCGGCGCAGATTCGAAAAGATGGTTTTGACCGGATCAGCAGGATGCCGCTCGGCTTTTTTGACCGCACTTCGCACGGTGACGTGCTGTCGCGCTTTGTCAACGATGTCGACGCTATTTCCGACGGACTGCTGCAGGGCATGGTGCAGCTTTTTTCAGGAACCGTAACGGTAGTGGGAACGCTTGCCTTTATGCTGGTGATGAGCTGGAGGATGACCCTGATTGTGCTTCCGTCCGCTGTGCTGACATTCCTTCTGGCATCATGGATTGTGAAGCTGACCGGCAAGTATTTCCGAAGCCAGCAGACATACATCGGGGAGATCAACGGAGTTGTTGAGGAAATTTTTTCCGGGCAGCGCGAAGTCAAAGCGTTCGGGCACCAGGACGCCGCACAGAAGATATTCGACCGGATCAACGCGAAGCTTTATGTTGTCGGACAGAAAGCACAGTTTGCATCATCGCTTCCGAATCCGTCGACGCGTTTTGTCAATTATGTCGCATATATACTGATCGGCGTATTCGGCTGGATAGCCGGCGGGCTTTCGATCGGACAAATTTCAAGCTTTCTTACTTACTGGACACTGTTTTCGCGGCCGCTTAACGATCTTACGAATATTACTTCACAGATCATGGCCGCTTTTGCCTCGGCACGGCGTGTCTTTGAGATGATTGACCTTCCGGAGGAGACGCCCGACCCGGAGGATGCAGCCGTTCTGGATCCCGCAAAAGTCAGGGGAGAGGTCGAATTTTCTCGCGTGTTTTTCTCGTATAATCCGCAAATACCTCTGATTCAGGATTTCTCCGTTACGGTGAGACCCGGACAGCGGATTGCAATAGTCGGACCGACGGGCGCCGGCAAGACGACAATCATCAATCTTCTGATGCGCTTTTACGAACCGCAGAAGGGCGTGATCCGTGTCGACGGAGTCGATACACAGAAGATAACAAGGAAAAGCCTGCGCCGTTCGTTCGGCATGGTACTGCAGGATACATGGCTATTTGCAGGGACGGTTCATGATAATCTTGCATACGGACGTCCCCATGCAGCGCAGGCAGAAATCGAAGCCGCGGCTAGGGCAGTGCATGCGCACGGATTTATCAAACGCCTTCCCAACGGATATGATACTGTGATCTCGGAGGACGGCGGAAGTCTGTCACAAGGGCAGAAGCAGCTTCTGACCATAGCACGCGCGCTGATTGCTGACCCGCCGATGCTGATCCTCGATGAAGCGACCAGTTCAGTCGATACGGTTACCGAGCTTCGTATCCAGGAGGCGTTTGCACTGCTGATGAAGGACCGGACAAGCTTTGTCATCGCCCACCGGCTGTCGACGATTAAAGAATCGGACCTGATACTTGTCATGAAAAACGGACAGATTATTGAGCAGGGCACCCACATTGCGCTTCTTGAGGCGAAAGGGTTTTACTTTGACTTGTATAACAGTCAGTTTACGGCTCCCGTTTGATAGTTACCGCTATACAACCGGACTCATTATCGGAAACAATTAATCCCGGCTATTCCGGTAATTTTACAAACCGTACTTGATTCTTACGCCAAAAGGTGTTCAAATCATAGAACAGGGTATGCATATCTCTTATGCTGCATCAGGACTTTCCAACACACCCTGTAAACAGCCGGGCTGCGATGTAAAGCGATGTTAAATTATGACTGCAGGAGGTTTTCAACATGGAGAAGAAGATTGCCGTACTCTCAGATGCGACAGGCACGCCGACTACACTGGCGCAGGCCGAATCGGTCATTGTTTATGCAAGAAGAGAAAGCGGCTGGCAGCAGATTTCGAACTTTTCCTGTATGGATTTCGGGACGGATACGCAGCAGGACCTGCGGATTCTCGGCGAAGCAATCGCCGATGAACTCGGGGAAGTTAAGGTTATACTGGGTTCCGATATTTCGGGAGCCCCTTATTCAGCCCTGAACCGGGTCGGCTTTGTGATCTGCGAGTCGGAAGCAATAAGCGATGAGTTTCTTGATGATCTTTTCGATGAACTTGAGGCGGATGAAGAATAAAGTCAGAAAAGCCTCTGATATTTTTGGGCATGAAAAAACCGCCCGGAGGGTGGGCGGCTTACTTTCAAAGAGGAAAAAATGAAAAAACCTTATGAAGAAGGTATCTCTATTATGACATTTTGCCGAAGCTGTATTCGGTAAAAATGACTTATATTTGAGTGAAATGTGAGTTACTTTGGCGGTAAAAATTCAGTTGCTGATGAACGAACAATGATAGATTTATACGTATTAATATAGTAGAATTGTTTTATATAATCAAAGGGGAAGACCATACTCGCAAAGATTTTGAAAATATTAATTATTAAATAACGACCTTTCACTCCACCTACTCAACATGTAAGTCGGTACAAGTAATAGATTTTCATGGAATGAAAAATTTTCAAGGATTAAATTGGGGTACAAACTATTGATGATATCCGGTGGAGGAAGATAGTATGGTGGTAAAAGAAAAACAGATATTTGCAGGGTTGATGAGGAAGATAGGCTCGTTTTTTTGTGGTCAAATGAACAAAACCAGAAACTATGCAGCCCATAACGGGAAAAAGGTATTGTCCGGAGTTATATCCGCTGCCGTTGTGCAGTAAGCATCATTCCGATCCTGAGTTCTCCTGTGCATGCTGTTAACCCGTCGTATTGGACTGATTCGGGTTGTTATGATATAGACTGGTACTTGAGTGCCGATCAGAATGCATCAGTCTATTATATTGATTCAGAAGCAGATCTTGCCGGACTTGCCGTACTCAATAACGGTCTGAATGGGGAACCTGTCGACTTTACTGATAAAACCATTAACTTGGAGGCATCATTGGATTTTTTATCAGCACATCTATGGACACCAATCGGAACATCTACAACCCCATTTGATGGGACTTTTAATGGCGGCAACAATAGTATATCTGGAATAACCATTGACAACAGCACAATAAATTATCAAGGCTTATTTGGAGTTAACGCAGGGACAGTAAAAAATGTGAATGCAGTGAGTGCTTCAATAGTTGGCAGTTCAAACAACGGCATTATTGCTGGAATGAATAACGGCAATATAGTAAATTGCAGTGCCTCGGGAACGATAAGCGGCACAGGTTCCATTACAGGCGGAATTGTTGGATCCAATTATGGTTCTGTAACGACATCCTACAACACGGGCACGGTAACCGGAACTAATAATGTCGGCGGAATTGTTGGATCCAATTCCAATTCCGGTTCTGTAACGACATCCTACAACACGGGCACGGTAACCGGAATTAATAATAATGTCGGCGGAATTGCCGGACAAAATGCCGGTTACATAAACGGCGGATACAGCGTCGGCGCTCTGGTTGGATCTAACTATGTCGGAGGGATAGCCGGATTTAATGCCGGAACAATCGCATACATGTATTTTTGCGGAGCAGCAACCGGTATCGGTGGTTCTTCTATGACAACAGGAACGACGCCATTTATCCAATTACAATCCAATATCATTTCCAGCAATAGTTCCACGACAATTGTGGAACAGACCGATTCTCCTTCCATAAATCTTGGATCGGAGTTTAATGTTTCCTATAGTTTTACATCAAGTGATTCGCAAATTGTAACTGTATCAGAAGGCACAACAGTGTACGGATTGGCCAGTGGTTCAACCAATATTTCAGGGACAATGACGATTAAACAAAACGGTCTCACGCCGTCAGGATTTACCGGCGGCACGTTATCGATTATCGTGCCGGTTTCCATACCGCTCACTGTTACCAAAGCCACACCAATGCTTACGATACCCGTTGCCAATCCGCCCTCTCCTGAGCAATACCCGTCTTCGATTAATCTGTCTACAGTGCTCAGCAACTTTTCAGGTACAACTGGCGGGCAAACGATTGATTTCTATAATGTAAACACATCATTAGGAAATGCTCGTACGGATTCCAACGGAATAGCGGTTTTTACCTGGGTAAATCCAGCAGTTGCTGATTACAGCATAACGGCAAAATTTTCCGAGGATTCCAATAACCTGGCAGCCGTGAGCGGCAGCCTCTCCTATACGGTTAACAAGGGAACCCAGGCAGCGTTTTCAATAACCGGTCTCCCCTCAAATAGCACGACTGTATACGGGAACTCGCCCTTCAGCCTTTCAACCGCAGGCGGCAGCGGAGAGGGAACAGTCGTTTTCACAGGGAACAACAATTCTGTTTTGACCGTAGCCGCAAACGGAGCGGTAACGATTAAAGGTGCAGGAGAAGTAACGATAACTGCAACGAAAGAAGGAAATGCAAACTATAACGAAAGCGTGGCAACGGAATTAATCACCGTAAACCAAAAACAACTCAGCGTCAGCGTTGAACCGGTGACGATTGACTGCGGACAGGCGATTCCCTTACTGACCGTTCAAGTGACCGGGTTTGCAGGAAGTGAAAATGCAGCGAATTTGACCGGATTTTCAAAACCCTCTGCGATTACCACCTACGGAAGTACAGCTGCACCGGTTTACGGCGCCAGCGCGGATATAGTATACAGCGGTGGGAACGCCACCGGTAATTATTATTTTGCATATAATAACATAATGCAATTGACAATTAATGCGGTCAATGTTAATTCGGGCGACTATTCGGTTACCGGGACTTCGTCCGTATCATCTGGTCCGACAGTATGGAATAACAGCGATCTGACCATAACCCCGACAGGCGGGTATACACAAATTTCTACAGACGGGACAACATGGAATTCGAATATCACAGTCAGCAGTGAAGGTGCAAACAACAGCTTAACATTTTACCTGAAAAAAAATGACGGCACGCGGACAGAAGGTAAAACCATCTATTACAATCTGGATATAACTCCGCCGACCGGAAGCATAAAAATCGAAAAAAATGAGTTTACAAACTTCTTAAACAACATCACTTTCGGTCTGTTCTTCAAAGAATCGACTTATGTGACCATTGACGGAATTGATAATGTGAGCGGTGTCGCGAAGATCGAATACCAGATTGTTCAAAAAGGTAATTCTTTTACCGATACCGAAGGAGCATGGATGGTGGGTAACACATTCAGTGTAAACCCGGATCAAAAATTCATCGTTTATGCAAGGATCACCGATCAGGCAGGGAACGTGATGATCATCAACTCCAATGGAGTCGTTGTATATACGGATTCAACGCTGTCTGCGGCTTCTGCGAACTTTGATCTGAATATGACAAAGCCGGGTTACCGTGATATTCAGGTTACTCTTACCCCTGCCGGTAATACGATAAAAGACATAACCCTTGGTGATAAAATACTTGTCATGGATACGGATTACACTGTTGCCGGCAATGTCATCACGATTAAAAAAGAATATGCTTATCGGCTTAACACAGCTGACCGTTATATAGGACAGCTGGAAGTTTATAATTAAGCCATAGAAAGAAAACGGAAGGGTGATTTACTATGGCACATACCGAGAAAATCAATTTCAAAGAATTTTG
>Ga0209125_1002761_pt1 | contig 12958 bp, 9 predicted proteins | sample BarGraIncub1131A_FD_184503 | JGI IMG/M metagenome (GOLD analysis project Ga0209125, IMG submission 184503) | Arctic peat soil microbial communities from Barrow, Alaska - Barrow Graham LP Incubations 11-31A (SPAdes) (version 2) | ecosystem: Environmental > Terrestrial > Soil > Wetlands > Peat... | reverse complement strand
ATAAAATGAACAAAAATGATGAAAGGTTGATGGACTTGTAAATACAATTAAATCATATTTGTCGTTTTTAATGATTTCAAGTATCTCTGGGGCTGCATTTCCTGGTTTCACCGTTTTATATACGTTAATTCTGTATACTCCATTTTCAGCAGACAACTTGTCGAAAAGCATATTATCAGCAAGAGTGCCCAATGAAAGCAGCATTTTTAAATTTTCAGGATGATGTTTTTCATAAAAAAGCTTTAGCAGGTCTCCCGAAGTATTCTCTTCGTTAATAAAATCAGGTGCATAACCGTAATAATCAAGTTCTATGGCTGTCTTGACACCTATTACAGCCATTTTAACTGACTTCGGTAATTCAGTATTTCCCTTTAAATCGATAAGGTGTTTAAAAAAATTAGTAACCCCGTTTTTACTGGTAAAGAAAATCCAGTCAAAGAAATCCAGATTTTTCATCAGCTCCATTTCATTGGGTTTAAGAAGAGAGCGGGTTATCTCGATCATTGGAAGTGAGATCAATTTTGCTCCAAGTGCTTTTAACACATCAGGTAATGTATCTCCAGACTCTAATGCTCTCGTAGAAATGATAACTTTATCTTTTAATGGCAAATAAGCTTGAGCGTATTGAAGGTTTTCTTCCCTGATGGCTATAAGAATTTCCTTTCCACCCTTGTTGTATAAACGCGTAGCTAGTTTAATGGATAATTCAGCAGCCTGATTGATATTTCCTTCAATCACATCTTTCAAAAACTGACTACCGTCAATACTCGAAATAAATCCTGTCATCTGAAACCTGTTACCTTCTATATTACTAAAACTTCCAACAGGTATCTGGCATCCCCCTTCGAGTGTTCTTAAAAAGACCCGTTCTGCGTTTGTTGCAATGAATGTCTCACTGTCATTTATCGTCGATACCAATTCAGTTATAAATGCATCATCATCTCTGATTTCTATTGCAATGGCGCCCTGGCTACATGCTGGGATCATTTTTTCAGGATCAATCATTTCAGATATATATTCATCCAGCTCCAGTCTTTGTAAACCCACTGCTGCCATCACCATTACAGAACAATAGCCTTCCTGCATTTTTCTAATACGGGTGTTTACATTTCCACGGATTTCAACGATCTTAAAATCCTTGTTAATGCGGAGTAATTGTGCTTTTCGTCTCAGACTGGAAGTTGCAATGACATCATTGATAGTAAGATCACTCATTTTTCTATTATCAAGACTAATGAGTGCATCACGTATTTCTCCCCGTTTTAATACTGCCCCCAGCCTGGCTCCTTCAGGAAAAGAAGTCGGTAAGTCTTTCAGACTATGTACAGCCATATCTATTTCATGATTGAACATAGCCACTTCCAACTCTTTGGTAAAAAGACCTTTATCCCCAATCTTAGAAAGTGGTACATCCAGAATTTTATCACCTTTGGTCTTTATAATTTCTACTACAAACGCGATATCTGAATAATGCTGTTCCAGTTCATTTTTCACCCTATAGGCTTGGTATAATGCTAGTTTGCTTCCCCTTGTACCAATTCGAACAACCCTTTTCATAATCAGTTTATCTTAAATAATTTGTTGACCATACTGATGTATTCCTGCTGACGACCGTTATCGGTGATTGACTTAACACTCTGAACCATTGATGCAATAAATTTATTTGTAATCAGTGTTCCAAATTCTGTTGCCTTCTCACATTCCCATTGATCCTTATTTTTCATAAAGCGTTCAAGTTCTGTCTTTTGAATTTCATGAAAACAAGAGCATATGCTTTGAAAAGTAGCCGTCAATGTTCTTGAATGATGCCAGACCTCAAATTCAGATACTGCTGCTTCAATAATTTCTTCAGCCTGAGTGATCTCACCCCTTCTTTTTTCAAGATTTTCTTCAATAACCCCGTTTAATGCATCTATATCATATACATATACATTTTCAATTTCCCCAACTTCATGAGAAACATTACGGGGAACAGACAAATCCAGGAAGAATAACGTCCGGTTCTTTCTTGCCAGCATGGCATTTCTGACAATACTCTCGGTAAATAATGGTTTTTTGGAAGCAGTTGAAGTAATTACAATATCATTTTCAAGAAGTAATTCCTCGAGTTTATCAAATTCTTTGGCCTCGCAATTATATTTTTTAGAAAGCTCACAAGCTCTTTCATAAGTTCGGTTAATCACTGTAAACAATTTGCATTCCTTTTTAATCAGGTGCAGCAGTGTTAGTTCACTAGTTTGTCCAGCCCCAACCAATAAAACGGGATGAGAAGGTAAGTTGTGTAATTTTTTTAACGCTAACTCAACTGCAGCATAACTAATAGAAACTGCACCTTCGTTTAATGTGGTGTCAGTTCTTACTTTCTTTCCTGTTTTTAATGCGGTATTGAATAACCGTATCAGCACTGAACTATGCAGTTTATGTTTTTCGCTTACATTAAATGCATCTTTAATCTGACCAACAATCTGATATTCTCCCAATGCCATGGAATCAAGGCCTGAAACAACTGTAAAGAGATGACGGGCAACCTCTTCATTCTTCATTTTGTAAAAATACTTCCCAACATTCATACCTGTTTTACGATAAGAAAACAGATATTCTTCAAAAACATCTAAATTTGCAGATAAATGATTATCATCTGCTTCAAAATAAATTTCTGTTCTGTTACATGTTGACAGAACAATTGCTCCGAGTATTCCCTTGTCTCGTAGCAGTGTAACAAATCTTTTAATATCTTCTTCACAAAATACAAATCGTTCCCTTACCTCTATTGGCGCAGATTTATGATTTAATCCTAATAGTCCTATCATAATTTTGAAAAGTTTGTTGTTTTTTATTAATGCAATATTAGAGAGAACATTCTGAAGAACTTCTGAAGTTCAAAGTTAAAAAATGACAAAATGCATATTATTTGATGAGTTTGAATAAAAAAAATCTTTTCAACCTTTAGGAAATATATTAATCTTATAAAAAAAACCGAAAGCAAGAAATAATTCCAGAAATTATCAACCATAAATCACCCCCTGAAAGGTTTACATCAATTTGAACTGATAGAATAATTATATCAATTCTTTCGTATTAACATTGGTCAATGCATATTTGTTTAGCTAATCATTTCATTCCTTCAAGATTGATTACCAGTGAATTCAACTCTCATGCTATGCAATTCATTCTGATAACTATAATTTAATTTAAAATCATATACTTCGCAAATCTTTTGTACAATAGACAACCCTAATCCAAGGGACTCTTTAGAAGATGAAGATTTGTAAAATCGTTTAAATAAATCTTCAGGATTGGACTTTAATTCTGAACCTGAATTTGAAATTAAAAGATAATTTTTAGTAAGTTCTATAATTATCTTTCCACCATAAATATTGTGACGGATTGCATTTTTAATCAAGTTTGAGAGTAGTACCTCAGCAAGATAAGGATTCATATTAATCAGAACATCTTGCTCGTATCGTGTACTTATTTCTAAATTTTTTGAATAAATTAAATCCTCAAGTAATTCCAGTTGATAATCAAATATTTCCTTAGGTAGAATGAGCTTTGATTCTGGAAATTGCCTGTTTTCGATTTTAGCTAGCAACAGTAAAGTTTTATTCACGCGTGCAAGTCTGTTTGATGCTTCATAAGCATCCAGGACTGATTTCAAATGTTTTTCCTTTAAATCTCGCGACTGGAGAAGCAACTCCATTTTAGCGTTAATAATTGATAAAGGTGTTTGTATTTCATGAGATGCATTTTCTGCATACTCCTTCAAGTTGATATAATTGAGCTTAATTCTATCAATCATTTTTATCAAAACCCTGTTCAGGTCGTCGAATTCTTTGATATCCGATTCATTGAGTATGAATGGCTCTTGTGAATTAATATTGTAATTATTGATTTTCTTTACTGTATCATAAAAATCTTTCCAAATCTGTCCGGAAGAATACCGGTTTATTAAAATTATAGTAAAGATAATGGCAAGAACAAGAAAAGTCATGATAAGGAAAATACGGATAATAAGATTATCAGTCTCCTCAAGTGACTTAAAAATCTGGATATAATAATTCTGATGATTGATATTTATAACAAATCCATGTTGTCTGAATGCCTCTAATTTTTTATCTGACTGATCAAATATAAGTGTGTCATAAAAAACAGGACCATGATTTGAGATATTTTTAATTTCAGTAATCCTTATTTTTTCATTTTGAAAGGGTGTGATATTTTTGAATGTCTGATCATATACTACCTGATTTATGATATTGGATTTTCTCTTTTCAAATTCCCTGTTAATACTTTGATCCACCTCTAATCGAAGAAGATAATAGAATGCAATTATCCCGAACAGGAATACAAACAAGGTAAGAGATAAAAGAGTTAAACTATTTTTTGTTAGAAGTTTCATTTACTGTTCTTTATACTAACATGTTAATTTAATCATCAAGGTAATCAGATTGATTTTTTTCAAATTCGAAACATTTAATCATCTTCTACTACTTCAAATTTGTATCCTACCCCGTAAACTGTCTGAATATAATCCGTGCAACCATTATTGATAAGTTTTCGACGAAGATTTTTTATATGCGTATAGATAAAGCCGTATGAATCAGTTGAATCCATATAATCACCCCACAAATGATCTGCTAAGCTCGTTTTAGTAATTACTTTGTTTTTATTCGAAATAAAGAACATCAATAGTTCATATTCTTTCTTTGTAAACTTTAATTCCTGATCATGGATAAAGATTTTATATTCATCTGGTAAAAGCCTTATTTCATTCACAATAATCTCATTTTGCCCGCTAAAACTTATTCTTCTGTTAACCGATTTTAACAAAGCATTGAGTTCAGCAAGTGAAAATGGTTTGGTCAGATAGTTATCAGCCCCCTTTTCAAGACCTTCTATCCTGTTTTCTAACGAATTACGTGCTGAAACAATAATGATACCCGAAGTGATAGATTTCTGTTTAATCAGTTTAATCAGATCAAATCCACTCCCATCGGGCAAATTAATATCGACAATCATGCAATCATATTCATACAGATGAATCTTCTCAACCGCATCCCGATAAGTATATACAGCTTCACAGAGATGCCTCTCTCCCAATAAATATTCTTCGATTGAATTCGATAAAGCAAATTCATCTTCAATAATCAGAATCTTCATTTAAAATTATATTTAGGATATACTTAATTTAATCATTACGCGATCCTATACGATTGCCTAAACAGAAATAATTTGATTAAGTTTGATGCAATTCCGTCTGCAACGCAATAGAATTAACAATTTTAAAGGGAAATTGATTGCAACATCATAAAAGTTTTTCTAAAAATCAAATTATTTAACTCCTCTTACTTTCATATCAATCATATAAACTGATTTTGAAGCAGTGATAAATAATTTATCTCTTTTCTTTCCTCCAAAGCAAACGTTGGCAGTCCATTTTTCATCAATAGGAATTTGTTCTACCTGCTCCCCTTTTATATTGAACACAGTAATTCCTGCCTCATTAGATATATATATATTACCTTGATTATCAATAGTCATCCCATCAGAAGGTTTTTCTACAAAGAGAACCCGGTTTGTTAATTTAGCATCAGGTTGGATGTCATAAACGTATATTTTCTTATCTTCAATATCTGAAACATATAAATGTCTGTTATCAGGAGTGCCAATGATACCATTAGGTTTAAGTAGCTTATCAGCCACACGGGTCAGCTCTTTCTTATCAGGTGACAAATAATAAACAGATTGTCCATCTTGTTCCATTGGGCCACGTTTCCAGTATTCCCTTTTATAAAATGGATCAGTAATATACATCCCCCCTTCTTATCAATCCATAAATCGTTAGGACCATTTAACAGTTTTCCTTTATATCCGTCAACCAGGACCGTCACTTTTTTATCCTTATCGATCTGCCACAACTGGTTATTAAGATCGGCACAAGTTATCAGGTTACCACTTTCATCAAAATACATTCCATTCGAACGTCCCGAGTCTTCAATATAAACTGAAAGCGTTCCATCCGTTGCCGACCATTTAATAATCTGATTGTTGGGTTGGTCGGTAAAATATACATCTCCCGAATTGCTCACTGCCGGACCTTCAGTAAAGCTGTACTTATCGCTTAAACAGATTAATTTTGCACCATTAGCAATAACCTTACTTTTGGATGACTTGTTTTGAGCAAAACCCAATGATACCATCAATGATAAGAATATGTTCATTAAAAAGTATTTATGCATTTGGTGAATATTTATAAGTCTTAAAAAAAGTTAATGAGCAAGCTTAACAACAACTTCCATTACCCGCTACCCCCTTTTTATAACGCAATTTAATGATCACGATCGAATTAGCAGGACATTCATATTTAAATGTATGCTTCAAACCCTTCAATTCCTTAGTCATGGGAACAACTTTTTCCAGCTCTTTAAAAGAATTCTCGTCCATCATGCTCCCTGAAGTCATCACATAAGCTTCTCCCTTGTATTTTATTTGCTGCTTATAATTCAAAACGACTTTGCAAACTTTGGTTTTATTAAACATATTGACAATTTTAATGATCACCAATCCTGCCTTTTCCTGTACTCCAGCAGTCGCATATACCGTTGGTTTGTATTTCTCTTTTAATGTATCATTATGTATCAATTTTTTATCTTTATCAGGTAACACCTTAGGACCTGCATTACCTGTTGCATTCATTGTCAATGTCGTGGGCATTACTTTATCCGGTCTGTTATCAGAGAACATTTTGATTGCATAATAAGATGGTGTTCCATAAGCCTGGGTGCTATTGTAGATAATCATTCCAGGATTCCATTTCATTTCATTGTTATTTTCAATTGAAACCCCTCTGGAATCAGTTTTCGTTTCATCTAAGTTACCTTCCTTTAAAATCATTATTGCAGCCTCGACCAATGCCGATTTCAGATTTCCAGTACCGGGTTTACCTTTTGTTTCAGCAAACGCTTCAATGTAAACCTTACATGCATTATTATTAACATACTTTGGGTCTGGGTGTTTACTATTATCAACTTTAGATATATTCCATTGAAAGCGGCTTTGTAGCGTTGCTCCTTCAACAATGCAACCTTGCGGAAACTGAAGATAGGAAGGTTTCAATCCTACAAGCAATTTTTCAAGGTTAGCCTGTAATCCGCTGAGGTTGTTGTTATTTTTCACAACTTTAGTGACATTATTGTCTACAAAGTCTGGATTCTCAATCAACTCAGCATATAAACCAGTATCCACAGCATGGTTTATTTTTGGAAAGGTAATACCATACATATCTGTGTTCAGTGTTTTGCCCGTTTGGGTCAAATCAATTTCTATCACGGCATCGGTCTTACGCTCATTCCACATATTACATCCATTCAACGAGACAACAAGGAAACCCATGATAACCAAATAATAAAGCTTTAATTTCAATCTGTTTTGCATAACTAAAATATTAAAGCCCGAAATTACTCAAGTTTCAGCTTGTGAACAGCAGAAATATTGAAAAACTATTAAATTTTTAATAGACGTATTTTCTTGCATTGTTTAGATTGAGTTTTTGATCTTATTATAGTTCATTCTACTTCTATAGCCTGAAAACAATATAATATATTGAATCTATGCACAATAGATTTAAGATAGTAGTTGCTGAACTTTTTTTCACTCCTTTTGTTAGGCAATTAAATGAATAGATATTCAATTTAAAACTATCAAGAAATGAAAACTAAATATATTATTCCTTTCGTAATTATTATAATTATGGTCACAATCAGTTTAAGTTTTGGTGAGAAGGCCCCTTCTTCAAAAATCAAAGAAGACAAAGTGACCTATTCAGTTGGCAGTTCAGTTTTCAAAGGAGTAGTCGTTTATGATGAAAATCTGAAAGGAAAACGACCGGCTGTATTGGTAGTACATGAATGGTGGGGACTTACTGATTATCCCATAATGAGAGCAAGAAAACTGGCAGAACTAGGATATATCGCGATGGCAGTCGATATGTTTGGTAATGGCACTATTGCCGCAAATCCTAAAGAGGCCCAGGAATTGACAACACCATTTTACAAGGATCCCCAACTATCTAAAACCCGCTTAGAAGCAGCGCTCGCTAAGCTTAAAACTTTTAAACAGACCGATATCAATAATGTATTTGCAATTGGATATTGTTTTGGCGGTTCAGTAGTATTGAATTCAGCCAAACTGGGCGCCGATTTAAAGGGAGTAGTCAGTTTTCATGGAGGACTAGCAGGTGTTCCGGCTAATAAGGATTTGTTAAAAGCAAAAATTCTCATATGTCATGGTGCAGCTGATAAATTTGTTTCCGAAAACGATGTAAATGCATTCAAACATCAAATGGATTCGATTGGAGCCAACTATAAATTCATTACATATGCAAATGCAACCCATGCTTTCACCAATCCTGGAGCAACAGCTATAGGGAAGAAATTTGATATGCCCATTGAATACAATGAAAAAGCAGATGTTGATTCATGGAATGACATGAAAATGTTTTTTAATAAAGTTATAGGAAATAGGAAAAACTAAAATAAGGTAGTCTAATCCGTAAATATTTTATTTGATTACGAATGCCTGTTTAAAGTATTAATATTCAATTAACTTCATTTGGAGTACTAATAAAATTGTCTCATTTGGATTTGTCAATATGTATTGGATCAGTCTGGAAAGCCTGAGGAGTAGAAGAATAAAGTATTTTCTCTGCATTGTTATTGAGAATTAAAGCGAAGAAAAGAGCAGCCAATGAGAACCATATCACACAGGAAATATTGGTAGAATATTGGTATACAATTCCCCCATGTCGAACACATTCCGCATACATTTCGCGCAGGTATCCCGTTGCTCTTAGAACGGGATACCTGCGCGAAATGTACGCGGAATGTACGTGAAATCTACGCGAAAGGGGGAAGCTATATACCAATTTTATGGTTGATTTCCTTTTTTTATCTCTGTCTTTTATTTTCTGGTTCTTTCGGGTGTCCTTTAATGAAATTGGTTTACACAGATCCCTTAATATCACCCCCAGCTTCTACGACTGATTCTTCTTATTCCCAAAATGAAGTTCATGTATGTTGATAATCATTTAACTTAATTGCATCCAAATATCAGTCATTAGCTAAAATAGCTATTCGCAAAATAAAACAAAAAGAGATTGTTTGCAGAAGATGTAAGGGTGTATATGTAGAAAATAAACAATTAATTATAACAAGTTAAAACCCAGTATGGGAGTAATCTGTTGCTTATACTTTCATTTAACCGTTTGATGAAAAAAACGTTTTCGTCTCTATTATTAAATCAATATTGTTTTCGATATATAAACTAACACGAATCGAAAAGATGAATCATTCTTTTTAATCAGTAATCCAGACATAATATTTTTAAACTCAATTTCTTAAAATATCAATTTACAATATTGATTAATAGTGCATTAAGCATGTGCTAAATCTTAAAACTTTTGTTTCTCATTTTGAAGCTGAAAAGTTTGATTATTCCCCATTTTAAGAATTATTTTGGCATAGAAATAAGGGTATGAGGGAGAAAATAAATAAAAAAAATTTACTGTCCGAAATGATATTTTAACATACCTAATTTATGATCTCAGCTATCCGTTCTATGAGCTAAGACAATACTAATATGATTGTAAAAAACAGTTTTATTTCTCTATCCGGGCTTTAAAATTATTAAAATATTTTTTAAATAACTCTATCAACCAGTTTTATTTAATGACATAGTTATATCATTATTTCACTTATCTAAATTTCCAACAAGGTGAATTTAAAAGCTTTCTAAATTCCAGTGTACAAAACATTTCATGTTTTATTAATGCAAAAGATACAATCCAGTTTACAACCCAACCTTTTTGACTCCCTTATCTGTTTGTTTAACCATTTGCATAGTTCCATCAGGATTATAATATAGATAATCGACACAAACATTTCTGCGAAAACCATTACCACCATTATAATTACCTGTATGGTAAAAGTAATACCATTGCCCACCAAATTCAATAATAGAATGATGATCCTGAGCAGGATGTTTTGAACCTATAGTGGTTTTGGGTATGCGATTTACCGGACCTTTAAATTCGAATGGCCCATAAGGATTTTTGCCCATTGCATAATACCCCTGATATAAAGAATCGACAAAATCTGTATAGGAATAATAATAAATTCCATTTCTTTTGTGCATGTAAGTTCCTTCTCGCGAATTAGTTGCTCCATAAACAATATTACGAGCCGGTTCAGCTAACTCAATCATATTTTCTTTCAATTTGGCTACATGGTCCTTTCCAAAATACAAATAAGCCTGCCCATTGTCATCAATAAAACAGGCTGGATCAATACCCTCTGTGCCTTCAATGTATCGGCCAACATCCTTAAATGGGCCTTCTGGCTTACTGCTAGTGGCTACACCAATACGCCATTTATTTTTTTTGTCCTGGTGTGGAAAATAGTAATAATATGTTCCATTTTTAAATGCACAGTCCGGAGCCCACATAAATCCCGGAATACCCCAACTTATATCTTTCGAACTTATTGCTACACCATGATCGGTCCAATTAACCATGTCTGTTGATGAAAAAACGTGTTGTTCATCCATGGAATTGTAATTCTTTGCGCTGTCCATGTCGTGTGAACAATAGAGCCAAACGGTTTTGCCATCAGCCCAAACATGCGCAGAAGGATCAGCAGTTCGCATGTGTTTTATTATAGGATTTGAGCTATAGCAAAAGTGTGCTAATAATAAAAACGAACAAACTGTCAGCAACTTCTTGAATTTTCTAAAGAATACCATTTTTGTAAAAATTAAAATATTAAAAATTTATTTAGAAACAGCAAATTTCTGATATCATAACAAATGTAAATAATAACGTATCATTTTAAGTCGATGAATCAAGAATAATCAAAATTACAGATTATCTTTGAATTACTTACAATGTGGGAGGATTAAGTTTGTTGGAGTAAAGTTTTGCTTTTTTTCAAGTTAGTATTACTGGCAGCAATAGCACTAATTTACTTAAAGCAATTACACTAAATAAACTACCCCGCAGCAGAGCTGACGAGGTATTAATTGAAAACCTTTTTCTATCGAAGCAGAGCTTCGAGGAATTTAACCCAAACAAGATTAAAGGAAGCATCTTTAACAAAATTTAGTCGTCTTGTATCTTAGACTTTTTATGATGCCTCTGATTTAAAATCGGATAGAAATAATAGCGCATATATAAACTTCGTCAACATGTGAATCACATAACTTATTTATAAAGTTATGTAACAAATACCAGGAAAGAAGTTATCACCTTTATGTTGTAATCCAACATCCATAATTTAAACAATAAAACCCATAATGACTCATTTCTCAAACAAAAGAGAAGTGAAACAAGTTTAAAAACATAAAGTAATGATCTATAATACCGCTAACGAATCAGAAGCATCAATCCTTCGCCAAAATGCAGTAATGTTGTTAAAAGAGAAACGTTCAATGCCATATGATCTAGAGTTTTTTGTAAAAGACACAGGCTTAGGTATCCCACAAGACAAAATGCATATTGTATTTGATCGTTTTGAGCGAGCCCACTTAAGTATCCAAAAAATTATTCAGGGAGCTGGATTAGGATTAGCCATTTCGAAAGAAGACGTTGAAATGCTGGGAGGAAAGATTTGGGTAAAAAACAATGAAGGAAAAGGGTCAACATTCTATTTTACAATTCCTTACAATAGTAAACCGGGAGAAGATTTATCCGTTAGCAGTTTCTAATATTTGCAATATAGATACTGTTTTAACAAAAATAAATTCGGTTGTCTTTTTTAAATATTGTAGTTCTGTGAAGTCAATAATTAGGGTCCTGGCCTTGAAATTACTTGTTATACTCGCCCCATTCACTACAAGTGCAGGAGGAAATCCGGTAATTGAAGTACGAACGCCAGAGCAAATACCAATATCAGAATCATTAATCTTACTGAAGCCTGCACAAAGAGAAGGTACTTAAACGGATAATCATTTTTAATTATTGATTTAATTAATTGATTAATCCAGTAAATGGAACCATCATTTAAGAAGTCAATAGAGATTGATATATATAGGATTATTCTTCGGCAGAAATATCAAAAGTTGAAGCATTCTTTTTGTAAAACCATTTCCAACCTCCTTTGTAAGGTAATCGAACAGCTATTCTTCTTATTTTTTGATTCTCTTTAATGCTAATTTTAAAATTTATTTTCTTCCCTTCTTTAGCGTAAATAATGTCTGCCTTCGCTATACCATTCTTAGTTAATATAACCCAATCGGTGGCTTCGTAACCTTTCCATGAAGGCGGAACTCTGGGTATTATCCGTAATTCGTTAAAATCTTTATCGTCCACTCCTACGATCAATCTGGCTACTTTTAGTTGTTCGGTTACGCCCACTAAGTTTAATGCACCACACCCCTCTTCCAATGTTATTTTACCAACTGCGTCAGGCGAATAGGAACGTTCACAAAAATAATAAGGGGACATTCTGTGAAGCTTATATTCTGTTACCGGAGCAAATGTAGAATTTGCAATCCAGGAAACAGATTTATCTACCATGTCCATCTTATCATACAGAAGCATAGTTTGTAAGGCGTATCCGTCACCATACGACGGACCAGAAGAAAGTCCGGCTCTGAAAACATCAAATTGAGGCCATAATCCGTATTTATCAAATTGCTCTTTTCGTACCGGGAAATTGTACAGTTTAAAAAAGGTATTAAGGTTATAAGTATCAAACTTATCTTTATTCTCCAATGGTGTAAAACCCAATACATCTGAATTCATGCAGGAAACGCCATTGATAAGACCGGCTCCTCTGTTAATTTCATTATTAACAATAGCTGAATCCGGCTTTAACGTAACAGGGTTTATACACCATATCCACGTACCATTCTTATCAGTTAAATTTTTAAACATATTTTCTTTAATCTTCTTTGCATCATTCGA
>Ga0209125_1002760_pt1 | contig 12963 bp, 10 predicted proteins | sample BarGraIncub1131A_FD_184503 | JGI IMG/M metagenome (GOLD analysis project Ga0209125, IMG submission 184503) | Arctic peat soil microbial communities from Barrow, Alaska - Barrow Graham LP Incubations 11-31A (SPAdes) (version 2) | ecosystem: Environmental > Terrestrial > Soil > Wetlands > Peat... | reverse complement strand
TGGAGATATAAATGATGAGGTGAGTGTACAGAGTTTTCTTGGGAAACACACTTTTGATGTAATCATAGACTGGATTATCTTTACTCCTGAACAAGCTAAGAGAGACATCCGCCTTTTTATGGGAAAGACAACCCAGTATATTTTCGTTAGTTCGGCGTCTGCGTATCAGCGTCCCTCCAAAAACTATCTGGTTACTGAGGATATGCCTCTCGAAAATCCCTACTGGGAATATTCCTGTAATAAAATTGAGTGTGAAAAGATTATGATGGAAGCATATAAAAAAGATGGGTTCCCTGTGACAATCGTCCGTCCCTCCCTCACTTATGGTGATACGATTATTCCATATGTATTAGTAAGCTGGCTCAAACCATGGTCACTTATCGACAGAATGCGTAAAGGCAAACGTATTATAGTACCTGGAGACGGAACATCCTTATGGGTGATTACACACAACACAGACTTTGCAAAAGGAATCGTAGGATTGATGGGTAAGGAAAAGGCAATAGGAGAAGCCTTCCATATAACATCGGACGAAGTAATGACATGGGATGAGGTTCTCAATCAGATTGCAGAAGTTATTGGAGTTGAACCCAAACCAGTACATATCTCAAGCGAATTCATTGTAGCCTTTATGCCAGATCAACTGGGCAACCTCAATGGAGACAAAATCAGCAGCGTTGTATTCGACAACAGCAAGCTAAAGAGTGTGGCACTGGAATTCGAGGCAACGATGTCTTTTAAGGAAGGTATTGCTAAGACATTCGCTTACTTGGAATCCCACCCTGAATTGCAAGTAATTGATACCGAATATGAAGAAAATACAGATAGAATTATCGCTGCACATGATTATGGAATGAGTCTAGCAAAGAAGGATTGACGTTGTAGTAGAGATATATAATGTAATGCATAAATACTGTTAAGTCGTGTTCATTCTACGGGAAAAATGTCCACTATAAATGAGCTTTGTAATTACTTTCTCATTTATAGTGGGCATTTTTATGGTAATTACTATATCATAATAAGAGCTGCTTTTTAATCCGAAGCTCTTATCCATATCTTATTTTATTAAATATTTCTTCACAAAATCTCGTCTAACCAATCATATATTGTTTTACTTGCAAGGCTAATGTTATCTATTTGGCAGTGTGCACTTGCACCTTCCTTTTTAGTGAATATTTTCATTTTCTTTTTAGTGGAAGATATATTATCAAAAAACAATTTAGCCTGATTTAGGAATGTTTGGCCTTCTCCTTCACTGGCAAGTGCCAAAGTCGGGCATATAATGTCCTTTTCAATTCCTTCTAAATTAACTTGTTTTACCAATTCAATGAAATCGGCAAAAACTTCAATTCCGGATTCCCATAATAGTAAATCAATTGTTACCTTATCTGATTTACTCGTAAAATGTTCTATTATAAACGCCAATAATGAAGATGTTTTTCGTGATAATAATATTTTAGGAAAAACAGCAGTAAACATTATATATATATCACGTAATGGGGAATCAGTAATTAGTGCCTTAATCCTTTTTTCATAAGCGGCTGCTCTTGCTGCGAAGTATCCTCCAGCACTATATCCAATTAATGCAATTTTTTCAATATCAACCTCTGGCCTTGTATATAAGTAATCCATCACCTGCTTCATAGGGACTTCTGTATCTGCTCTCAGTGTGAGCTCAGAACTTAAATACACAGTACTGATATTTCCGGGTAATTCACAGAGAAGCACATTATAACCTCTTCTTAAGCCTTCAGGTGCACACCAAAAATACATTTCCATTGCCGTCCCTTCTCCGCCAGTAACGACAATCAAAGTTGGGAGTTTTTCCTTATTAGCTGTTGGTTGTAAAAAGTAACATGGTAAGAAGCCTTTTTCAAAGCATTCTTTTGCCTTTTTCCAGTTTTCATAATGCATTTTATCCTTAGGAGATAAACATGTCATCGCAGACCTATAATAATTTGACGCACGAAGAAAGCTGCTTCTTGCGTCAAGATTTAGCTCTAATATGAAAGTCTTCAGCGTTAGTCTTCAACTTGTCAACATTCATTTAATTCATATCCTCTAGAGATGCCTACTTTATTCTTAGTGGGAATGTTGTTATAATTATCTTAATAGTTTATAATTTCTTAATAATTACTTTAGAGGAAATCAACAAATATCATATACAATAGTATTAAGGAAGTACTTTCTTAAAAATAAACATAAGGAGATTGAGCACAATGCTAAAGAACAAAAAAGCGATAATGGTTCTGAGCTTTTGCATAGGAGCTACTATGCTTGTAACAACTGCATTTGCAGACATATCTACAAAAACCGGATATGACCAGGCAAAGGATGCCTTGAAATTCACAGCGGAGAGTTTAATTGAAAAATCTCAAAGTTATACTTTACAAACTATTGTTTCCGTGAAAGATAATGGCAGTTTACTTACATCAAACACCAGTATAACAAAAGCAGATAGTGTGAACAAAAAGTCAGAATCAATAATTACATCAGAAGATAAGGCTGGTAAAAAGCAAGAGTCATTCAACTATACTGACAAAGACACATATATTTCACATAATAATGACAACGACACATATTATGTAACAGAAATGACTGGTGATAAGGGTAATACTTATGATGCTATAAATAAAAATCCTTTTAAGGAAGATACGGCGAAGGATGCTGAAAAGATTGTAGATGCTGTGATTGGGAGTCTAAAGGACTATGTAATCGTAAACGATAATGCAGATGGTACCAAAGAACTATCCGGTTCGCTTAGTGAAGCACAAATTCCTGCTTTAATAAATGCTGTAGCTTCCTTTGGATTTAAGCAAACATTATCTACAAGTTCAATGATGGCTGTAAAACCAGGCCTTGTACAAGATAAAAGTATGGTTGAAGAAAACCTACCAACTTCCCAGATTACAGAAGACATTTTTATTAAAAGCGTAAAAGCTTCTGCAAAAACAGACAAAAATGGATTGTTGGAAAGCGTATTAGCTTCTGCTACCCTTTCAGGAAAAGACAAGTCAGGAACTATACATGAAATAAGTCTTGATCTTTTGGTACGAGTTACTGATGTAAATTCAACAGTTATTACAAAACCTGATTTAACAGGTAAAAAGATTGAAAAAAATATTCAAGTAGCTCCTGATAGTAAAACAGTATCAAAGAGCTTCATTGGAAAATATAAAAATGACATTGTCATATTAAAAGACGACAAATTTATAAAAATTGGTGAGAGATTTGTAGTAATTGCAGGAATAAGTGATACAAATATTGAGGGAAGATATTATGAAGAGTATAAAGCACAATATGCTTCAGAATATACTAAAGAAGATTTTACCTTTGATGCAGAAATGAAAGATGGTTATTTTGCAGAATTTAACTTCAAATCATCCGATGGGGAAAGTCAAATGGGAAATATCAGTTGGAATATGCAAAGTGGAAATATTAATTTCTATGCAGGCCAACAAGATGCTAAAAATGATGGTAACTTCGTAAGAGTTTTTGATTAATTAACCATTAATGCCGTGGGTTTTGGACCCACGGCAGATTTTTTTAAGGGAGCATAAAAACATGGAAAAGGTACTTGAAATAATTGGACTTACAAAAAAGTATAAGAACAGTCGCGGAATTACTGACATAAACCTTGATATATTTAAAGGTGACATCTTCGGTTTCCTTGGCCCTAATGGTGCAGGAAAGACAACTGCGATGAAGGTTATGACAGGCCTAATGAAGCCTGATAGCGGGGACGTAAAAATGTTTGGTCACAGTATCCTTACTGATTACGAGCAGGCGATGAAGAAGACAGGCTGCATTGTGGAAACAACTGAATCGTATTCCTTTATGACCGCTTATGAAAATTTAAGACAGTTTTCCAGATACTATACTGATATAGATGATAAAAGAATCGATGAAGTCCTTGAAATTACAGGAATTTTTAAATATAAAAATGAAAAATCAAGAAACTTTTCTTTGGGAATGAAGCAACGGCTAGGAATAGCTGCTGCTATACTTTCAAGACCTGAGCTTGTAATACTTGATGAACCTCTAAACGGTCTGGATGTTGAGGGTATGGTTGAAATGAGAAAACTTATTAAACGACTTTCAGAAACTGAAAAAACCACCTTCTTTATCTCTAGCCATTTGATTCATGATGTTGAGTTAACATGTACCAGAATCGGTATTATATTTGACGGAAAGCTTTTAAGTGTTGATACTATGGAAAATATTCTAATGAACTATGCTTCACTTGAAAATTATTTTATAAGCGAGGTTGACAATAATGGAAGGATTTAAAGCAGCATTTATAAATGAAATTGAGAAAATGTATAAAAAGAAAAAAGCTGTTGTTGTGATTATTATATCTCTTGTAGTTATTGTTTTAAGTCAACTAATTGTAATTGGAGTACGAAATGGCTTTGGGATCAGGGGCGTCAGTAGTTTGGAATTTCCTATTACTGTATTAACCTTATTTGTTAATACTATTCTTCCTTTATTTACAGCACTGGTAGCAATTGATGTGTTTACTGGAGAGTTTTCACAAAACAGCATGAAAATAGCTTTAACTCGTCCTGTTACTAGAATTAAATTGTTTTCCGCAAAAATAGCTGCTACTGCATTTTTTGTTTTGGCCAACCTCTTTATAGTTATGATTTTATCGACCTTAACAGGCTTCATTTTTAATACAGCCTCTCTCTCCGCAACAGGTTTTGTTAGAATTCTAGTAGCTTATGTTGTAACTCTTATACCAATAATAACCTTAATTTTAGTAGTTGTAATGCTTGCAAATTTATTTCGAAGTGGATCTGCAACTTTTTTCCTTTGCATCATCCTTTTCCTTGCTTTTAAAGTCCTTGGATATGTTTTTTCTCAATATTCAAGCCTATTTATAACCTCTACGCTTGATTGGTATAACCTTTGGATAGCAGACAATATCCCTATTTTAAAAATCCTAAGGATGTTTCTCATCATGGCAGGCTATGGTATAATGTCATTTACAGCTGGATTTTATTTGTTTGATAAAAAGGATTTGTAAACCTTAAGGGAAGTAAAGGTAAACGAAATGGGTCTTAAAAAAAGATTAATTATATCAAATGCTGCAATTGTTGTTATTCCTGTATTAATAACAGTTGTAGCCTCTTTTATTTTTCTATTTGTCTCTTCTAGAATTTTAGACAGAGATTTAAGCTATGAACAAATATCGAAGACAATTGATATAAGAACAGAATTGTTTAAAACAGAAGGAAGTTCTATGCAGAGTAACCCGGAACAGCTTTTTAACAAAGATTTCCAGGATTATTATGCAGCAAAATTTGCTACTGTAAGTACGGAGATTATAGTAATCAAAAAGAATGAACCTGTTTTTTTTACTAAAATATTAGACCCAATTGATTTGCAAAAATGTCTTGCTGAAAAGGACTCAAGTGTTTCAAAAGATACTATCGAATTAAACGGCTTAACTTACATAGTAAAAGTTTTACCCCTCATTTTCAAAGACGATATCCCAGGTGATATTATTTTACTTTCCAACTTAGGCAAAAACGGCTCTACTGCTAACATTTTTATAATATTTGTTCCAATTGTATTTCTAATTTCATTTTTTATAACTAATATAGTCTCTTCCCTATACTTTTCAAAAAGCTTAATAAAACCTCTCAACAGATTAAAAACTGCTGCAGGAGAAATAAGCTCTGGAAATCTTAGTCATGAAGTAGTAGTTGATGGCGATTCAGAGCTACGAGACTTAAGTAATTCTTTTGAACAAATGCGCCTAAAGCTAAAGGAGTCTGTTAACACTCATTTGAAGTATGATGACAACCGAAAGATGCTTGTTTCAAGCATATCCCACGATTTAAAGACTCCTATCACTTCTATTAAGGGATATGTCGAAGGAATTATTGACGGTGTAGCCAATACTCCTGAAAAGCGGGAAAAGTACTTGAAAACTATTTATTTAAAAGCAACTAATATGGATGTAATGATTGATGATTTACTCTTATTTTCTAAGCTTGATTTAAACCAAATTCCTTTTAATTTTGAGAAAACAGATATTGTTAAGTACTTTGAGGACTGCATCCAAGAAAACGAACCAGACCTTGAGAAAGTGAGTATCAAATTAGCCTTTGTAAGTGAGTTAAAACAGTTTAAATTTGTTTCTATTGACCGTGAAAGACTTAAGCGTGTAATAAACAACATCTTAGACAATGCCCGTAAATATATGAATAAGCAAAAAGGTGAAATTACAATACTTCTCCGTGAGAACAAAGTAGATATAATAGTTGAAATACAAGACAATGGTTCGGGCATAGCCAAGGAAGACCTTCTATATGTTTTCGACAGATTTTATAGAGCTGACACAGCTCGCAGCAATATTAGTGGAAGCGGATTAGGTTTAGCCATCGCGAAACAAATCATCGAAGGACATGGAGGAAAGATTTGGATTAGGAGTGATAAAGCCACCGGAACAAGTATTATGATATCCCTTAAGAAGGTTTCCTAGGATAATATTTTAATCGCTCCTTAGTAGTTCAATGTAGTTCAATTTTAAGAAGAGGTGTTTTAAATATGGAAATGAAAAAAATTCTTATAATCGAAGATGACGAGAGTATTTCTGAGCTCCAAAGAGATTATCTAGAAATGAGTAATTTTGTTGTAAAAGTTTGCTCGAGTGGGCTCACTGGCCTTAAATGCTTAGAAGAAGAGGTTTTTGACCTTTTAATTCTTGATATTATGCTGCCTGAAATAGATGGTTTAGAAATATTGAGACGCATGAGAAATAAGATAGACATCCCAATTCTTGTAGTGTCTGCAAAAAAAGAAGAAATTGATAAAATTAGAAGCCTTGGCCTTGGAGCAGATGATTATGTTACAAAGCCTTTCAGTCCTGGAGAATTAGTGGCAAGAGTAAATGCTCATATTGCAAAACATGACAGAATGAAAAACAAATACGGAAGTAGTACTAATACCAATACTTTCACTGTCCGAGGTCTGGAAATCCAAAAGGATTCTAGGCGAGTGTTTGTAAATAACAAAGAAATAAACCTAGCGCAGAAAGAATTTGATCTATTATCGTTTTTTATTCAAAATCCAAACAGAGTATTTGATAGAGAAGATTTATTTGAAAAAATCTGGGGTTTAGACTCTTTGGGTGACGCTGCGACTGTTACTGTCCATATAGCAAAAATACGAGAGAAAATTGAGACTAAACCCTCAAATCCCCAATATATCGAAACTGTTTGGGGTGCTGGCTATAGATTTAGGACATAACGGCACATATTTATAACAAAAATGCGTTATTTTTTTACATATGTAATACTAAATGAATCCTTCTTTGTACCAAATTTTGCAAGTAAATCTTCAACTAGTTCGTTATTTCGCTTTTTATCTTCTTGTTTCAACTCGTCAATAAGTCTTTTCTCAATCATTTTCTTTTGTTCATTAGTAAATTTTCCTTCATCATCTGGGGTGAAATTATTCCAAGTACCTTCTTTACCTTCCCACGCACCGTTTCTGTTGAGTTCATGTTCTACAACAAAAGGTTCTGATAAAACAATAGAGAATTTATTTATCTCCTTTTGGACTGATTTAATTTCACAGCCGACTTTTATTTCCCCGATAAACTTTGCGTACTTTATTATTTGCTTTGTTAATTTTTAACACATGTAATTCATTTATTGATTTATACTGTCCAAGGACATATGATGAAGTCTGGTTCTGTGGTAATATTTTGACAAGTATATTTACTGCATTTTCCTTAAATTTATATGTATAAAAAAATAAAAATACGATTATTGCGCACGAAATCACAAGACCAAATAAAACTTTGTTTAGTAATTTAGATTCTATTTTCCTTCTAAGCATACCTCTTCTAGCTCTTTGTGGAAAAAATATTCTATCGGTAAAAGTAGCTGTTGCCGCTGCTTCATCCTTCGCCAAACATACCTCGCATTCCCATTTTTGTTTTTATCATTACCACACTTATCACAAATTTCACCCATTATATTAACTCCTTAACATTAGAACTTCATGATTCTCCAATTTATTTTTTGCTTTCTCAAATAACAATGCATCGGAGTAATTCCTTTATAATCATTATAACTAATATCTTTATAAAAAGCCCCTTCCAAAATAATCTAAATGTTATACTTTTTGAAAGACTTCATAATATGGATAAAAAGGATGAGGTTCTATTGGATGAACTTATTATAAAGCTAAAATAAAAATAGCCCATACTGTAATAGTATAGGCTATTTTCTTATGCTTTGAACACTATTTTTGTTCCTTTATTAGTTCCATAATAGTTGCAACACTTCCAAGAGATGATATTGTAATGACGCTGGCTTTCCAACTTTTACTGTTCCATAAAGGAAATTATAGCAATTCAAATAGTCCTGAAATAACAAAATCAGCATCTTTTAGAATTTCTTTATCGCCTATACCAACAACTTTCATACCGGCATGCTTTGCAGCTTCCACTCCGGCTTCAGCATCCTCAAATACAACACAATCTGCTGACTCTAGCCCTAATTCCAAAGCTCCAAGAATAAAAACCTCTGGATCCGGTTTTGCTTTTGAAACCCTGTTTCCATCAATAACAGCGTCAAACAGCTCCACAATTTTTAAATTTTCAAGAATCATAGGTGCATTTTTACTTGCCGAGCCCAAAGCAATTTTAACACCCTGGTTTCTGAGTTGCATAATATACTCCTTTGCACCTCTAAGAAGTTCTGATTCATCCATTTCCTTAATATAATCTACATACCAGTTATTCTTTTTTTCAGCCATGATATTTTTTTCTGCTTCACTAAAGTTTTTGTCTCCTATTTCAATCAGAATTTCAAGAGATTTTACTCGGCTTACACCCTTTAATCTCTCATTATCCTGTAAAGTAAAATCAAAGCCCAGTTCCTTTGCAAGTCTTGCCCATGCTAAATAGTGATATTTTGCAGTATCAACTATTACTCCATCTAAGTCAAATATTGCGCCTTTAATATTATCCAACAATTTAATTTCCTCCAAATATTATACTTTATAAAGAAGACTTTTTATATCTCATGTCCAATTTTACATTCTTTCACTTGACCACAAATATTGAAAAGGACATTTTTTGAATTTGTATTTGATGCTTTAACTTTAACTCCTGTTTTACCCGCTTGTACTGAAAAGCTCTGCCCCTGCAAACTAATATTAAAGGCAATTGATTCCCATTTTTCCGGAAGTTGTGGCATAATCGTTATTATTTGATCATTAAAGCTGACTCCTGCAAAACCCAAAACAGCTGCCATCCAGGCTCCACCATTTGCTGCAGGATGAGTTCCGCCAATATATAGGGTCCCAACGTATTGTTTGGACTCTCCTGATAAATCAATTGTGGCAGTTTTCATAAAGTACTTATAACCCCACTCAGAATTTCCAATTTCAGAAGCCATCATCGCATAAACACAAGAGCTCAAGCTCGATCCATGCTCTGTTCTTGGCTCGTAATACTCCCAATTTGCTTTTTTCACTTCACAGGAATATCTATTTTTAAACAGATTTAGAATTAGAACTACATCGGCCTGTTTTAGAATTTTTGTAGTAGTTGCTAGTCCATTTCCTCCGCCAAAATACTCATTTGGATTAAGCACCCTCTCCTTTAATACTTTCAAAGTTACTTCTTCCAATTTTTCATATCCACTAAATTGCTCAATAATACCTGACTCTCTATCTGGTTTTGGCACAAAAAGTAATTTTTCCATATCCTTAATATTTTCTAATTCATTCCGAAAGCTAATTTTTAAAATTAGTTCATTATAAACCAAAGGATAGTTTTTATATAACAATTCTAAAGTTTCTATGGCAACCTCAAGGGTATATTTGACCATCATACTTGTATATGCATTATTATTCACTCTTTCATGATATTCGTCAGGTCCTGTTACATCCAATATTTCATATCTATTCTTATCTTTATTAAAATAAGAATAAGAGAAGAAAAATCGTGCACATTCAAGTATTACTTCAGCTCCTCCATCTAGCAATAAACTTTGATCTCCAGTAGCAAGATAATATTGCCAGATACCATATACAACATCAGCACTTATATGTACTTGTTTATCTCTAAAGTATGTACGCATGGGCCTTCCTGTAAAAACATCGGTTACACTAAAATGTGTACAAGCATCGTCCCCTGTATCTTGACTTTCCCATGCATAAAAAGCGCCTCTATATCCATATTCAAGAGCCTTTCTTCTGGCGCCCTCAAGAGTATTTACTCTATACATCAATAGATTTCTTGCTATTTCTGGATTTGTATAGATAAAAAAGGGTAGCATGAACATTTCAGTATCCCAAAAAACGGCTCCTTTATATACCTGCCCAGATAAACCTCTTGCAGGTATTGAAGCTTTATCTGTGTGCGTAGGTGCTATAGAAAGTAAATGATATATGCTATATCGTAGCGCTAATTGTGCCTCTTCATCTCCACATATTTCCACATCAGACTTCTCCCAACGTTCTTTCCAGATACTGCAATTTTGAGTAAAAATATTGACATATCCCATTTCAAGAGCTATTAAACAAGATTCAAATGCCGCTCTGGACGGATTTACTACCCCATCATTGACTGTAAATATGGAAACATACTTATACAGGGTATACTCTATTTCAGGTTTTGCATAAACAGTGATCCTTCTGATTATTGACTTCTCATCAGTTTCAATATCCTGTTCTCCGATAAAATCCATATCAATCGCTTCGCTAACAGCTATAATGCAATTCATTTCACTTGTTTTGGAATTTAAAGCAATTAAATTTTCATAGATTTCAGCCTTTACGTTTTTAAGATGTGGTCCGTTAATATCCCATACATCGCCATCAATACCTGTTTCAATACATACTTTACATTCCTTTAAAGCTTTAAAGCTATATTTCATACAAATCAGATGTATATTTTCAAGCCCTAAAAATCTTTCAGATTTAATTGTTATAAGGTTATCTTCAGATTGTTTAATGACAGACTCTCTTTTATGTAACCCATTTTTTATATCAAGTACCTGTTTATGTTCTCTAACTTCACTGCTTAAAACACTCATTAATCTATCATCACAATATAGCTTTGTAAAAAGCCCATTCGGCGCATTAATCGGCTCTCTCCAATTGTCACCAACTTTATCATAAATACCCAATAAGTTACATGCTACAAGTTGTTCCTTTGTAAATTCCTCTAAGGTGCCTCTGTAGCCCATATACCCGTTACCCTGAAGGAACTTACTACCATTTAATTCTGTTTTTTCTTTTTCAAATAATACGTCTTCTACATTCCAGGACAAAATATCACCCACCTTTATTCGCTTTTATTTTATTTATAAACTTTAGCCTCTCCAATAACCTGGCATCTCAATAGCCAAACCTTCAGAACCCACTATAATTTTCTCTCCGTAAACTTCAATTTCAATGTTGGCTTCACTCAAAGTTTTGAAGACAACATTTTCTTTTGATACCTTCACGTTAATGTGATAGCCTAAATATAAAATATTAAAGCGATATGAAGTCCAACTTTTGGGAATAGACGGATTAAATGAAAGTTTAGCTCCATCCGATCTCATGCCTCCAAAGCCATATACTATATTCATCCAAGCTGCAGCTATTGAAGTTGTATGAAGTCCTTCACGAGTGTTGCGGTTATAATTATCAAGATCCATACGTGTAGCAAACCCAAAGAAGTCAAAAGCTTCCTGGTGTTTACCTAATTCAGAAGCAAAAATCGAGTGAATAGAAGGAGATAGTGAGGATTCATGGATACATCTTGGTTCATAATATTCATAATTAATTTTTTTAGTAATCTTAGAAAATTCTTGGTTATATAGGAATATAAACATTAAAACATCCGGCTGTTTTATCATGTCATTTCTATAAATCCTGTCGTAAGACCAATTGTGATACAGTGGAAAATCTATGACAGGAATTGAGTTTATATCAATATGAGGTAAGTTGAAGAAACCATCCTGCTGCTCGTATAGACCTGTTTCCTCATCTAGTGGAATAAACATTTTTTCAGCCATTGTCTTCCAAGTCTCTGGTTCCTCATCTCTTATCTTTAACTTTTCACAGATCTCTAATAATTGTTGACTATTATCCTTTTTCATTTCCTCGAAAACTTCTAAAGTATATTCGAAGGTCTTCTTTCCCATTATATTTGTATAACAATTATTATTAACCATCATTTGAAACTCGTCAGGTCCCATTACAGAATAAAAACCGAATTCTCCTGTCTTTTGGCTCCATTGACCTCGACTTGCAAGCATTCTACTTACTTGCAATAATATTTCAATTCCCTTTGAATATAAGAAAGTTTTATCCCTCATGATTTTTTGATAATGCCATATTCCATACGCAACAGCAGTGCTTGCCTGAAGCTGTAGACTTGAATGCTGCCACAAAGCACAGTTTTCGCTACCGTCTAGTGTAGCTATTGGATAAAATGCACCTTCACAGTCCAAACCTTTTGCTCGTTCTATTGCTTTAGGTAAAGTTCTATATCTATATTCAAGTAGATTACGAGCTGCTTTGGGGTTGTTAAAAATATAGAAAGGTAAACAATAAGTTTCTGTATCCCAGAAAGCATTACCACCATAAGCCTCTCCAGTAAGTCCCTTTGCACCGATATTTAAACTTGGGTCTTCCCCGTGATAGGTCTGGTGCATCTGAAATATACAATATCTTATCCCTTGCTGATTTTCTGGATCTCCCTCAATAACAATATCTGAATTATCCCAGGCATTTGACCAATATCTAACTTGTTCCTCCAATATAGCATTATATGAAAGTGTACAAAATCTAATAGCTGCTTCCATACCATCTTTCCAAGTCTTTTCAATGCTTACTGTTCCATCTTTTTCTGTATGGTTTACAACCATTTTTTCAAAGCTCTTTTTAGCACCTTGTGATAAATTCATATTAAAATTAAAACCTATGCATTTATCTTCATCT
>Ga0209125_1002758_pt1 | contig 12981 bp, 11 predicted proteins | sample BarGraIncub1131A_FD_184503 | JGI IMG/M metagenome (GOLD analysis project Ga0209125, IMG submission 184503) | Arctic peat soil microbial communities from Barrow, Alaska - Barrow Graham LP Incubations 11-31A (SPAdes) (version 2) | ecosystem: Environmental > Terrestrial > Soil > Wetlands > Peat... | reverse complement strand
TCTATTTTATTGCCTGTTTTGATTTGATAAGAATTTGAATAATATTCATTTGTAAGTATTTACCTTTCTAATTTTCTAAATCTTTATCACTAAGTCCTTAAGTTTTATATTTTTTTACCGATAATAGAATTGTATTGAAACGACAACTTGATTATTGTATATTAAATTCAGGAAATTTAAAATATTAAACTAATTAAATGCTATTTTCATTAATTTCCAATTGAATTTACAGTATTATTAAACTACGTGTTAAACGTGCTTAATACTTAAAACCCAAGGTATTAGTTGCATATATGACTTAATTAACTCATATATATGTTTATAAAGTATCGATTCTTTAAATTTTAATTCTAATTTTAAAGAGGTGGTTAAATTTGGAACAATCAATATCAAATGATTTCTCAGAAATTTCTAGTGTTAACAAAAAAAATTTAGATCAATTGTTAAGTTTAGTTGAAGAACTAGTTATTAACAAAGTGAGAATTGAAAAAATGAAAAATGAGGTTTCTGATAACTCCCATGGAAAAATTCTAGATCAAGAGCTAAGAATTATTTCTGAAATTCAGGCTTCAATAAAGAAAGTTAGGTTAATTAAAATTAAAACATTAACAAATTCCTTAGAAGATTTAGTTAATAAGTGTAACACCAAAAATAAAATTAACGTTAATTTTATTTTAAGGGGACAAGAAACTGAAATAGAAAATACACTTATAATTTATATTCACAACATTCTCAATTATTTAATAAAAGATATTTGTGAAAATGAATTTATAGCTTCTAAAAATGATACTAATCATATTGAGGTTACTACTTATTCTGATGGTAAGAATTTTACAACGGTTATTGAAAGTAATGGAAAAGGTTTCAATTATGAAGCTACTTGTGATAAACTTAATAAAAAAAGTTTAAATTTAGTCTCATTTGATGAAGATGAAGTCAAGAAATTTTTAGATATTATACATTTTACAAACAATGTCGAAAATTTACTTAAATTAAGGTTAGATTTAATATATTTAGATGGCAGTATAAAATTTGAATCTATTGTTAATGAATTTAGGCGTATAACAATTGTGATTCCTATAACATCATCAATTATGCAGGGTCTACTTGTCACAATCGGAAACCAGATTTTTGCTTTACCATTAGATTTTATTGAAACCATAATAAATGAAAATACTGTTAAGACAAAAAAATCTAAAAATATTGAAATGATTATTTACATGGACCACATAATCCAGCTTGTACGGTTATCTGAACTGTTAAATATTGAAACCGTTTTCGAGCCCTCATGTATAATAATAGTAAATGCAAACAATAAAAGAGCTGCTTTACTTGTAGATTCACTACTTGATCAAACAGATATGGTGATTAAACCCAAACATTCAATTATGACGGATATTAGAGAAATAAAAGGTAGCACAATATTAGGAGATGGCTTAGTAACTCTTGTATTGGACATTCCATCAATTCTTAAAGAAATTTAGAGGGGCGAGAATATGCAGATACTCACATTTTTAATTGAAAATGAACCATTTGCGCTTGACATTACTTTAGTTGATACAATTCAAAACAAAATGCCTATAACCCCTGTTCCAAACTCTAAAAAGTATGTTATTGGACTAATAAGCAATCGCGGTAATGTTATACCTGTTATCAACACTAGCTTGATGTTGGATGCTGATACTACAGATAATATTTACGAAAAATTCATTATCATAAACTTAGGTAATGAAAAACTTGCGCTAGCTGTTAATGAAATTGACGATGTATTAGAGATTGAAGAAAAAGACATTGAAAATATTAATAAAGATGAGGATTTTTCTATAGTTAATATTAATTCAAATGTTATTACTTTTCTTACCTATAAACAATTACAAAAAATTTAAATTGAAAATTGGAGGAATTTTATATGATTAAAAAATTATCAAATGGTGAACTGGATCTAACTGTACTCGAGATTAAAGATGTTATAGATATTAAGTTGCTTCAAAACTTTCAAGATAATTATGCTACTGGAATGAATATTGCAAGTGTTACCGTGGACATAGAAGGAAACCCTGTGACAAAACCAAGTTCATATACAAGCTTCTGTATGGATTTTACACACTCTACTAAAGTCGGAGATGACAGATGTGCATTGTCACACAAAAAAGGTGGAGAAGAAGCAGCAAGAACCCTAAAACCATATATCTATACCTGTCATGCAGGATTAATAGATTTTGCTGCACCTATATTGGTAGGAGATTATCAAATAGGAACCATTTTAGGAGGACAAGTCTTAACTTCTGCTCCTAACGAAACTAAGTTCAGAAAAACTGCAAGTGAAATTGGTGTTGATGAAGATGGTTATGTGGATGCAGTTAAAAACGTTTATATGACTAATGAGAAAAATGTAACTGCAGCTGCAGAAGTACTATATATTGTAGCAAATTCACTTTCTCAGGCGGGCTATGAGAGGCTTAAACTCAGCAATATGTCTCAATTTCTAGCAGAAAATTTTAGTCAAATATCTGCTACTATGGAAGAACTCAGTGCTTCTTCAGTAAATGTAACAAATAACCAACATAATTTAAGTGATGAAATTAATAACGTAAAAAAATTATCAATCGAAATAAATACAATATTAGATTCAATAAAAAGTATAGCAGATGAAACAAAAATGCTAGGATTGAATGCAGCTATAGAAGCTGCAAGAGCAGGCGATGCCGGTAGAGGTTTTGGTGTAGTTGCAACTGAAATAAGAACCTTATCACAAAACTCAAAGGAAACAGCTATAAAAATAATGGATCTTACAAATAAAATCCAAGAATCTGTTGATAAAACTATCGAAACTAGCCATGCTACACTTGAAACTACAGAACAACAATCGGCTGCAATCCAAGAGGTTACGTCGAATCTTATGGAAGTTACAACTTTAGCTGATGAATTAAATTCAATAGCGAACGGTAAATAGCATCATTAAAAAATCGTTGTCATAATGTAACAACGATTTTTTAACTTTTTGCTACTATTCCCCTAAAAATCCCACATAATAATTTAGATACCGCAATCATATTTATCTCTTCTACTTGTTTATTTTTTATGCTTACAGTAAATTTTAAATAAATAATCCTATGTTGTACATAATAATTTATGTAGGTATATAAAACTACCAAAATCCAAAACAAACATAAAGGAGATTAGATCATGAAATTAATTGAGGTTGGAGATTCTGCACCAGATTTTTCATTAAAAGATAACAATTATGAAAATGTATGTTTATCAGATCTCAAGGGTAAAAGAGTATTACTTTCCTGGCATCCACTTGCCTGGACACCTGTATGTACAGATCAAGTTCGAGCATTAGATAATAATTGGGGTAAATTCCAAACACTAAACACAATACCACTTGCTTTTAGTGTTGATGCAGCTCCATGTAAGAAAGCTTGGGCAGCTGCACTACTTCTTCAAAATTTAAGTCTACCTTGTGACTTTTGGCCTCATGGAAAGGTTGCACAGGATTATGGAATTTTTGTAGAAGAAAAAGGTATATCGGAGAGAGCTAATATCATAATAGATGAAAATGGTATTGTGATGTGGGTTAAGGTTTACCCAAAGGCTCAATTGCCTGATTTAGATGAGGTTTTTAATGTTTTATCTAACATGTAGATTTAGGTTATTTAATATAATAAAATTTACACTGTAACAACAAATAATTAATATTAATTACAATAAAAGCCTCATACTAAATTATATAGTATGAGGCTTTTATTCTTTTCTATAGGTTGATAATATACAAATTATCACTACATATAAGTAAATATAATCTTAACCTTAAATTTCAGAAATTACTACCTGAAAGATATCTAATGCTTCATCAATCTCACTCTTTGTTACATTAAGAGGAGGAAGTAATCTTACCACGTTATTCCCAGCCGCAATTACAAGCAACCTCTTGTCAAAACATGATTTACAAAATTTCTTTGTATCAGTTTTTAGTCTTATTCCAATTAACAATCCCATACCTTTTATTTCATCTATTACACCATATTGCTCTTTCATTTTAAGTAATCTATCTTTTATATACATACTTTTTTCTTCTATTTTTTCTATAACTCCACCATCTAAAAGTTCTGTTAAAACCGCAACACCAACTGCAGATCCCAATGGATTTCCTCCAAATGTGCTTCCATGATCACCAGGCACAAAAGCCGCTGAAGCTTTTTCATTTGTAATAGTAGCTCCTATTGGGAATCCGCCACCTAACCCTTTAGCTATGCATATTACATCAGGAATAACTGAGAATTTTTTATAAGCGAAAAGACTCCCTATACGTCCAATGCCACATTGGACTTCATCAAATATTAATAAAGCATCATATTTATCACATAGATTTCTTGCTTCTTTTAAGAATTCTACGCTAGCTATATTTATTCCGCCCTCTCCTTGAATTGGTTCTATTATTATGCCACATACTTTTTCATTAAAATTATTTTTTAAATCTTCTATATCATTGAATCTTACTTTTCGTGTACCTTCAATTAGAGGACGGAAATCCTTTTGATACTTCTCCTGCCCTGTAACTGAAAGTGCACCCATTGTTCTACCATGAAAAGAATTGTCCATATATATGAATATATTTTTTTCTTCAGTATCTTTTAATGTTCCATATTTTCTTGCTATCTTAAGTGCTGTCTCCACGGATTCAGTACCACTATTACAAAAAAACACTTTACTATGATCACAGTTATCTATTAATTTCTTTGCAAGGAGTTTGTGTGCTGTATTCCAATAATAGTTTGAACTTTGAATAAGCTTACTACTCTGATTAGTTATCGCATTTATTATAGCAGGATGGCTATGTCCAAGGCAATTAACTGCAACTCCAGAGACGAAATCCACATATTCTTGTCCATCCGTATCATAAATCTTGCATCCAAGTCCTTTTTCAAAAGTAACATCATATCTTCCGTAGGTATTCATTACACAATTCTCTTCCATTATATTACTCCTTTCGCTGTTATAATTTTAGTTCCACAATCCTTAATTATATTTAATAATAAACCATGTTTTTTTCTTCCATCCACTAGATGAACATTCTTGGCACCTTCATTAATTGCAGCAACGCAACATTCTAGCTTTGGAATCATGCCACCATAGATCATACCTTTATTTATAAATTCTTTAGTTTCCTCTACAGTTATTGATGATAAAAGCGTCGATGGATCAGTTATATCTGTATATACTCCATCTATATCTGTCATAATTAATAACTTTTCGGCTTTAAGCACTCCACTTATAGCAGCTGCAGCATAATCCGCATTTATATTGTAACTATTTCCTTCGCAACCTACACCTACAGGGGAAATAACTGGTATATAATTACTATTAAGCAAAGTAACCAATACTTCAGTATTAATGTTAGTTACCTCTCCAACATAGCCTAAATCAATTTTTTTATCATCTTCAAATACAAATTTCTTTTTAGCTTGAATTAAATTACTATCTCTTCCACTTATACCTATAGCATTTAATCCTCTACGGCTTAATATTGAAGATAATCTTTTATTAACATTGCCCGATAGTACCATCTCTACAATTTCCATAGTATCATGGGTCGTAACTCTTAACCCTTTTATGAACTCATTTTCGCCACCAGTTTTTTTTACCCACTTGCTAATTAAAGGGCCTCCACCGTGCACTATAACTACTTTTATACCAGCACTAGTCATAAGTGCTATGTCTTCCACAAAGGCCTCCTTAGCTGCATCATTGCTCATTATACTTCCACCATATTTTATAACAAAGGTTTTACCCTTATATTTGCTCATTTGCAAAAAATCTTTTTTATTTGAATTAATATTTTTCATATTCATTGTAGCCCCCAAAATAATTTAGATTTTTATTAATTTACTAATTGTACAACTATTTTAATAAATCTACAACCCTTTGAATAATTATACATCAATATGAATAATTATTCAATATAATATTGATTTTTTTCTAGTTTTATTGTATAATCATTTTTATTAATAAATTTAAAAGGCAAGGTGATACATTATGATAAAAGCTGGTATAATAGGTGCCACTGGCTATGCAGGCGAACAATTAGCATGGTTTTTATACAAACATCCAAATGTTAATGTGGATTTTTATGCTTCACATAATTATGCAGGAATGACCTATAATGATATTTATAGTAACTTCAATAGTTATATAAACGATATTTGCATTGATATGGAAACAGCTATCAGCAAGTTATCAAATATAAATGTTCTTTTTATTGCGCTACCACATGGCAAATCATTTAAGATAACTGAAAAAGCATTATCTCTCGGTGTAAAAGTAATAGATTTAGGTGCTGACTTTAGATTGAAATCTAAGGAAGAATATGAGCAGTGGTATAACGTTAAACACGAAAGTGTTGATCTATTATCGAGTGCTGTTTATGGACTAACTGAATTAAATAGAGAGGATATACGCGGGTGTAACTTATTATCTAACCCAGGTTGTTACCCTACAGCTACTATCTTAGCTCTCACTCCACTTCTAAAAAATAATATTATAGATATAAAATCTATAATAGTTGACGCTAAATCTGGAGTATCTGGAGCCGGTAGATCAGCAAATATAGGTTCACTTTTTACAGAATGCAACGAGTCTATTAAAGCCTACGCAGTTGCTAGTCACAGGCATACTCCTGAGATTGAACAGGAACTGAGTAAATCTTCTAACGGCAATGATATAAAAATATGTTTCACTCCTCATTTAGTACCTATGAATCGTGGAATTTTATCCACCTGCTATGCTTCACTTGCAAAAGAATGCACTGCAGAGGAACTTATAACTTTATATAGAGATTTTTATAATGATAACTTTTTTATAAAAATTCTTGATGGATTACCTGAAACCCGATGGGTAAAAGGCTCTAATTTATGTCATATTGGTATTAAGGTAGATAAACGTACAAATAGAGTAATAGTTTTATCTGCTATAGATAATCTAATAAAAGGTGCCGCAGGTCAAGCTGTTCAAAATATGAATATCATGTTTGGCTTAGACGAAACTACAGGACTTGAAATTATTGCCATGGCACCTTAAAATCCTTATGATTATAAAATTAATTTTCTTATATCAATTTTAATTTAGACATATTTCGAGAAATGTATGTTGTATTTTTATTTAATACTATATATAATAACTGACATAATAATATGATATTTGGGGGTAGATACATGGACAAAATGTTCTTTGAAGTTAGAAGAGCTGTCGCTAGTGACATTGAAGAAATACGAATACTTGCAAAAAAATCTTTTACGCTTTATGCGAAAAATGCAGGAATTACAGAATTTATTACACCTTTTGAGGAAACCTATGACGATGTATTAAAGGCTATAGAAACTACTAACGTTTTTGTAGCTCTTTCTAACGAAGAAGTTATTGGTAGCGTACGAATAGAAATAAAACCCGATAAAACTGCTTATCTAAGTAGATTCGGCGTTTCATCGCTACATCAAAATAATGGTATTGGTAAAATACTAATGAATGCAGTTGATATCTCAATGGTGCAATTAGGCGTTACCTGTTTATATCTTCATACTGCATCTAGAATGTTTTCGCTTATTAGATTTTATTACGGAAGATGCTTCTATATAAAATCAACCAATAATGATCGTGGATATATTAGAGCACTGCTATGCAAGGAATATAAATCAGAAGCAGCCCAAAAATCTGCAGATAATATTCGTTGCAGCATGTTATAATTTAAAGGGGTACTATATCAAATATAGTACCCCTTTAAATATGTAAAATGAGCCCATTTACCAATTTCCTCTTATATATAAGATTAGTTAATATGTTAAACTAGTAGGCATAGGAGCTAATATTCTCCATGTATTATCTTCATTTACGACGGTTAGAGTTGATGCATGACTTACTACAGTTATTTCTTTAGTTCTTACATCTGTCTCATTAAGTTGTATTTCGTAGTAATACTCTTTTGTTTTAGCTTGTGTATCTGCGTTGTTAAAGTTCTCTTTTATTGTTATGCTTTTAACTTTTACTAAAACGTTACTTTTATATGCAGTAAGTACTCTTTTATACGATAGTCTTGATGATGTAAATGAAGCAAATGATTGTTTACTCAAATAGGGCTTAAATTTATTTGTAATTGCTACATAAGTAGTGTCGGTTAATGGTATTTCTGTTGCTTGTCCACCTTTTAATGATGCAGTATAATAGTCGTAATCTTCTTGACTTACGGTATAGTATGTTGTTACAAAGTTTTTTACTGTCATGTAGCCTGTAGATGGAACTGGATGCAGGATAGTCCTTCCTTTAAATAGTGCTATTCCTATTATTGCTAGAATAAATATTACTTGTATTGCTATATCTCTTTTTTTCATTGTTGACCTCCGTATATATGTCCTGTTTTACTCCACTTGTGTTATGAGTTTCCTCATGATATCTTTTAATTTAAGATCTGTAGTATCGACAGTTGCTATAATTATAACTAACTTTATTCCATTATCTGATTTATCCCATTTATAAGCTTTAATATCCAAAATGGCACCTTCAGGGACATATTCTTCAATGTCCATTGCGATTTCTTCTGCAAGTGATAGATATTCTTCAAATAATTCATCTTCTGTTAATTCACTTAGGTTGCATTCCTCTTCCATTAAATCATTTAATGTATTTATTTCAACACTTAAATTAAAAGCTAAAATATCATCTCTCTTTGAACCTTTACTCATGTCTTTAACTACTTTAAATTCTGTGTTTTTCTCAATTACATTTTTTATATCTTCACTAACAACTATAACATTATTAAATTCTACATACATATTTTTTTCTCCTTTTGGTGCCATCATTTTGCTACCACCCCCGTGGCAAGTGACATCTTATTATATTATACTGTTTTATTGTGAAAAATCAATTTACTTATAGTCCATGGTGCAACCTTAAAGTGATTAATGCTATTTCTTTAAGGAATAGCATTAATCACTTCTATATTCTAAAAATATCAATAAGTTCTTCCTTTGTAAGCTTTCCTAAAACATCACTACTGGTAAGCTCCCCTGTAATTACACTGTCTATTAAATTTTTCTTATTTTCCTGAAGTAGAATAATTTTTTCTTCTATAGTTCCCTTAGCAATTAATTTAATTACTTCTACTATATTTCTTTGACCGATTCTATGGGCTCTATCTGTTGCTTGATTCTCAACTGCTGGATTCCACCAAGGATCAAAATGAATAACTAAATTTGCCGATGTTAAGTTAAGGCCAGTCCCGCCTGCTTTTAGTGAAATTAAAAACACTTTTACATCGCAACTTTTATTAAATTCATTTACAAGATAAATTCTATCTTTAGATTTTGTTTTACCATCTAAATAAAAATACGAAATTTCTTTTTCCTTTAAGTTTTCTCCTATATTTTTAAGTGCAGACGTAAATTGAGAAAATAATAGCACTTTCCCCCCTTCCTCTATATGTTTTTGAATAAGCTCCGTTGCTATTTTTAGCTTTCCACTCCCACCTTTATACTTATCTATTACAAGTGACGGATCTAAACAAATTTGTCTTAGCTTAGTTAAATAAGAAAAAACCTCTATTTTGCTATCAACATTATTTTTCATTTTTTCCCTTATATCTTTAATATAAGATTTATATACAGCCTTCTGAACTGCTGTCATTTCAACTAAAAATTTCTTTTCTATTTTATCCGGCAATTCTTTAAGCACCTGGCTTTTAGTTCTTCTTAATAAAAAAGGTTTAATCAGTGATTTAAGTTCTCCTAAATTGTCTTCCCTTCCAACAATAAATTTTGATTCAAATGTTTCTTTGGAATATAAATAGTCAGGCATTACAAAATCAAATATAGACCAAAGTTCAGTTAAATTATTTTCAATTGGGGTTCCTGTTAATGCAAATCTCACATTGGCTTTAACTTCTTTAATTACCAATGTATTTTGGGCTAAATAATTTTTTATATTTTGGGCTTCATCTATAATGCAATAATCAAAAATAATGCCTTCATATTGACGTATGTCACTTCTTAATGTTCCGTAGGTTGTAAGTAATATATCATAATCCTTTAAATTATGAATTAATTTATGCCTTTCTCTCTTTTGTCCGTGTATAATAGCAACCTTTAAACTTGGAGCAAATTTTTCTATCTCCGCCTTCCAATTATAAATAAGAGACGTAGGACTAATAATAATAGATTTTTTATTTTCAACAGATAAAATAAAAGCTATAGTTTGAATGGTTTTACCAAGTCCCATTTCATCCGCCAATATCCCTCCAAACCCTAATGCACTTAAGTTTTTAAGCCATTTGAGACCTTCAATTTGATATCCGCGAAGTTTAGTCTTTAATTTTTCTGGTACCATTGTATCTATGCTATTTATATTCATTAAACCATTTTCTATATTCTCTAACACTTCAATACCTTTAATAAATTGAATATGCCTTTCTTTTATTTTTTCGTCTAAATACAAGGCCTTACCTTTTCCTATTTTTATGTGACCATCTTCTATCTTTTCATTTGTGCTTAGTACTACTATTAAATCAATGAAGTTCTTAACTCCCTCATCTTCAAAGTCTAGAAAATTATTGTTCTTTGTTTTGTAGAATCTATTCTTCTTTTTAAATGCATCGATCACACCATTTAATTCTCTATTTTCAATGTTATGTATGCCATAAGAAAAATCATAGTAGCCATCCTTTTCTTGAAGCTCAGCTCTAATGGACTTAGAATCGTATATTCTCATCTGTTTAAGACCATTTCCAAAAGTTACATCTCCAAGGGAGCGTAGATTGTTTTCGCTATTGTTTAGTATATCAAATAGTTCCCCATCTCCACCAATAAACAATAATTTCTCATCCCTTTTTATGAACCTATATCTCTCAAGTTCCATGAGTATTCTATCTTCCTTTTTATAGTTACGCAAAATTGTATTCATACTTTTATCATTCTTTAATATGTTAATCTTCTTATTACCATAAATCACAGTTATATCACAATAAATATCATTTCCTAGCTCATAAATGTAAAACTCGGGTTTTATAAAACTTGCGGCAAATGTTTTAACCTCTTCACTAATATTAATATTGTTAGAAATACTGCTTAGAAATGCAATAAGCTTATTATAATTCTTTATGTCCACGTGGTATAAAATTTCACCATTTTCTTTTAGTTTTCCACATATAGCAACATATTTTTGCACTTGATTATTTGCTGGTAAATAAATCTTCCAAGCAAATAAATATACATCATTTTTCTCATTTAAAGGTACTGGAAACTGCTTATGTGTTGTCAAAACAAAATATTCATTTCTAATTTTCACTGTAAATGTTAGTGGTAAATCCTCATGTAAGATAGCTGCTTCAAACTCAAAACCGTCATAATTCAATTTAATTTTCTTATCAATAACACTTTCTAAAAAATGCCTTAGGTCCTTAGCCTGTACTTTTGTTTTTTCCATACCTATTGCTTGTTGTGATTCATAATAAGTTGGCTCTTTTGATACCTTACGGACTAACTTCATTACATCATTCCTGCGTTTCCCCTTCAAATTATTCTTGTGGATCTTCCCTAATTCTTCATTTTTCTCATCATTTTTTTTATTATTATTTTTTGTAGCTAAGCTAAAAAAGCTATATGCCGTAGCAGTTAAATGACTACACATAAATGAGTACCCTTCAGCAGAAAGTTTTTTGAAGTCGTTACAAGTACATTTTATGCCAACTAATCTTTCCTTTAGTAAATCTATTTTTATGTATGTGTTTAATTCATTTGATTTTGCTTTGTTTCCGACACATCCGTAAATGTGATATAAATTCCCTATTTTTTTTGTTTTAATCTTAATAACTAATCCACTATTAAAAGACTTTTCCCCCTCACTTCTCATTTGAGCAGAGGATGATTTGAATACTATATTTTGCAACTCTTTTAACTTCAAAAAAATCACCCCTTATGTAAATGGTAATCCTAATATAACATAAATCATATTGAGCCAACTATTAAATATCATTATGATTATAACACTACCATTGAATATTAAAATAAAAGTTGAATAAAAGAAACATAAAATAACTCAATGTATAATATGTGAATATTTTAATATCTTTAACCATATACATATACGGTGATGCTTTTACGCGACATCTCACTATTAAAATAACATTTGCCTAACGCATGTGGACGTGCTATAATACTAATGAAATAAATTGTCAATCCATATATTGGTATAGGCATATAAAAATCCCCTTATTCTCATGCGTCTTTTGAGAGTATTTTTAAATATTATATATTTAAGAATACTGTATTTTGGGCATCCGACATAAGTATTTAGGCATTTTCAATAAATAAGCTAACACACTAGTTAGCTATTGTTTTTGATATACCTTTTATACTCAAATTAAAAATAGGAGATGATTATTATGGTTAAACTTATAAAAAACAAACGAACAAGAATTGCGATTGGATTTATGCTGGTGACAATAATTTCAACTTTATCTGTTTTTATGTTTCTAATTAGAAAAAATATTACTGTTGTCGTAGATGGTAATCCAACTAAATTAGTAACTTACGAGAAAACCTTCGGTAGCGCTTTGAAAAAATCAAATATAAATGTTGACATAAAAGATAAAATTGACAAAGATTTAAATTCTAACATTGTTAACAATGGCGTAATTAATATAAAGCGCGCTGTAAATATTAAAGTTCTTATAGGTAACAAAGAACTTAATATAAAATCTGCTGAAAAAAATGTTTCCTTACTGTTAACCTCCCAAAATATTTCAATGGGTCTTAATGATAAGATTTCACCGTCAATTGAAACCAAATTATCTAAAGGCATGGCTATTACCATTACAAGGGTTAATACAAAAACAATCCAACAATCAAGTCCCATTGATTTTAAAACGGTTTTTAAAGAGGATAATAGTATATTAAAATCTAAAAACAATGTCTCACAAATCGGAGTAAAAGGCGA
>Ga0209125_1002756_pt1 | contig 12999 bp, 15 predicted proteins | sample BarGraIncub1131A_FD_184503 | JGI IMG/M metagenome (GOLD analysis project Ga0209125, IMG submission 184503) | Arctic peat soil microbial communities from Barrow, Alaska - Barrow Graham LP Incubations 11-31A (SPAdes) (version 2) | ecosystem: Environmental > Terrestrial > Soil > Wetlands > Peat... | reverse complement strand
AGAGGCAGAAAAACAAGAAGTTTCAGTAAGAAAACAGGGCGAAGGCGATAAAGGTTCCATGAATTTTGTTAACTTTGCCGAACTTTTGACCCAAGAAGTCGAAAAGATGGTTACTTCATGGTAATCAACAATTTGATAGTCATACATTTAAACATAAAAAAACGAGGTTTTAAAACATCTGAATGAAGAACGATGATTTGAAAATGCAGTACCGGATCAATGACAGGATCCGAGTCAAAGAGGTTCGCTTAGTCGGTGAAAACGTTGAACAGGGTGTCTATAGTATCCAGGAAGCGTTGACAATAGCCGATTCTAAACAATTGGACCTGGTGGAGATTTCTCCGAACGCTGCCCCCCCCGTCTGCCGTGTCATTGACTATCAAAAGTTTCTGTACCAACAGAAAAAAAAGGTAAAGGAACAAAAGGCGAAAGCCACCAAGATCACTTTGAAGGAAATACGTTTCGGACCCCAAACGGACGATCACGATTACAACTTCAAGCTGAAACACGCCAGATCCTTCCTCGAAGAAGGTTGCAAGGTGAAGGCTTACGTCTTTTTTAAGGGTCGTTCCATCCTGTTCAAGGAACAAGGCGAAGTATTGTTGCTCCGTTTTGCCAACGAACTGGAAGATTATGGAAAAGTGGAAAGTATGCCGGTTCTCGAAGGAAAACGCATGATCATCATGTTGGCTCCCAAGAAGAAAGCAGAACCGAAACCCGTTAATGTAAAACCGATTACAAATTCACCGATTATAAATTTAAAAGCAGAGCAAGATGCCAAAGATGAAAACTAATTCCGGTTCCAAAAAGAGGTTCACCCTTACCGGAACAGGTAAAATCAAGCGTAAACACGCGTTCAAAAGTCACATTTTGACCAAGAAGACGACGAAGCAAAAACGGAACCTGACCCACATGGGTATGGTTGACAAAACCGATTTAAACAACGTCAGGTTGTTGTTGGCTATGAAGTAGCCTTCACAAAAAGAATTTATTCATCATTTTTAACCGAATGCCTTAGCTCAAAAGTTCATCTGAGAAGCATGACGCTAACATTCAAAAAAAAGAAACAAAATGCCTAGATCAGTCAACCACGTTGCTTCCAGAGCACGTAGAAAAAAAGTTTTATCCCTGACCAGAGGATACTTCGGTTCCAGAAAGAATGTCTGGACTGTAGCCAAGAACACTTGGGAAAAAGGTCAACAATACGCTTACCGCGACCGAAAAACTAAAAAACGTGAATTCCGCGCTTTGTGGATTCAACGTATCAACGCCGGCGCTCGTCTCGAAGGAATGTCTTACAGCCGCCTGATGGGTGCCCTGCATAAAGTTGGCATCGAAATCAACCGCAAAGTGCTGGCCGATTTGGCTATGAATGAGCCCCAGGCTTTCAAAGCCATCGTACAACAAGCCAAAAAGAATGCATAATAAGCTTTTTTACTGCCGTAGAAGCCTCGAAGTAATTCGGGGCTTTCTTTTTTAAACATAAAGGATGCAAAAGTTGGTTTTGAGGGGATCTTTTTATATATTTGTTGTATAGAGGTCGCATCAACATTGATTGGTAGACTCATCAATTATATCAAGAACACCGAGACATGCTCAGGCATTACAATGGCGGGCCGCAAACCTGAAAAGGTCGCGTAGGCGCAGCGGATTACAAAGGACACCTGGCACTCAAATCCTGTCAACCGGAGTTTTCACACGTCTTATTGATGCGGCTTCTTCCTAAACTAAACAGGCTCTGCTACATGTAGGGCCTGTTTCAGTTTAGACAGAATACCATTTCAGCAGAGCCAAGCGACCGTTTCCAGATACCTGCCGGTTATGCGATCTGGACCGTAATGGTGGTCTTTGCGTTTCCGTTTATTTTCGGAGTGGCGTAGCCTATTTTTTGGGCCGCGCCTTGAATTTTTCAGCCAGTGCCGGATACAACTTCATATATTCGGTGGTGACACCATCTTTGTCAAAAAGATTGCCCCATCGTGGTGAAGTCGCTTTGATGCGTTTAGCCATGGACAGCGTATGCTCCAGGTCGCAATAACCCTCTTTGGAATAACCTTTCTCCGCCTTCGGATCCACAAATAACCGCAAACGGATCCAGTTAAAACCATTGTCCGTAAGAATAGTCAGTACCTCCTTCTTAACACCGTTATCCGTGTAGGTCAATCCTTTGTCTTCCTGCTGCTGAACCCAGGAAATATCAGCACCGATGCAATAGGGCACGGTTTTAGCTGAAAAAACAACCAAAATAGAACTGAAAAACAAAATTGAAAGGAAAGCGACTCTTTTACCAAAATGGAGGCTTTTCATAGGTCAGGGTTTTTTAAAGTTTGCAGGTGCTAAATTACGTATTATGTCCAGACTTTCATCCAGTTGAAATAAAGATTGCAAAAATGCATTCCAATTTCAATAATTTTGTAGATTTGAACTCATTAGCCTCTTCCGCATGAAACGGAAAGACTCGGGACCACAACCTGTAAAAAAAACCAGTAAATCCGCAATGAGTAAGTATTCTGCTACCCTATTCCTACGTACTGGTATTCAGATTTTCAACGGAACCTTTAAACACCTAATTTCCGAAGAAGCGAGTAGTTTCGGCTCTGGTTTTTACCTTTTTCAATCCCAAAACATACGTATTTTTAACGCGGACATCGAAAACAACGGAATCAGAGGTGTTTTTGCGCAATCTGTCGCTGGTTTAGAGTTGACCAAATCCAACATACATCAACATCCGGTAATCACGTCGTTTGGTTGAATTTTCCCGAAAACGTCCGCCGATACTTGTGTGATGTATCCGGTCTGGCCCGCTTTGACACTCGGGATGCCAACGAATTTTTCAAGTACGATGAACCGGATTTTACGAACATTTCACCAAAAGTTTTCCTGAAAGGCATACAAAGCGATGCGGTTTATTTTAATAAAATTCTTCCCTCCAACATTCACTGGAATTGCAATCCGGAGCTGGAACTTATGGTTCTGGAGTTAAAAAATGTCAGCAAGTCTCTTGTACGAAAAGCTCCACTTTCAACTGGTAGAAAAATATCGTTTCAAGGCTTACGGACTACTTGGACAACTCTGGTCGGATGGATTTTCCCGGAAAAACTAAAAGACAAGCAATTCCTTATTTTTACATTGGAGACTGAAGCAGAAGCCGAAATAGTTAAAAAGGCTTTGCTTGCCAAGGGAATGCATTTTACCGACAGTTATTCCAAAGATCAACTCATTTTTGCTACACCAGGCAGTTAAAATGATCAATCGCCCAATCGTTTGATGATGTTGTACGCCTTGTACAAACCCAGTTGACCCGCCATACGGAGGTCTGCCAGACCATGTTCACGATCGCCCAGATAAATTTGCGTGATACCCCGGTTGAACCAAGCTTCTGCAAAGTCCGGGTTGAGATCAAGGGCTTTCGAATAATCAATGAGCGCATTGCGGTAATCACGCTGCAGACAACGAATGTTGCCCCTGTTGTAATACGCATAGATGAAATTGGGTTCCAACGATACGACTTTGTCAAGATCACGTAGCACAAACTCAAAATCATTTCCGAATGCCTTCTCACCCAGCGAGAAACTTCCGGTCTTTGGTGCAACGTCCGTCAGAACAGGTTTTGTTGGGTCTCTGCGCAGAAGCGGATTCGTTGCCGTCATTTCCTCTTCCACTTGCTTATTGGCATAGTCCACATTCATCTTTCGGTATCGAAGGATAGCCCGTTCAAAGTAAGCAAGAACCATCTTATTGTTCAGCACAAGGGCTCTATCCAAATCCAGCAGGGCATTGTTGATGTCCTGCACCAGCGAATAATCGAGACTTCGGGCAAAAAAGAGTGATGCATCGTCCGGAGCAGTACTTATACGTTGAGAGTAATCGTCCCGTGATGTAAAATGAACGTCCGCCTGTTCAGTAGTTAGGGCTTGTTCACTATTGGAAATCAATAGATTGGCCAGACCTTTTGAATTTGCGACCGATCCCTCCGGTAGGAATTTGCTTAAATCGAGGATTCGTCGAACAGGTCCCGGCCTTGTCTTTTCGTAATAAGTCAGGCTGAACAAAGGCTCCAGTTCAATTTCAGCAGTCTTATCTTGAACACGACCGCGCATAGGGTTCTGATATTTATCCTTATCAGCATCCAGGCTGACCCCTGCAATCATGCGTTTATACTTGTTGATATCAAACGATTCCTCTGTAGAATCGACTGCCTCTGTCGTTTTTTTGACTTTCTTTCCAGTTGCCTTTTCGGCTTTTGCCTTTTCCTCAATATTCCATGCTGCAAAATAATCCTTATCGGCACCCTTTGCATCTCCGATGCGCTTTTTCAAATCAGATCGCTGGTAATAGGCCGGTGTGAATTTCGGATACTTAGTTAGGATGGTTGTGAAATCCGCAATAGCCTCCTTGTTGTTGCCTAGGTCTTTACGTACCAACCCACGGCTGTAGATGGCCTGATAATCTTCCGGATCCAGGTATAAAACCTTGTCAAAATCTTCCAGTGCTCGGTTCAAGTCGCCCACGGTGGTTCGCATAATGGCCCTGTTCAGGTAACTTAACTTTGAATTCGGATCCAGACTGATGCTCCGGTCGAAATCTTCCATGGTACCGCGCAGATCATTCAAATTGTAACGGGCCATAGCACGATTCATGTAATAGATCGGATCGTCCGATTTCAGTCGAATGGCTTCGTTCAAATCGGCCAGCGCATTGCTGTACCGGTCTTTCATCAACGAAACCCAACCTCGGGCACCCCAACCCGGCGCATAGTGTTTGTCTACGGAAATGGTCCGGCTGAAATCCTCAATGGCGGCCAGCGTATCGCCTCGTTCCACATTCATCTGACCTTTAGCCATGTAAGCATCCACATCGGTGGGATATCGACGAATCATCTCATTCAGACAGACTTCAGCTTGCGGAAACCGCTTGGCTGAAACCAACGCAAAGCCTTTGTGGTAAAGCAACGGCTTATTTTCGATATCAAATTCCAGCCCCTTGTCACAATCACCGATGGCACCGTCGTTGTTCCCAAGTTTCATCCTTGCATAACTCCGACAGATATACGCTTTGACCATGAATTCGTTGCGTTCCAGGGTGTTGGAGCAATCTTCTTCGGCACCTGCATAATCTTCCAGGTACAACTTGGCTACCGCTCTAAAGAAATAGGGTTCAGCCAGATAAGGCTTCGATTTGATGACCTGGTTGAAATATTGGATGGATAGTACATAATCTTCAAAATAAAGCGCATTCCGGCCAATCGTCATCATATGGTCGGTATTGATTTGCGCATGCAAGGACAACAACGGTACCAAAAAAAATAAAAGGGAAAACCAAAGTCGTTTGACTCCACTAAAAAAAACCATCTCTTTGAATTTGTCTATTTGATTATTCTAGCCACAAGCAGTGAGGAATCTTCGATTCCGGCAAGGATAAAAGTTTATGCGCTAATCTCGCCGCAAGCAGCGGGGCTGCGCACACCGGAATTCAAAGATACGGGCTTTCCTTAAAGTAGCAAGCAATTTCGGTGAATAGAGCCGTTTTTAAAGACTTTTCACTTTATAAAACGGCTTGGACTTTCCCTTCAGTATGTTGGTCAGTTTGGATTTAATCAGTTGACGACGGATGACGGCAATCCTGTCGGTGAAAACCTTGCCTTCCAAATGATCGTATTCATGTTGAATGACTCTGGCCGCAAACTCGTCAAACGTATCCACATGCTCCACAAATTTTTCATCCCTGTATCGAATTTTGATGTCTGAACTGCGAACGACGTTTTCATGGATATCGGGTAAGCTCAGGCAGCCTTCTTCGTAAGAACAAGTTTCATCGGAAAATTCGATTATTTCAGGGTTGATGAATGTTTTCTTATAATCCTTGTACTGATCATCCTCTTCACCCAGTGCAGATAAGTCAATGACAAACAACCGGATGGACAATCCGACCTGTGGTGCAGCCAAGCCGACCCCATCGGCCTTCATCGTGGTTTCGTACATATTGGCTATCAGATCGGACAATCCGGGATAATCCATGGTAACGTCAGTCGTTGCTTTTCTCAGCGCCTGTTGGCCATATAGGTAAATGGGCAATTGCATATTCTATCTTTTTGATTCCATATAGGACTGCAGAATAATGACGGCACTGATCTCATCAACCAAGTCTTTGTTCTGCCTGTCCTTCTTTTTGAGCCCTCCTTCCAGCATGGCCTGATGCGCCAGGACGGAAGTAAAACGTTCGTCGTAATACTCAACCGGCATTTCCGGCCATTTCTTTTTAAACAACCTCACAAACGGTTCAATGTACTTCATTGATTCCGAAGGCTGGTTGTTCATTTGTTTGGGCAAACCCACCACAATGCGTTCCACCGGTTCCTTCCGAAAATAGTCTTCCAGAAATCTCAGAAGTTCGTGACTGGGAACTGTCGCCAATCCTCCTGGAATCAATTGCAGGGTATCGGTCACTGCCAACCCGGTGCGTTTTCTTCCATAATCGATGGCGAGTATCCTGCTCATGTTACAGTTGGGAGAAATGCATCATCCGGCTCAGGTATTTTCCGATGATGTCAAACTCCAGGTTGACCACCGAACCCGCCTTGATCTGATGGAAATTTGTATGTTCGTAGGTATATGGAATAATCGACACTTCAAAGCTGTTATCGGCTGATTTACAAACGGTCAGGCTGACGCCGTTGACAGTAACTGAACCCTTCTCCACGGTCATATAGCCTTCAATCGCTTTCTTTGCATGGAACGGATATTCGAAACGGTAGCGCCAACTTCCGTCGGTTTCATCCACACTGGTACAGGTAGCCGTCTGATCCACATGCCCCTGGACAATATGTCCGTCCAACCTGCCATTCATCCTCATGCTGCGTTCCAGATTCACCTTATCGCCTGGTTGAAGTATGCCCAGGTTGGATTTGTCTAACGTTTCCTGTATAGCCGTAACCGTGTATTCATCGCCTTCCAGTTTAACGACGGTCAGGCAAACACCATTATGTGCAACGCTTTGGTCAATTTTGAGTTCGTCGGTGAAACTGCATCTAATTTTGAGGTGCAGATTTCCGTCCTCCCTTTCCAAACCGGTTATAACGGCAGCTTCTTCGACAATTCCTGAAAACATGACCCTGTTATTTAAATTCGTCTGCAAATATCGCAAAAATCCACCAAAAGAGGAAATTCTAAGGTATCGAAATTTTCTCCTTTGATGGATTTTCAATGGGAGAAAATAGCACCAAAAGGTGTGAATCCGTATTAGAATTTCACCTGAGGCGCCTTTTCTGTGCCGGCTTCTGCTTTAAAATTGGCTTTCTTCTCAAAACCAGTCATACTGGCGATAATATTTGATGGAAAGCGGCGAATCGAAATATTATAGCTCTTAACAGCATCATTAAAGCGTTGACGTTCTACCGAAATGCGATTTTCGGTACCTTCCAACTGAGCCTGTAGTTCCTTGAAGTTCTCATTTGCCTTTAAATTGGGATAGGCTTCCACGCTCACCAGCAGACGACCGATGGCAGAACCTACTTGTGATTGGGCTGCCTGATATTCAGCCAGTTTAGCTGGTGTGATGTTCGTAGGATCGACCGTAACCTGCGTTGCTTTGGCGCGTGCTTCAACCACTTCCGTCAGTGTTGTGTTTTCATGAGTGGCATAGGCTTTGACTGTTGTAACCAAGTTGGGAATCAGGTCGGAACGACGCTGATACTGACTTTCCACATTGGCCCAGGCTTGAGAAACAATTTCATCGGACGAAACCATACTGTTGTAACGACCGTTTCCCCACAAGAAAATGATTACGAAAAGGCCTGCAATAGACAGACCGACGATGGTACCTTTTTTCATTGATTGCAAATTAGTTTAAATGTATATACAAATATTTTCAAAATCCATGCCAAACCCAATTAAGTCGGTCTGAACCGACTAATTGACCGATTTAAAGTTTACCAGCCTCCGGTAGCACCACCGCCACCGCTCGAACCACCACCGAAGCCTCCGCCACCACCGCCAAAACCACCACCACCGCCTCCGCGGGATGACGGAAGAATGATGATCATCGGTATGATGTAGTATTTTAGGGCCTCATGACCACAGTTTGTGCAGGTGAATACATGGAAACCCTGACCTGCCGAAATCGGCGTAGGCGAAGAGACAATGCGGTCCGACGTTTGCGCGTATGTTTTGAAACGACACTTTGGACAGGGCTGATACCTGGTGAAGGCTTTGGTATAGGATAAAAAGGAGCGGTAGTCGCAATCCATGCAAATCCAGGCATCGTAATCCACTGAACCGACTCTTTCCTCATTTTGCTGACCTGCATTCAGATAGGCATCTTCCTGCTTTTCGGACATGAGTACCAAAGGTTTGCCGCATTGGGGGCAAGCTCTTGGTTTCTTGCGAAAACTGCTGGCTTTCTTTTTATAGAACATCAGGAAAACGACCATCGTCAAGGGAAACACAAAGGCAAGGATCTGAAAATTGGTCACAGACGAATTTAAAACTTTATAGGCATCATAGGGCTCCATACCGGCTACCGATTTAACTTTTTTCGAGGCATTTCGGATACTGAAAATCAGAACAATCAAAGTCAGGACCAAATAACCGATAAGTAGCGAATACAACTGTGCCTTCTTTTGTTCCCAAGTTGCTTTCTGTTGTACAGTCGGATCAGCATAGATTTCGGCTGCGGCGGCAGGATCGGACAAGACCTTCAACACAGCATGAACACCAGCCAACATTCCCGCACCTATTTGACCTTGCTGCATTAATGGCACCATATCAGTATCAATAATGCGGATACAAATGGCATCAGGTAAAACACCTTCCATGCCGTATCCAGTTTCCATCGTTACTTTCTTCTGATCCAAAACCAATAGGATCAGCAAACCATTATCCTTACCTTTCTTACCGATACCCCAATTATTGAAAAGTTCGGTAGCAAAAGACTTCAGATCGACATCGCCGGTAGATTGCAAAGCGACAACGAAAATCTCTGCAGACAATTGTTGTTGTGCATTATAAAGCAAGCGATCAATCTCAGCCTGGTTAGTCGGATCAATCAAGTCGTCCGGATCAGACGTGCAAACCTTGGCATCACTCAATCGGGTATTAGGAACAGCATTGACTGTCCAAACCCCGGCTTTCAGCACATTCAACCCAAGTGCCAAAAAAGCCACCAGCAAAAGTATTTTTCTAAAATCTGTTTTCATAATTCACCAAATTTATAATCTAAGGTCATAAGGAACTCGCATGACTACTGTTCATAAACTTAGATGTCCAGTGCAACATGCTCGTTTCATAAAAAATCATCTATTGTTGTTGTGAAAAGGCAATCGTAACGCTTTATAGCGACTTCAAAGTTGATGATAATTTTTGAATTTCCTATTAATTATTCGGAAATAACACCGGAACCGATGACTTCGTCCTTAAGATACCAGGCAGCAAACTGACCTGGGGTGATGCTTTGCTGTGGCTTCTCAAAATCGATGAACAAGCCATCTTCCAGGCAGTGAAGCGTTGCATTTTGCAAAGGCTGCCTGTAGCGCACCCTGACTTTATAAGCCGCTGATTCTCCGACTTGAAGCGCTTTGTCCATTCGAATCCAATGAACATCTTCCGTCTTGATTTTCAATGTCTTGCGATACAATCCGGGATGGCCTACGCCTTCTCCGACAAAAATAAGGTTCTCGTGCACATCCGTTGCCAAAACAAAAAGCGGGTTTTCAAAACCACCTATACCCAGGCCCTTACGCTGACCAAATGTATAGAAATGGGCACCCTGATGGGTTCCGACGACTCGACCGTCTTTTTTCCGGTAGTAATAGGGTTTGGCTTGTTTGCGAAGCCTATCGGAAGGATCTTCCGGTATCATTCGGGCATACGCTTTCAGATCAGCAGGTATTTCGACTACCTCTCCTGTCTTCTTATCCAACTTTTGTTGCAAAAAGACCGGCAAATCCACTTTACCGACAAAACAAATACCCTGTGAATCCTTTTTAAAGGCGGTCGCCAGACCCAGTTCCTCTGCAATTCGACGAACTTCGGGTTTTTCGATGTCTCCTATCGGAAACAGCGCCTTCGATAATTGTTCCTGGGAAAGCTGACACAGAAAATACGACTGATCCTTGTTGGGATCACTACCGGCAAGCAATCTATAAATGGGTTTTCTGTCAGGATCTAAAATGACTTCCTTACGGCAGTAATGACCCGTTGCCACTTTGTCAGCTCCATACAGCGATGCAGCTTCCAAAAAAGCATCAAATTTGATTTCACGGTTGCAAAGCACATCCGGATTAGGCGTCCTGCCCTGTTCGTATTCAGAAAACATATAATCCACGACCCGTTCGCGGTAACGGTCGCTCAAATCAACAGAATGAAACTCGATGTCGAGTTTTCTGGCAACCAGTTCAGCAATTAGCAAGTCATCTTCATACGGGCACTCTCCGGACAGTGTACCAACCGTTTCTTTCCAGTTAATCATGTATAAACCAACCACTTCATACCCTTGCTTTTTGAGCAGGTAAGCAGCTACGCTAGAATCTACACCTCCGGACAAACCAAGTACAATACGTTCCAATTCTTTTGAATTTAGTATGAATGACAAAGGTATAAAAAAAGACTCTTTCCTAATCCTCGCAGGTTAGGAAAGAGTCCGGTTGAAACAAAGTTAGTCTAGTTTAATCTGTTCAATAACGCTTGATTTCAAAAATCAAAAATGCACCTTTTTCTTTTACTGTTTAAAGTTTCAAACTCCTATATCAACAAATATAACAAAATTGACAGGCGATTTCAAACTACATACGTTAAAGAAGGTTACAATACCGGCATTTCTTATAACAAAGTCTATCTATCAGATTTTTAATAAATTAAAATCGTCACTTGATAGAACAGTCCGTACTGTTACTTAATATACTGTCAAGAAAACCATAAATCGGGTCGCTTGAATACAAATATTAACAAATAATACTGCTTAGGTCGTGCAAAAATGAGAAACCTTGGTAAAAAACAGTAGTTTTCTACTTTAGACGGAAGAACAGCTGAACAGGTGTTCCGGTAAAATGCCATTCAGCTCTCAACTTGTTTTCCAAGAAACGCTTGTACGGATCTTTAAGATATTGCGGCAAATTGCAAAAGAAGATGAAAGTTGGGGTATCCGGACCTTTCAACTGAGTTACATATTTGATCTTAACGTATTTACCCTTGATGGCAGGCGGCGGATAATTCTCGATTAGTGGCAAGAAGAATTCGTTTAGCTTGGCGGTGGAGACATGGAACTTACGGGTTTCGTACACTTCCTTGGCTGTTTCCAACACTTTAAAAATACGCTGTTTGGTCGTTGCTGAAGTGAAAAGGATGGGGAAATCCACAAAAGGTGCGAAGTGATCCCGAATGGCCCGTTCAAATTCCTTGATATCACTTGTTTCTTTCTTTTCTACCAAATCCCATTTGTTGACACAGACTACTAAGCCTTTACGATTTTTTTGTATCAGCGAAAAGATGTTCATGTCCTGGCTTTCGATGCCACGAGTCGCATCAATCATCAAAATGCAGATGTCTGCATTTTCAATGGCACGGATGGAGCGGATCACCGAATAATACTCGAGATCCTCGTTCACTTTCCCTTTCTTACGGATACCGGCCGTATCGACCAGGTAAAAATCAAATCCGAATTTGGAATAACGGGTATAGATGGAGTCCCGGGTTGTTCCCGCAATTTCAGTGACGATGGTCCGTTCTTCGCCAACAAAAGCATTGATAATGGATGATTTACCCGCATTCGGACGTCCGACTACTGCAAAACGAGGCAATGCTTCCAAGCCTTCTTCCTTGTCTGCATCTGGTTTAAACATATCTACTAGCATATCCATGAAATCACCTGTTCCCGATCCGTTTATGGCTGAAAGAACAATAGGATCACCCAGACCAAGTGCATAAAACTCGGAGGAGTTGTATCCAAGTTCATTCGTATCGGCTTTATTTGCAACCAACAACACCGGCTTGTTCTTAACACTGCGCAACAACTTACCTACAGACACGTCCAAATCAGTTAGGCCATTCATTACATCGACAACAAATAAAATGATATCCGATTCTTCAATGGCCATGTTGACCTGTTTCTTGATTTCGGTTTCAAAGACATCACCAGATTTGTCAACCCAGCCGCCTGTATCAATAACCGAAAATTCCCGACCGTTCCATTCAGATAAACCGTACTGACGGTCACGGGTCGTTCCAGACTCTTCATTAACAATGGCTTGTCTGGATTTCGTCAGACGGTTGAAAAGGGTCGATTTGCCAACATTCGGACGACCTACGATAGCTACTATATTACTCATCTTATTATTTTAATCCAGTTGATAACCAAAGGCTTTCAGTTTATTATCCCGATTTCTCCAGTCTTTTTCCACTTTTACGAACATTTCCAGAAAGACTTTCTTGCCCAGAAAGGACTCAATATCGTGGCGCGCTTCGGTTCCAACCTTTTTCAAAGCCTGACCTCCGTGGCCGATCACAATACCTTTCTGTGTATCACGTTCCACGTAAATGACGGCGTTGATACGCACCAAATCCTTGGTATCCTCGAATTTTTCAACAACCACTTCGGTGGAATAGGGAATTTCTTTTTGATAAAAACGTAAAATCTTCTCCCTGATAATCTCTGTTATGAAAAAACGGGCAGGTTTGTCGGTTAAGGCGTCCTTATCGAAATAGGGAGGAGATTCTGGGAGCATCTCTGAAATTCTACGGAGCAGATAGTCTACATTGAATTTCCGAAGGGCAGAAAGAGGAATGATTTCAGCATTCGGCAATAATTTCCCCAAAGCTACGACCTGTTCCTCCAAACGGGCCTGATCACTCAAGTCGATCTTGTTGATGATGACCAGCACAGGTATGGTTACTTGCTGAACTTTTTGAATGAAGCTTTCATTCTTGTCCATTTTCTCTACTGTATCGGTCACATAAAGCAAAATATCAGCATCCAGAAGGGCCGAATTAGAAAAGTTAAGCATAGACT
>Ga0209125_1002754_pt1 | contig 13007 bp, 9 predicted proteins | sample BarGraIncub1131A_FD_184503 | JGI IMG/M metagenome (GOLD analysis project Ga0209125, IMG submission 184503) | Arctic peat soil microbial communities from Barrow, Alaska - Barrow Graham LP Incubations 11-31A (SPAdes) (version 2) | ecosystem: Environmental > Terrestrial > Soil > Wetlands > Peat... | reverse complement strand
CAGTGAAATTAACGGCACGGACAACTTGGATCGAAGGTGCCGCAAGCAAGGCCGGTGTCGAGGTTATGGAGGAGGGAAGGATTGCGCTTGCAAGTTCATTGTCGAGGGGAATTGTTACTGTGATCTCAATGGTCTTGTCCGACATGTACTTTGGTTCAGAAGATTCGAACTTGCGGATAAAGCCTTCCACCGAGGTACGGATCTGATCATTGGAAACCATGAAGTTCTCGACAGTGGTCGCCGAGGTCATCTGCACGCCCTTAACCAATTCAAGTGCATTACGGAGTGCAACATCGCGAGCGGCACGAATTGCCATGGGACGGGCGGTCACTTCGGGGAATGCTGGGTTAGGGGCACCGATACCCACAGCAGTCACACTGCGCTTACCCCAGTCAATGGAGCCCTTGCCTGCGATATTCTGGATCTGTGCATTTGCCGCAACAGCAAAGATGGAGAGGATGGAGAGAGCTTGTTTCATATTCATTTTCGAAGTCCCTGTTGGTTTTTTATATAAGGTAATAATTCTTTATTCGTTGCGAATTTCCAAGTGAGCGTCATCACACAGGGTTTCGCTGAGAGGAAAGCCTGTGGAAAATACCACAAAGTTTATATTTGAAGTACTGTACGTCTAATCTGCATCATAGGACATGTTTTGGAATTGATCCTCGTCGGCATACTTGCGGCTCTTTATGTGCTGATGTTTCTTTATTTTACGATCGGTGTTTTGCGTGCAAAACGCCCGCCAGAGAGTCTTAGCCGTCCCTCTGTGACCGTTGTCGTTCCTTTGCACAACGAGGAATCTTGCGCGCTCCGCACTCTAATCGCTTTAAACATCCAGGAGTACCAAGGGGACTGGGAAGTTATATGTGTGAATGACCGGTCTACAGACCGCACCCCCGAAATACTGGAAGCTTTTTGCCAAAACCACCCTCGCTTCCAAGTTGTGCATGTTCCCATGGACGCCCCTGCACTGCCGTCCCCAAAAAAACGGGCCTTGGAATATGGGTTTGCCCTAGCACGGTATGACGTGCTTATGACCATGGATGCCGATTGCACACCTTCGCAGTCCTGGCTCTCAAGCATGGCAGGGCGTTTTCAAGGAAATATTGCCATTGTTCAGGGCGCGAAGCGCAATAATGGAGGAAATACCCCATTGTTTGCCTACCAGAAGTTGGATACCTTGGGATTCACGCTGATTGAGGCTGCTGGCTTCTCGCAGGGAAAGCCAATGGTTGCAAGTGCTGCAGCGCTCGCATATCGCAAAGATTTGTTTTTCAAGGTTGGCGGCTTTTCAGATCTAATGCAATACACTTCGGGCGATGATGACATGCTCGTTCACAAGATGATCCAGGAACCGGTCGAGTTCTGTTATAACCTGGATCCTGCAGCTGTGGTAGAAACTGAGCCCGTTTATACTTGGAAGGGCCTTTTGAACCAGAGGGCGCGCTGGGCATCGAATGGCACCAATTATTCAAATCCGCTGTATGTCCTGTTTCTGACTCTGATCTATAGTTTCTATGTCTGGCTATGCCTGAGCCCGCTTTTAGTGCTTGCTGGATTCGTGGATATGCACTTGTGGCTTATTCCTCTGGCGGCCAAATGCGCAGTGGATTTGCTATTTCTTGCGGTGGGAGGCTATCGGTTAAAGCTCCTGCACTTGGTGCTTTGGCTTCCACTAGTCGAGCTTGTACAGATTCCGCTGATTACCGTGGCTGTGCCAATGGGATCATTTTTTAAGACCTTCAAGTGGAAGGTCTAGCGAATTCGTTAGATTTTTACCAATAAAGCAACTGCACAGAGAGCTGCAACAAAGAACCCTATTTTAGTCAGGGCCAAGCATTCGCGTCTGATTCTATCGTTTACTGTCATAAGGATTACCTCTAGGGGGTAATCTATAGGATTTTACCGAGAAATGCAACGTTTAATTCGTTGAATCGCCCATTCCCTTACATCTTCCTCACTCGTCAGCACCCCATCGAGCTGCAATTCGAAGCTTTCCGCAATCCACTCTCCGAAAAAGCGGCCAGGCTTAAGATCCATGCCGAGCAGCATTTTACCGGTGAGCAGTGGTTCGGGCGGTTTATCCCAAATATCCAAAGTATGCGCAAAGGATACAACGGCACTGAGTTGCGCGGTATCGCGCTTCTCGCTCTGTAGAAAGGCTCTTACCCAGCGGCAGGCTGCAGGCAAGGATACACGCAAAGCAAAACGGCGCAGCCATGGTGCCTGGTGGGCAAAACCATTGTCCAATGCAGCAAGGAGGACTGGAGCCTCCCTCCATAATGCAGGAACTTGGCGCAAAATGCGAATTTCGTTGGTCAAATGCTCCAGAAAAGCCTGCACATCTATTTGAGTGGGGCAAGCCTGGGTCAGAACGCCAAACATCAATACGGCCTGCTCAAGTTCATCCCCTGAGCGTAAGGAGGCGGCTTCATCGAGAAATGCGCCGGAGAGCTCTTGGCTGTGCAACCAAGGAAAAAATCGGTCAAGTTGCATTTCGCAGAATGCAGTAAGGCCATAGGAAGGGTGTTGGGATTTCAGTAGCCATTTGCGGAATTCTTCGTACAATCGCTCCTTGGAGAGTTCGCACAGATCAAGGGTGCGGCACATCGCGACAGTTTCAGGAGCGACGGTGCATTCAAACCTTGCCGCAAATTGAACACCGCGCAACACTCGCAGCGAGTCTTCGGCAAATGCGGGACCCACGTGCCGCAGGAGTTTGCGTTGTAAGTCCTGTTGACCACCATGTGGGTCAATTAGGGTAAGGCTAGGGAGTTCCATCCCCATCGCATTGATCGTAAAATCACGGCGGAGAGCTGCGGTGTAGAAGTCCAGGTCGCTGCGGGTTTCTACGGCAAATGCCCGATGACCGACTCCGACCTTGCTTTCTAGGCGTGGAAAGGAAAAGTCGAAATGATTACCTTTTGCAATTAGATTGATCACCCCGTAGGATTTGCCCACCAGATTCGGCTTACCATGATGGCGTAGGATTTCCAGCAAAGCTTCTTGCTCGATACCATAAACTTCGATGTCATAATCCCTGCTAGGGCAGCCCAATAAGGCATCGCGTACCCATCCACCGACTAAGTACCCTGTTCCACCAGCTGCACGGATTTCATCTGCGATGCGCATTAGCCGATTGGGGAGCTGGGCCTGCAAGGCCGGAACATCGATGACAAAATCTGTTGTCAAGGAGCACCTAATGTGGAGGAGGAAGAGGGGTTGGAAGAAGACAAATTAGGCTGGGTGTTTTCAATCTGTACAGAGTCGAACTGCGAGTAGATGCTGCGGTATTTAACCGAATCAACTTTGCGGATAGAATCATATTCGGCAATGCAGTAGCTCCACTCATCCTCGATCCATTGGCGTTGATCGTCGTCGTAACTCACGTGATCCAAGCGATAACGGATCTCGCTGCAGTTTGCTTTCTTGCGTTGCGATGCACAGGCAGAAAGCAGCAGGATTAGACCAAGAATGGTGACAACCAAAGTCAATTTATTGTTCATTATAAGCCTTCAATGGTCGCGTATATGCTCATTACCAGATCACTAGGAGACGGCCATGCTCGGAGTGATTGCCCAAAGCTGCGACCCAGTGGTACAGACCAGGGGCAAGAACGGCTCCCTGGGTGTTTTTCCCATCCCACACGAGTCTGCCCCCTGTAAGTGCAGAGCCTTCAAAAGAGCGGACGATAGATCCACCGGCATCGAATACTTTTAGTTGGGCTTTCTCCGAAAGGTGTTCGAAAATGACCTGGGTATGCTTACCAGGGCGAAACGGGTTCGGGTAGACGGAGACGGGGAGGGCGCCATTTTTCTGGTAAAGGGTTGCATCGCGTACCAGTGGGGTACTTAAACTTGACAGCCCGATATCGTGGGCAAACCAAACCGTTCCCGTTTTGGAGGAAATGGCAATATCAAAAATGGTATTGGATAGGAGCCCTTGGCGCGAGGTATATCCGGTAAAAACTAAAGTATCGGGATGTCCGTTGAGGGCTGTTGCCATATAGGCTCCTTGTCCTCGAGTTCCGAGCCAAAGGTTGCCATGGATATCCAATTCCAAAGCAGTGAATTCACCACCGTTATAGCCTTGCAATTGGGTAACTTGCACGACGGAAGTCTGGTTTGCATCCAAGTAGGCAAGGCCAACATTGGAAATCATCCATAGGCGCTGGTGCACGGCATCGAATGCGAGGTCGCGTGGATAGCCAATATCCTTGGTGTCAATGAGGGTTGTACTGAGTAGCTGAAAAGCTTGTGTGCTTTCCGGGTTGGTTGTCTCGAAGATCTGGAGACCTCCGTCAGATGAGGTCGTAGCTGCGGTGTACGAATTATATATACGCCAATTTCCTGATGAAGAGTCCTGTAGTGAAACCAAGGGACCCGAAGCTAGCGACGCTCCTACACTGGGCAGGCAACTGACAACGAGAGAGTTTGGGTCAATATAGGCGAGTCCGCTGAGCCCACTGCTGGGAGAGTCTCCCCAGTATGCAGCCACCACACCGCGGGCGCCTTCGACGTGGGTTATTCCGCGGATAACCGTGTATGAATTCGAGGGATCAAAAGGGGTGATGCAGGATGTTGTTGGATCGAGAATACCGTGGACCGCTTCGGAAATGGTGGAATTCCATGCGCGTAGGGTGGATACTCCACCGCCCCAAATGCCTAAGAAGGTGTTGCCGTTTGAATCAACAGCAAGTGTCTTCAATGGCTCTGTGGCTCTATTGGTTGATTCATCCCTCATACCCTGATTATAAGCTCGTCGTTCCCAGTGGGAACCGTTAAACCAAAGTAATTCAGGCCAAGCCCATGCCATGATAGATCCGTCCGGTTTAACCGCCAAAGTGGAGACCAAAGTCCCAGGGAGAGAGTCCCAACGGGGAATTTCCTGAGTCGTGCCACCTTGGCGATGCCAAAGTTGCGAGGCATTTCCCATCCACACTGATCCTGTACTGAGTGAATCAGCCCATGTGGCTTCGCTAATAGTTTTTCCTTCAGGTGCAAACAGCGGTGCTGTTGTGCTGTACTCAAGTTTTTCCCAAGACGAAGGATCTGCAAGATTGCGTTCTGCGTTTAAATCCGTGAGAGGCAAATAGCGACGATAGATACTGGAATCAGCAAAGAGAATATATAGAGTATCCTTATGCATCTGCAGTTGATCTATGGGGACTCCTTCGACGATGGTTGCGCCAATCTGAGTAAAAGTAAGGCGTGACACCTTGCTTTGTACATCAAAAATGGCTAAACGCTTTTCAAACGCGAGGATCAGGTATCCGTTAGCATACAGAGCTAAACCTTGGCGCAGAGAATTGTTCTGTTCCGAAAACGAACGATTGATCACCTCGAATCGAGACGAGGTTGAGAGTTTACGGGAGATCAACCCTTTTTTAGAAACAGCGTAAATCGTACCATCAGGCCCAATGGTCACTCCTGCCTGCGAGGTCTCTTCCAAGCCATCCTTAGCGGAATAAATCTGGGAGGAGCCATCATCGGCAACAAAGCGCAACCCACCCTGGGTAGCTAGCCAAACTCCTCCAGAGACCGCCGCAGCATCTAGCACGGGATAAGGTGTAGAATACCCGTGCCAATCATTGGCGAGGGTCCCGAGGGCAAGAATAAGAAGTAAGAAGCAACAGCGCACCTTACAAACTTATCAAATTGACCTGCCTAAGAAAGGGGAATAATCACCTGCCCTGCGTAAAAAGCCATTTAGACGGCGAGTTACGGCATTGCGGGAGTATCCGAGAATCCCGGCAACCTCCTGATGGCTATAGCCTTCGACATAGTGAAGCTGCACCATTAGGCGCGTTGCGGGGAGGCATGTTTGCAAAAACGGAGCTAAATCGACTCGGTTTAGCAGACGATTCGCATCGCTTTCTATAACTGGTTCTGCATCATAGGGTACATTTTCTTCTGCAACAAACATCACATTGCGTTTGCGTGCACGTAAATAGTCCATACATTGATTCGTTGTGATCGCGCGAATCCACGTGCTAAGTGAGGAGTCACCCTTAAACGATCCATGATTCTTAAGAATCTTTAGAAATACTTCCTGCCTCATATCCAAGGCTTTCTGGCGGTCTCTGCTCACGCGAAGGCAAGCTCTATAGATTTGCGGACCAAAATTTCGATAAACATCCACCAACAAGGCATTCCGATGACGTTCGGTTTGCATTGATCCTCCCAAAATTTCATTCGAAATCTGCTATGGCCTGATCCTTCCTTACCAGCCATCGACCCGGGTGTTTGTTGGTCCCCCCATCCGGATTCAGATCGTGCAAAACTAGTCTTTGAGGAGGAATAATTGTAACATTATGGATGTATTCCACCCAAGGAACCGAAGGTATGCTGCGCTTTTCCAACAAATGTTTCCATTCCTTTGCGTTCATTGCGATATTCGCAGTCTTCGCTGGGGCCAAGTCGCCGATCGTAAGCCTCAACAATGACATGGTTCCCCCCCGTCTTGAACTTTCTTATCCATCAGGACCGCTCAAAGCGGGAAGCGACCTCCAGGTCACTGTTACCATTGACTCCGGATGGCACATTAATTCAGACAAGCCTGCTGATGAATTTCTGTTTGGCACGAATATAGAGTCCAAAGCAAATGGTATTACCTTCGCTCCGGCGAAATGGCCAAAGCCGATCAAGCAGTTGAACGAGGCATTAAAACTCGAAAATTTGGTGTTTGGTGGAACCTTCACAGTACTCGTCCCTGTCCAATCCGTTGCTGCGCAATATGACTCGACTACTACTATTGTTACGCTCAATTACCAGGCATGTAGTAACGCGATTTGCCTTGCTCCCACAAAGGTGACAGCCACACTCGGTATGGTGCAGCCTTCAGGTTTTGATCTTAAAAAAAAAACAGCTTTACTAACCCACAACCCTGAAAGCAAGAAACCCTTAGGCTTGCCTTTGCTGCTACTGTTTGCTTTCATCGGTGGCCTAATCCTTAATCTAATGCCTTGCGTGCTGCCAGTGCTTTCGATCAAGGCACTTAGCCTTGCAAGGCATGCGCGCGAATCGCGTCGGAAATTGCTTTCGATCGGCTTTGCCATGACCTTGGGAATCCTCTGTTCATTCTGGGTGCTGGCCACGATTGTGATTCTGATGCAAAAAGCGGGTGGCGTAGCCGGCTGGGGTTTCCAGTTCCAGAATCCGTCTTTTCTGGTGGCGATGGTGGTGTTGATTACTCTCTTTGCCCTCAATTTATTTGGCGTATTTGAAATATGGCTCCCAAGTAGCGCCCAGACTAATTTGAACCATAAGGCGACGCGCAAAGGCCTTTTGGGTTCCTTTATGAACGGTGTCCTGATGACCTTGCTCTCGACACCTTGTTCAGCTCCATTCCTTGGCACCGCCATGGGGTTCGCATTTAGTCAACCTCCCGCGATTCTGTTAGTCTTCTTCACTGCGGTTGGACTTGGTTTGGCCTTTCCTTATATGATGCTCAGTTTATTCCCTGCAAGTCTTAAGTGGATACCCAAGCCTGGAAACTGGATGATCCGCTTTAAGGAGTTCCTCGGATTCCTGATGCTGGTAACGGCTGCTTGGCTCTTATGGGTGCTTGGAAGGCAGGCCGGCCTCGAAGTAATGGGGTTGGTAATGCTCTTGTTGGTCGTACTGGGGTTTGGTGCCTGGACGCTTGGTCTTTTGGCTTCTCCTGGCAATGCGTTTTGGAAGGTGGTGCTTGGCTGGATGATCGTCGGTGGAATTGGATTTGGAAGTTGGGTGGTTTATATTCATCCCTTGCTTTCCGCCCTTCCCGAAAAATCATTGGACTGCACTGTCGCCGGTGACGCCAAACCAGATGCGGATGGATGGTATGCGTGGTCCCCGGAACTAGTAGCCCAGATGCAGACGAAAGGAAAAACCATTTTTGTGGATTTCACCGCGGACTGGTGTTTGACCTGTAAAACCAATGAACGCGCAGTCCTTAGCCAAGTGCAGATTCACACAGCCTTTGAGCAGATGGGTATAATACGAATGCGGGGAGACTTTACCAAACCTGACGCCCGAATCTCTGCGATCCTCAAAAGCTTTGGGCGTAGCGGTGTTCCCTTGTACTTGATATATCCAGGGATGGAACCAGCAAACCCCATTGTGCTTTCTGAAATTTTGACGCCCGATCAGGTTATCGATGCGTTAATGCAGGCGGGTCCGTCAGCGCCATAGAGGCATTCTGAGAGTGCTCAAGTAATATCGCCGGTGCGGATGATCGAGTCACGGAATTGCTTGCGGGTAGCTTCTGCGCGGGCTTGATCGATCTCCCGGCGACCAGGGGCTTCGAGCCGAATAGTTTCCCCGCGGCGATCATTTCCACTTCGGCGGTCGATTAGCGCGTATTCTTTTTCGTGTCCAGTTGCTTTAAGCCAACGGAAAAAATCGCCCACAAGCAGGCTCTTGTCCAAAAAATAGGCTTCCATGTTCTTGGCGCCGTATTCTTCTAAAAACAATCGATATACAGGCCAAATGGCCTCGAAGAGTTCGGGGCGATCACCTAGAATCGCGTCACTAAGATATTTTTGGTCCATGTACAGAGTGTATCATAAACGCACGTGCGGATTGGAAAAAATCCAGCAATTTTGGCTCAATTGATGATATTCCAGTAATGGCGGTCTCGATCGCGGATTGGAGACCATCGGGCTGAGTCAAGCGTGGAGACACGCGACGGCCAGCGGTTCGGATTCCCTGTGCGGAGGTGCATGCGGAAACGAGGTGCAGGTCGAGGATGCGGGTCGCCCATTCCGAAGCTGTTCCGGGAAGCTGTGCCCGGGATGCCGCAAGATTGCGTTCGCATTGTTTTACAAAGTCCCAAGGCTGTTCGGGGCGGAATTCCTTCCAGTGACGCCAAAGCACCCAGTCGCCAAGTAAATCGATGGCAACCCCAGCAAAGCGGCGGTTATTTTCGGGAAACAAAGCTTTCGCTTCCATCAGTGCCGGGTGGCTATCGGAAAGTGTGTCCAATGCGCGGTGTAGGCGTACCCCTTCGCGTACAGATGCGTGCAAATAAGCATTTTCGGAGGAGTCGAGTGGGCCGCGGATGCGGTCACCAGCGACAGCGCTGCTCATGCGCAGTGGATCGCCATGGGGCAGAAAAACAGCGTGGGCCAGCAGATTCACTTGCGGCCTCCAAATGGTTTTCGCGGTGGCTGCGGCGGTTTGAACTGGGGACGTGAAACTGCGGCAGGCTGCGGGATTTTTTGGGGCGGGGCTTCCGTGACGGGGCCCCGATGGAGAAGCAAGCGCTCGACCTTACCCATGCGCAATTGCTCCAGTTTCTTACGAATCCAAACGCGATTTTCAGGCAAATACCAGAAAAAGAACATCCTTTGTTCCTGTTTTTGCTGCGGGGTACGTGCCGTGAACACCGGCTTCTTCGAAATGGGATGGATCCCAGTGGCATAGATTTCAGTCGACAGCGTCATGGGTGTCGGAGTAAAATCCTGCACCTGTTCAAGACGGTAGCCCATCTGTTTGGTTTTGAGGGCTAGCTCTGCCATGTCCGCGAGCTCGCTAGCCGGGTGGCTCGAGATGAAGTAGGGGATCACCTGCTGTTTGAGACCCGCTTTATCGTTGATCTCATCGAAACGGCGCTTGAATTCTTCAAAAAGGCTGAAAGGAGGCTTGCGCATGAGCTTGAGAACCACATCACTGGTATGCTCCGGAGCCACTTTGAGACGACCGGAAACATGCTTCTTGACTAAGGTTTCGAAGTATAGGTCGTGGTCAGCCTGCAGTTCTTTGCTTTCGGTAGGATGCATGAATAAATCGTAGCGGATGCCTGATCCGACGAACGCATGCTTGACCTTGGGATTTTTGCGTACAGTCTCGTAAATATCAAGTAACGGCGCATGACGGGTATCGAGGTTAGAGCAGACGTTGGGGTAAAGGCAGCTAGGGCGTTCACAGGTTCCGCAACGCTTCAGGTCGATGCCTTCCATGCGATACATGTTGGCGGAAGGACCACCCAGATCGGTAATGGTGCCGTTGAATTCGGGCATGGCCACCATTTGTTCGACTTCGCGCAGAATACTTTGTTTGCTACGGCTCGCGATAAACTTGCCCTGATGGGCGGATATGGTACAGAAGCTACAGCCACCAAAGCAGCCGCGATGCAAATTCACCGAAAATTTGATCATCTCGTAGGCCGTGATCTGTCCGCGCTTTTTGTAACGAGGATGGGGAAGGCGCGTGTAGGGAAGATCGAAGCTCTTGTCAATGCCACCAATTACGGTCGGAGGTAAAGGAGGGTTGATTACCAATGTTTGCTCGCCCACATTCTGCATCAGTCGTCGTGCATGGACGCGATTGGATTCAGTCTCGAAGTGTTTGAAATTTTCCGCGTAAAGCCCCTTGTCGGCGACGCATTCTTCATGGCTATGCAATACGAAATCATCCCATTTTTTATGGGTCGGCAACGAGTCGCCAGCTTTGAGCAGAAATGCGGTTTGGGGAATGTTACGCATACTTGCAAACGATGCACCTTTCTTCAGAAGCTTGACCATTTCGATCAAGGGATCCTCTCCCATGCCATATACAAGCAAGTCCGCACCAGAATCCACTAACACCGAAGGCTTGATGGAATCGGACCAATAGTCATAGTGGGTGACGCGACGCAAGGACGCTTCGATTCCTCCGATCATCACCGGAATTTCGGGGTACAATTGCTTTAAAATACGGGTGTAGACAGTAACTGCATAATCGGGGCGGAACCCTGATTTTCCACCAGGGGTATAGGCATCGTCCGAACGCAGGCGGCGATTTGCTGTATAGTGATTGACCATGGAGTCCATGCAGCCTGCGGTCACGCCAAAAAAGAGCCGCGGTTTACCCAGCTTCTTGAAGTCGCGCAGGTCATCGCGCCAGTTGGGTTGAGGAAGGATCGCAACGCGTAAGCCTTGGGCTTCGAGGATGCGGCCAATCACCGCATGTCCAAAGGAGGGGTGATCCACGTATGCGTCACCCGATATCAGTATGACGTCGAGCTGATCCCAGCCACGTTCGTCGAGATCTTCTTTGGAAATAGGAAGCCAAGCTGCAGTCATGAACCAAATGTACCTATTCCCCGTCTGAATCGGCTCCCGTTGGTCGGATGGTTACGCTATTTTAGGGGACTGTAGATGCAAATAATGATTTTTGAACTTTTGCGTACGCTTTGGACATTTCATACGTCTATACGGGTATGAACAACGACCATTCTCTTGCAGAAATCCTCAATAATCTGAATCCCTCCCAGCGTGAGGCGGTTCTTCACGACCATGCAAAGTCTGGACCACTTTTGATTCTCGCTGGTGCGGGATCAGGAAAAACATCGGTGCTCACGCGTCGTATCCAATGGCTGATTTCCCAGGATAGCATCCAACCGGCAAATATCCTTGGACTCACGTTTACTGCCAAGGCTGCCAAAGAAATGCACGAACGGGTTGGGCACGCCGAGGTGAGGCTTTGCACGTTTCATTCCTTGGCTTTGTCGCTCATTCGCGATCATTGGCGGCTACTGGGCTTTTCGGTGCGTCCTGTGCCATGTGAAAATGCAACGCGCCACTGGGAAGAACAAGTAATGCGCGCAGGCCTAAAGCGAGGAGCCTTAGAGCGCGACCTGCTCTTTGCGCCCGCCCTTTCGCGTCAGATCCGTAAGGCTTTACCTGCCTTACAGGTAACCTGCCTGGAAAATGGCAATGTAGTTTTTGAAGACTTGATTTGGCTTGCCATTCGTTTACTGCGTGATTTTGCAGAGGTACGCACTGCTGTGCGTGCTCGCTTCACGCATGTGCTGGTCGATGAGTACCAGGACATCAATTCCTCGCAATACCAGTTTGTGCGCTTGGTCATTGGGCCGAGGCCGAATCTTTTCGTGGTCGGGGATGACGATCAGGCGATCTATGGATTTCGCGGAGCGGATATTGGAAATATTTTGCGCTTCCGCAAAGATTATCCGGGATGCCGGGTGGTGAAGCTTGAGTGGAACTACCGGTCGACGCCCGCAATTCTAGAGGTTGCCAATCGCATTTTTGCAGACAAAGCATTGCTGTTGCGTAAACAGTTGCGCCCTGGAAGTAATCGTAAGGATGCTTTATTCGCTGAAAATTTGCGGGTCGAAAATTGGGTGAGCCAAAACCCCCGGGAGGAAGTGGACAGGATGCTTACACTCATGCGGGAATTGCGTGAAAAGCATGGTCTCGCTTGGAGCGCATTTGCGATTCTGGTGCGCTACAATCGCCAAAAGGAGTGGTATTCTTTGGCCTTGAAAGAAAGCCTGATCCCAGTAAGCGGAAAGGTCGGGGTGCAACTGGAAACCGTCCACGGAGCCAAAGGCTTGCAATATCCGGTGGTGTTTTATTGTGGACTTGCCGAAGGGATCACTCCTGGAAGGGTCGAGGGAAGCCGGCGGCAGAAAGCGGCACAGCGCTCAGAGGAAAAACGGTTGTTTTACGTCGGCGTTACCCGTGCGGAGGTTCGTTTGTATTTGCTATTTTGCGGACAACGGCACTGGCAGGGGAATCTCTGTAAGTTGCAGGCTTCCCCCTATTTGGGGTACAGCATGGAACCGCTTGAGCCGCAAACCCTTTGGATAAATAAGGTTCCCATGTTAATGAAAATTGTGATCATGACCAAAATTCTGGCTTTTATGGCTTGGGCTATGGTTGAATATGTTTTCGATGTACTGATTCGCAGGCAACCTGCACCGGCTTGGATGGATCGCAAGCTAAATGCCTGGGCGCGATTCTGCCTGCAAGTGCAGACCGTGGATATTCGCGTAAAAGGGCATTCCCAATTAGCCCTGGTGGACTGGAACCGTCCTGTATTTGTCGTCTCCAATCACCAGTCATACATGGATATCCCGACAGTTCTTGTCGCTTTGAACCACAAGCTGGGATTTGTCGCCAAATATGAGTTGGGGCGCATTCCTCTTCTAGGGTATTGGATGAAGCAGATCGGTTGTCTGCTTATCAAACGAGGAAAGGCTGGTGTGGGAGGTCAAGTGAACGAAGCCATTCGCCAGAT
>Ga0209125_1002753_pt1 | contig 13009 bp, 11 predicted proteins | sample BarGraIncub1131A_FD_184503 | JGI IMG/M metagenome (GOLD analysis project Ga0209125, IMG submission 184503) | Arctic peat soil microbial communities from Barrow, Alaska - Barrow Graham LP Incubations 11-31A (SPAdes) (version 2) | ecosystem: Environmental > Terrestrial > Soil > Wetlands > Peat... | reverse complement strand
CAGGGTGATGATGGGTACGAGTCCCCTGCTCAGTCGTCCTTCTCGACGCTGAACCTGACGGTTATGGTATCGCGTCCGACAGTGACCTTCGGCTCTCCGGCGAGTTGGAGGTAGTACCTCTCGCTCACGACGTCGAAGGCCTCCTCGAGCCGACGCTGGAACTCCCGCATGTCGGAGTGGTGGATGCGCAGGCCACGCCTGTCACGGTAGATGTCCGGGCGTTTGGCCTCGGATTCCTCCGGCGCCGGCAGCACCGATTGCAGAACGCTTTCGAGGGCACCGAGTTCGCTGCCGAGCACGCGATGTGCGGTCCGTTCCGATATCGTCAGTCCCACGGACGCGGCGAGCGTGACGACTTCGGCCGCGTCGCCCGCGACTGCGGGCCGTTGCCAGACCGGTAGGTCGGCGGGGTCGTCACAGAACAGAAGCTGGCGGGCGTCGAGACGCTCGCGCGCGTGGACGAAGATCGTCGCCAGGATCTCGGTCGGGCTGCCGAAGAACACGTCGACCTCGGAGTGTTCCACCGCGAACTCGACCACGCCGCGGACGATGTTGTGAGGCCCCGTGCCCACCGCATAGCGGCCCGTCTCCGGATCGCGCTCGACCGTGGGCCACTTCGACTGGTCGGCCTTCTCAGGTAGGGTGCTCGTGTCGGAGACGATGACCAGCGCCGCGCCCTTGTGCGTGTCTGAAGCGGCGAGGTGTGCGCTGCTGACGTTGCTGCGGACCGAGAAGAGGGCCATTCCTCGGCCGTGCACGCCCCAGCGGTCCATCACCATCGTTTCGAGCTTGCTGGTCACGCGAGGTTCGAAGATGCGCTCGTGCATCGCGGGCGGCACACCGACGCCGTCGTCGATCACGGTCAGGGTGCGGGTGTCCGCCTCGCGGCTGCAGGCGACGTAGATGCGCCTGGCATGTGCGTCGCGAGAGTTGCGAAGCACCTCGACGACGACGTCTTCGAACGTACGGATATCGTGTTTGGCCTGGCGTCGTTCGGCCTCGGATATCTTGAGCCTGACGTATCCGTCGCCGAGCGTCTCCTCGACCTTGATGTACTGGTCGCCTGAGACGGACGAAACGAAGTCGAGGAGAGAGTCGTCGGGAGTCATGACGACAAGTGTAGCGGGGCGCCGTCGGTGGCGGTAGGAGCCGCGACGGGCTTCTCGAGCCAGATGAGATACGGGATGTCGAGCTTCGACGGCATCTCCGTGTAGCCGAGCGAGCGGTAGAGCGCCAGGGGCGCGTGGGACTCACGGCCCGTGTAGAGCTCCAGGCGCCGCGCGGAGGGGTAGGCGCGCTCCAGAGTCCGGATGAGGCCGCGGCCGATCCCTAGCCGCACGTGGTCCGCGCTGACCGCCAGCCGGCCGATCTCCACGGTTCCGTCGGGCGTGAGCGAGCCGCGCACGGTGCCCACCACGCGGCCGTCGTCGAGCGCCACGAAGAAGCACGTGCCCTCCGACATCACGCGCCGCAGCTCCGACAGGTCCTCGCGAAGCGGCGGAAGCTCGGAGGGATCGATGTCGAACTCGAGCGCGACGCGGCCGAAACCGTCGTGCTGCACCGACAGGACGCCCGCAAGGTCGTCGGGGCCGGCCTCACGGTACTCGATGTTCGAAGCGACGCTCATGGACGTGCACTCCCCCTTCGCGGAAGCTCAACGAGCCGCCCCATCGTACGGGACGGCTCGTTGTATGCGTTCGTTGGCGAGCCGAGTCTCTACTTCGCGTAGTCGACCGCGCGGCTCTCGCGGATGACCATGACCCTGATCTGGCCGGGGTACTCCATCTGGTCCTCGATCTCCTTGGCGATGTCACGCGCGAGCACGACCGAGTCGGTGTCGGAGACAGCGTCCGGCTTGACCATGACGCGGATCTCGCGACCGGCCTGCATCGCGTACACCTTCTCGACGCCCTTGTGTGAGCTCGCGAGTTCCTCGAGCTTCTCTAGGCGCTTGATGTAGCTTTCGATGGTCTCGCGGCGCGCGCCGGGACGGGACGCCGAGATGGCGTCCGCGGCCTGGACGAGAACGGCTTCGACGGTCGAGGGTTCCACGTCGCCGTGGTGGGCCTCGATGCAGTGGACGATCTCCTTGTGCTCACCGAGACGCTTGGCGAGCTCCGCGCCGATGAGTGCGTGCGGCCCCTCGACCTCATGGTCGATGGCCTTGCCCAGGTCGTGCAGCAGGCCGGCGCGCTTCGCGAGCTTCACGTCGACGCCCAGTTCGGCGGCCATGACACCCGCGAGGTAACTGACCTCGAGGGAGTGCTTGAGGACGTTCTGGCCGTACGAGGTGCGGAAGCGCAGGCGTCCCAAGGTGCGGACCAGCTCGGCGTGGACGCCGTGGACCTGCGTTTCGAATACCGCCTGCTCGCCTGCCTCGTGGACCTGCTGCTCGACGATCTTCTCGGCCTTGCCGAACATCTCCTCGATGCGGGCCGGGTGGATGCGACCGTCGGCCAGCAGCGACTCGAGCGTGATACGGCCGATCTCGCGACGGACCGGGTCGAAGCTCGACAGGATGACGGCTTCGGGCGTGTCGTCGATGATCAGGTTGATCCCGGTCATCTGCTCGAAGGCGCGGATGTTGCGGCCCTCGCGGCCGATGATGCGGCCCTTCATGTCGTCGCTGGGGATGTGAACGACGGACACCGTGGATTCGGCGGTGTGGTCGGCGGCGACGCGCTGGATGGCGATGCCGACGATGTTGCGGGCCTTCTTGTCCGCTTCCTCGCGGGCACGCGCCTCGACCTCGCGGATCATGGCGGCCGCGTCATGCTTGACGTCGTCCTCGACGCGCTTGAGCAGGACCTGCTTGGCCTCTTCGGCGCTCATGCCGGCGAGTGACTCGAGATGAGCCTTCTCTTCGGCGATGGCGTCCTCGAGGTCCTTCGCGCGCTTCTCGACCTGTCCGGCCGTGCTGGACAGCTGGTGCTCACGCTTATCCAGTGACTCCGCGCGGCGCTCGATGGACTCCTCGCGCTGCAGCAGGCGGCTCTCCAGGCTCGTGATCTCCTTGCGACGCTCCTTGGCCTCGGTCTCGGCCTCGGCGCGAAGCCTGAACACTTCGTCCTTGGCTTCGATGACGGCTTCCTTGCGAAGCGTCTCGGCCTGCTTCTCGGCGTCGGCGACGATGTGGCCCGCTGAATCGCGAGCGTTATCGAGCTGCTTCTCCCCAAAGTTCTTGCGGAAGACGTTGCCGAGAAGGACGCCGACGCCGATCGCTACGATCGCTACGACAACGATGATCATGATGGTCACTAGCGGCATTCGTGGTCCCTCCCTTCGGGCGCGTATCTGAAGGTGCGCCCATATCGATTGCTACAGGGGGCGCTCGCAGGCCGGTGTCGTCGATGCTCCCTTTCGGGAAGGCCGCGGGCGATATCCCTTAAGCGGGCGGCCCAAGAAACGACGAAGCCGGACGACGATGCGTCCGGCAAAGGCGACACCACATGTATGCGGGAGTTGCGGCTTGGATACACCGCTAGGGCGCAAGCTGCGCCCTATTGATCCACGCTCAGGACCCGTGGTCCCTCATACACAACATCGAAACGGTTCGCACCGCTCGGTGTGATCACATTTGCCGAGGTCAAGAATAGCGGCGCAGGGTGCCGGCGGTCAAGGACGACGGCTGTCGAGGCGGTCTCAGAACGGCATGTCGTCAGCGGGCGGATCAGCCGTGTCCCATCCCCCATCGTCGGGCCCGTCCGCGATCGCCTCACAGGCCTCGCGCGCGGCCGAAAGGGCGATTCTCGGGGCGTAGCCCTTTCGCATCAGGCGCGCCGCGACGCGGTCTCTGGTGGCCCCCACCCGCCGCGCGAACACGCGTGCTTGGGCCAGTGCGGCGTTCTCCTCGTCCTCGGGCGGCAGAGCTTCCTCGAGTACGGCAGAGACGGCATCGGGATCCACGCCGCGAGCGATCATCTCCCGCGATGCACGCGACCTGCCCAGACCCTTTGTGCGCGTGAGACTACGCGCGAGAGCGCGGGCGAAGCGGTCATCGTCGAGCAGCCCGAGGTCGAGCAACCTGGTGACGGTATCGGCTGCGACCTGCGGCAGGTATCCATCCTCGTCGAGGCGCACCATGAGTTCCGCACTGGAGCGGTCCCGGTACGTCAACAGGCGGACTGCGCGATCCCGTGCGGAGCGCCCCTCGACCTTCGAGAGGCGCTCGACCATCTCCGCGTCTGTTCCGGTGTCACCGACCTGCAGTCCCGCTTCGCGAAGGACATCAGCGGGCGCGATTCGCCACGGTTCGTCATCGAGCAGGACCAGCCGACGCTTGGAGCCGCGCCGAACCGTGCGGATCTCAGTCACTACGGACACACAGCACCTCAAGTTGAGGTCGAGGTCGGTTACTTGGCGAATCGGGAGGCCTTTGCGGCTTTGGGCGTCTTCGGGACCGGGACACCCTGTGAGGCCTGTGCGACCGGCGCGATCGGCGCGATCGGGGCGACCGCACTCGACTCGTCAGAATCGTCTGCAGCTGCCGCGCCGATGGGCGCGGTCAGGCCGCTCGTCTGGGGGATGCTGAGCCGCTCACGGATCTGGCTCTCGATGCGGTCGCGCAGTTCCGTGTGCTCGCGGAGGTAGTCCTTCGCGGCCTCGCGTCCCTGACCGAGTCGTTCCTCGCCGCAGGTGAACCATGACCCGGACTTCGCGACGATCCCCTCTTCGACACCGAGGTCGAGCAGCGAGCCCTCCTTGGAAATACCCTGGCCGTACATGAGGTCGAACTCGGCCTGCCGGAACGGCGGGGCGACCTTGTTCTTGACGACCTTGGCGCGAACACGGTTGCCGACGATGTCGGTGCCCTGCTTGATCGAGTCTATGCGCCGGATATCGATACGGATCGAGGAGTAGAACTTGAGCGCACGTCCGCCCGACGTGGTCTCGGGGCTTCCGAACATCACGCCGATCTTCTCACGCAACTGGTTGATGAAGATGCAGGTGGTGTTGGAGCGGGCAAGGGAACCGGCGAGCTTGCGGAGGGCCTGGCTCATGAGCCGGGCCTGCAGGCCGACCGTCGTGTCCCCCATCTCGCCTTCGAGTTCGGCCCGGGGAACGAGTGCGGCGACGGAGTCGATCACGACGACGTCGATCGCCCCGCTGCGGACGAGCATGTCGCAGATCTCGAGCGCCTGCTCTCCGTGGTCGGGCTGTGAGATGAGCATGTCGTCGATGTCGACGCCGAGCTTGGCCGCGTAGGCCGGGTCCATCGCGTGCTCAGCGTCGATGTAGGCGGCGACGCCTCCGAGGCGCTGGGCCTCCGCCACGATGTGCAGCGCGAGGGTGGTCTTGCCGCCGGACTCCGGGCCGTAGATCTCGACGATGCGTCCGCGCGGGACGCCGCCGATGCCCAGGGCCGCGTCGAGTGCGAGCGACCCGGTCGGGATGGCGGGCATGGACCCGATGTTGGCGTGCTCGCCCAATCGCATCAGAGAGCCCTTGCCGAACTTGCGCTCGACCTGCTCTTTCGTGAGCTCGAGTACCTTGTCGACCTGCTCGCGATCCATGCGTCTCGCTCCTCTGTTGCCTCGTGGCCGCCGCGTTGGTTCCGGCGATCCTGCTTCGATGAAACTATACGAACACGTGTTCGGTGTCAATCGTTGAAAGACTCACCGCGCCAACATGCCGATGGCGATCATCCGGTACTCCGGACCGGCCGCCGTCAGTGTGCTCGAGAACAAAGTAACCGACCGCACTGACATGATCCCATCCGTCCCCTTACCCGCCTCGGACACGATCCGCTGCGTCGCGTTCAGGGCGTCCGGTGGCACGGGGCGGGGGCGTCGCGCGCGCACCAGCGTGATGTGCGGTCTGAACAAGCGCGCCGGTTCGCACGGACGCGCGGTGGCGGCGAGCAATCGTTCGCGCAATCCGGTGACCGTTCCAGCCGGGTCGCGCAGTGACGCCCACAGCATGGATGCGTGTCGCGTCGAGGGAACCGCTTCGACACCCTTCAGCCGGATATCGAATCCCGGAGTGCCCGCCGCCACCGCTTCCATGTGCCGGACGAGGGTATCGGTCCCCTGTTCGTCCATGGGGCCGAGGAACTCGAGGGTGACGTGCAGGAGGCCGCCCGAGACCCACTTCTCCCCCGCCCAGCCGGGTGCTGCGGCGATGAAGGCCGCCTGTGCGCGTTCGAGTGACGCGACGACGGGTCGCGAGAGCGAAAGCGCGAGGAAGCAGCGCTCGGGCATGACGGATCAGGCGTTCAGGAGTCGACGTCGCAACAGGTCCAGTGCGGTCGCGACGGCTCTCGTGCGGACGGTCTCCCGGTCGCCGGGGAAGCGGCGCATCTGCGCATCGACGCCGTCCGGCCCGGCAACGCTGAACCACACCGTGCCGGTCGGTTTCTCCGCACTGCCGCCGTCCGGGCCCGCAACACCCGTCACGGACACGGCGTAATCGGCTCCGATCATGTCGCAGGCGCCCAGGGCCATCGCGCGCGCGACCGCGTCCGACACGGCGCCGCACGCCTCGATCAACGCCGGATCCACTGCGAGCAGGGTCACCTTGACCTCGTCGGCGTAGGACACCACGCCGCCGAGGTAGGAAGCGGACGAACCCGGCACCGCGGTCAGCGCACCGCCGACGAGGCCGCCCGTGCATGACTCGGCGGTGGCGAGCGTCACGCCGGCCGCTGCAGCACGCGCCAGCACGACCTCGGCGAGACTCGATCCGTCGGCCGAGTAGCAGGCATCTCCGATGCGCGAGGCGATCGCGGACGCGAGCTCGTCGAGACGCGGTCCGCCAGCGCCACGGTCGAAGAGGACGACGCGCACGTCGCCGGGTTGCGCCAGGACCGTCAGTTCCACGCCGGGATCCGCTTCAAGGACGTCCTGCGCTGCCATCTGCACGTCGGATTCGGACAGGCCCGTGCAGCGCAGCACTCGCGGCGGAGCGGCCGCGATCCCCCACTCCGCGATGAGACCCTCCAGCAGCGGACGCATCTCGCGCGGCGGGCCGGGCAGCAGCACGAGTGATCCCCTGGCGGTCGGTACGACCAGACCGGGAGCGGTCCCCCGGATGGCGGGAAGTACGACCGAGCCTTCGAGGACATCGGCCTGGCGGAACACGTTCTCCACCGCGCGCGGATCGGTGTGGCGGGCAGCGGATGCGCGGAGGCCGTCGACGAGGTCGGGGTCGCGATGCTGTGCGACCCCGAGAGCTGCAGCGGCGGCCTCACGGGTGATGTCGTCATGAGTGGGTCCGAGGCCGCCCGTGACGATCACGAGGTCGCAGGAGGCCACTGAACGCCGCAGAACGGCTGTCAGCAACTCCATGTCGTCCGCCACGCTGACCGTCTCTGCGACGTCGATGCCCGCGCCGAGCAGCGCATGCGCGATCTCGGACGTGTTGGTGTCGACGGCCAGGCCTCGAACCAGCTCGGTCCCGATGGTGACGATCGCGGCTGTGTGATATCCGCTCATCGGCGGGATCCGGACCGGTCCGCGCCGTCACCGCTGGATGAAGGGCTTGTGCTCCACGGTCCGGCGATCACATCGCGGGCGTGGTAGAAATACTGGATCGCGGAGAGTGCGGTGAGTCCCAGCGCGATGATCATCACCAGCCAGGACGTGGTGTCCGCCACGCGCGACCACGGCTCGAATATGGGTGCGCCTTTGATGATGAAGGCGACGAGGGCGATGATCTGGAACACCGTCTTGACCTTGCCCCATGGGGAGGCGGCGATCACGACCCCCTCGGCGACGGCGACCATGCGCAGACCGGAGACGATCAGTTCACGCCCGATGATCACGATGGCCACCCAGCCGGGCAGACTGCCCAGTTGGACGAGTCCGACGAGAGCCGCGGTGACCAGCAGTTTGTCGGCGAGAGGGTCGATGAACTTCCCGAAGGTCGTGACCTCGTTGCGAGAGCGGGCCACGTAGCCGTCGACCGCATCGGTCGCGGCGAGTACGGTGAACACCGCTGCGGCCAGCCATGGTCGCCAGTCGGCCCAGGTGGCCGGTTCGCCGAAGCGCCCGAGAAGCAGCACCAGGAACACCGGGATGAACGTCATCCTGATGATGGTGATCCAGTTGGCGAGGCCGATCTTGCGCACCTACTGCACCTCCGCGATCAGGTCGTAGCCCAGTGAGTCCACGACGGTGGCGGAGACGATCTCACCGACCACGCAGGGCCGGTCCACGAAGACCAGGCCGTCTATCTCAGGGGCCTGTCCGCGATGACGCCCGAACGTCTGCCCCTCTTCGTCCACGCCCTCGATGAGGACTTCGAGGGTGCGCCCCACGAGCGCTGCGACCCGCTCGGTACCGACCGAATCGGCCGTGTCGCGAAGGCGCTGAGCGCGGGCCAGACGCGTTCGTGAGGGGACCTGATCGGGCATCGTGGCGGCGGGCGTCCCTTCCTCAGGCGAGTACGGGAAGACGCCGACGTAGTCGAGTCGGGAATCGCGCACGAAGTCGAGAAGCCGCTTGGAGTCCTCGCGGGTCTCGCCCGGGAACCCGGCGATGAGCGTCGTTCGAAGTGCGACCCCCGGCAGCAGGTCGCGCACGGTCCCGATCAGTCGGAGGTACTCGGATGCATCGCCCGGGCGCCCCATCCGGCGAAGGACCTCGCGGGATGCGTGCTGGAGCGGCATGTCCAGATACCGGCACACGACCCGTGAGGCCGCCATCGCCTCGAGCAGATCGGGTGTGATCTCGTCGGGCTGCACGTACATCAATCGCAGCCAGGCGAGGCCCTTGACCGCCGACAGCTTGCGGACCAGGTCGGCCAGCGTGGGCTGGTCCGCCAGGTCGTGGCCCCAAGAGGAGATGTCCTGTCCGATCAGGATGAGCTCGCGCGCACCACCGGCGACGAGTGATGTGGCTTCGGCGACGATGTCGCGGGCGGTGCGGGAGCGATACGGCCCCCGGATCGACGGGATGGTGCAGTAGGTGCAGGCGCGATGGCATCCGTCGGAGACCTGTAGGTAGGCCGAGGGCCCGGGCTTCAGCCGGGACGCAGGGAGTGAGGTCGTAGGCTCCGGCAGTCCGGTCAACCGGGCCAGGACGCGTGCGAGCTCACCTTCGTCGGCGACCGCCACGAAGGCGTCGACCTCGGGGATCGACGAGACAAGGTCCTCGCCGTAACGGGAGGGCATGCAACCGGTGACGATCAGATACCTGTCGCCATGCTCGCTCTTCCACTCTCCCGCGACGTCGAGGATCACCGAGATGGACTCCTCGGTCGCTTCGCGGATGAACGCGCAGGTGTTGACCACGACGACGTCAGCGTCGTCGATGTCCGCCACGAGGTCGAAAGCACCGGTGAGCGACGCAGCCATGCGGTCGGAGTCGACCTCGTTCTTCGGGCATCCCAGCGTCACGAACGCGACGCGAGGGCGCTGCTCGCGCGTGCCGGTCATGGGCGCTCCCACGCTATCGACGGTTCGTGAACTGCAGCGGGATGCCGTAATCGTTGCCCTTGACGAAGGCCATGACCCGCTGCAACTCGTCGCGGCTCGGTGAGAAGACGCGGAGCTTCTCGCCCTCGATCTGCACCTTGGCCTTGAACTTCTCGTCGCGGATCTCTTTGTTGATCTTCTTGGCGAGTGTGTCCTCGATGCCGTTGACGATGGTCGCCGTGATGCGCGCCCATCCTCCGCTGGCAGCCTCGGTCGCGCCCCATGTGAGTGCCTTGAGGTCGATACCGCGCTTGACGACCGCGGTCGCGAGGATGTCGATGACCTGGTGTGCCACGAAGTCGGACGGCGCCTTCACGGCGATCGTCGCCGCGTGCTTGTCGAGTGTGATCTCGGACTTGGTGTCCTTGAGATCGAAGCGCTGTGTGAGCTGGCGCTCCGCCTGCTGGACGGCGTTGTCGACCTCCTGCATGTCGACCTCGCTCACGATGTCGAAGCTCTCGTCCTTGGCCATCTTAGTGGCCTCCTCTCAGTGCCGTGCGTCCGCGACAGCGGCGTACGGTGGGTCTACTCGGTCGCGGAAAGGTCGATCTTCGCGTTGGCGGTCTTGGGGATGGAGACCGCTTGGCCGTCGCGCGTGATGACCACGGCATCCGGCTTCCCGACGATGATCTCGGCTTGGCGCGTTACCGCCCATTCGTGGCTCTCGCCACCCTGCATCGTCGCATTGAACGCGGTGAGGCCGTCGAACGTCACCTTCACGTACGACGCGAGTCCCGCGCGTATGGACACGCGCAACTTGAACCCGGTGCCGTTGGTGACGGCGGTGGTCGTGGCCGCCGGGCTGCCTGTGGCGCCGGGTGACGCCGTCATCTCCCCGCTCGGCGCTGTGGCAGGCGTGGTGTCTGCCGCGTTCGATCTTCCGTTGATCAGCACGATCGCGCACAGGACGAGCAGGACCAGGACCACGCCGGCGGCAACAGCCACCCAGATCTTCCGGGGGATCTCGTGCGCCTTTTCGCGACGCGGCACGACCGTGGCCTGGGGGATGTTCTCGAGGTAGCGCTCCGTGGGGCTGGCTCGCCGCACGGTGTCCGCTGATTCGCGCTTGAACTGCTCGAGCAGGGGCTCGGCGGGGATCTCCAGATAGCGGGCGTAGCTCTGGATGTATCCCTTCACGTATGCGTTGCTCGGAAGCGAGTCATAGTCGCCCTGCTCGAGCGCGTCCAGAAGTCGTGACCGGATCTTCGTTCCCTCGACGACGTCGGCCATCGTCTTGCCTTGCCGGCGGCGTTCCGCGGCGAGTATCTCTCCGACAGTGGTCATAGGGTGTGTCCCGGATCGTTGTTCGGACGGCATATCCACCTTCGATTGTACCGTAGCGCGTGTACCCGCCGGCTTAGATCTCATCGTCGCGCGCGTCGCTGCGTTCGAACGCTTTGATCGACTCGAGCTCTTCGATGTCGGCCAGGACCTCGCGTGGCTTGCTGCCGTCCGGGGGGCCGACGATCCCCTTCTGTTCCAGGATGTCCATGATCCTGCCCGCGCGCGCGTAGCCGACCTTCAGCCGCCGCTGGAGCAGCGAGGTCGAGCCCATGCGGGAGGTCACCACGATGTCGGCGGCTTCCCAGGTGAGCGGATCGTCGTCGTCGGGATCGCCTGCTCCCCCGCCACCGGGAGTCAGCTTGAGGTGCAGGATCTCTTCGTGGTACTCGGGCTCGGCTTGCTTCTTGAGGTGCTCGACGACCGCTTCGATCTCGTCCTCGGAGACCAAGGCGCCCTGTACCCGCTTCGGCTTCGCGAGCGCAGGGGTCGAAAGCAGCATGTCGCCAAGCCCGACCAGCTTCTCCGCGCCCGACTGGTCGAGGATGACGCGCGAGTCGATGCCGGACGAGACCGCGAAGGCGATCCGGGTGGTGATGTTCGTCTTGATGAGGCCGGTGATGATGTCGGTCGACGGACGCTGCGTGGCGACCACGAGGTGGATGCCGGCTGCGCGGGCGAGTTGCGCGAGACGGACGATCGAGTCCTCGACCTCCCGGGCAGCGACCATCATGAGGTCGGCGAGCTCGTCGATCACGATCATCAGGTATGGCATCGGCTCGAGGCCCTCGGGCAGCTTGCCGTCACGCGCCGCGGCGTTGTAGGCGGCGATGTTGCGGACGCCTGCCTTCTGGAGTTTGCGGAGTCTGGTCTCCATCTCGGTGACCGCCCAACCCAGTGCGCTGGCGGCCTCCTTGGCCTCGGTGACGACCGGGACGTAGAGGTGAGGGATGCCGTTGTACAGGGCGAGCTCGATGCGCTTCGGGTCGATCAGGATGATGCGGACCTCGTCCGGGGTCGAGCGCATGATCACCGACATGAGGAGCGAGTTGATGCAGACGGACTTGCCGGTGCCGGTGGAGCCTGCGATCAGCAGGTGGGGCATGCCGGCGAGGTCGAGCACGATGCGTTCGCCGCTGACATCCTTGCCGATGCCCAGCATGATCGGGCTGGTGTCGGGGTTGTGGCCGCCCGTGAGGACGTCGCCCAGCGTGACGATGGTGCGGTGCTCGTTGGGCACCTCGATCCCGATGAGTGACTTGCCGGGGATCGGCGCGAGCACGCGCACGGTCGCGGTGGCCAGCGCCATCGCAAGGTCGTCGGCAAGGGCGGTCACCCGGTTCACCTTGACCCCCTGCGCGATCTTGACCTCGAAGAGCGTGACCGTGGGACCGGCGATCCAATCCTCGACGCGCGCCGGGATGTCGAAGGTGGCGAGCGTCGACTCGATGACGTGCGCGGTGTTCTTGAGTTCCTTGTCGCTGGCGCGGGACGCGGCGGCGTTCACCGGCGACACCCTCAGAAGGCCGAGCGAGGGAAGCTCGAAGGTGGTGTCACGCCTCGGGACCGACGCACGGGGGACCGGCACCGTGTTGCGTTCGGCCTCGGGGTCGGAGCGGCGCGGACGGGCGGGAGCCGGACGCGCCGCGGGTTCATCGGTGTCCAGGTCGGCCAGAGGAAGGGTCTTGGCGCCCGGGGAGAGGCGTCGGCGCGGTTCGCGCGGCGACTCCGGTTCCTCGTCGCGCTCGAAGAGGGCGAGGAAGGTGTCCCACGCATCAGCGAGGCGCGCGCCCGTCGCCATCACTATGCCGATCAGAGCTGCTCCGCCGAGGACCACATAGGTGATCACGGTCCCGAGCAGACGCGACAGCAGCCAGGCGATGGCGCCCCCGATGTATCCGCCGCCGGTCGCTCCCAGCCAGTAGTCGGCGTTCTCAACCGGGGTCGCCGCAGAGAACATGGCGATGACCGACAGGAAGATGATGGCCAGTCCGGCGCCGATGGCGACTTCGCTGACTTCACGACGATCGAAAACCAGGGAGATCGCCCACACCAGAAGCAGCAGCGGCACAGCGCTCGCACCGACGCCGACGATCCGTATGAGCATGATGCTGACCGCCGCCGGAACCGGCGCTTCGGGCTTGACCCATACCGCGATGGCAACGGCTATCGCAAGCACGACCAGGGCGATCCCCCAGATGTCGCGGGAAACACCAGGTGTGGGAGCGGGAGCATGCTTGGCCGACGATCGCGACTTGGCGCCGGTCCGTGACCCGGTTCCGCGGGATGGTTTGCCTGAGCTGCCGTTCTTCG
>Ga0209125_1002752_pt1 | contig 13009 bp, 13 predicted proteins | sample BarGraIncub1131A_FD_184503 | JGI IMG/M metagenome (GOLD analysis project Ga0209125, IMG submission 184503) | Arctic peat soil microbial communities from Barrow, Alaska - Barrow Graham LP Incubations 11-31A (SPAdes) (version 2) | ecosystem: Environmental > Terrestrial > Soil > Wetlands > Peat... | reverse complement strand
ACTAAAAGTATATCCTTCCTTAGGGTTTTCATTGATTTTCCCTTTTATATTTTTATTCAGTGATATAACAGGAAAGGGATTTACAGGCATTGCTTCAAGTAAGATGTATTTAACGATATATTTTTGTGCACTCATGCTCCCTACAGTGATTATGATGATGAAATATTCTGGAAACTACAAAGGAGCTTGGATATATAAAGTTGCACCTATAAAAGATACCTCAGATATTTATAAAGGAGTCTTTAAAGCTTTTATTGTTAAGCTTGTAGCTCCAGTATTTACATTGGAGAGCTTAATTTTTATTGTAATATTTGGTATAAGAATAGTTCCAGATTTGATATTAGTATTTCTAAATATGACTTTATATATTGTGATTTGTTTCAGAGCCTTTCGTAAAGCCCTACCTTTTTCAGAAGCCTTTGGAACAGCTCAGCAGAGTGAGGGGCTTATCATTATTCCTATTATGTTTCTCCTTGGTGGGTTAGCTTTATTACATTTTATTGCTACATTATTTACCTTTGGAGTCCTCATATACATTATAATAGCACTTCTTGTGAATGCTGTGGCCTGGAAAAAGGCATTTAATATAATATTGTAAAGAAAGCAAGTATATCCAAGAGGGCCAGTAACAGCCTCGTTGACAAAAATTGCATATTAATATAGAATAATTCTAAAGTAATAACGTTCTTAGTCAATATTAAATTTTGTAAGGAGTGGACTGATGAAGATAACAATAAGAGATGTTGCAAGAGAAGCTGGGGTTTCCATCAGTACAGTATCTTATGCTTTAAATAAAGTGGGGGAGCTTACTAAGCCAACCCATAAACGAGTTCTTGAGGCAGCGGAGAGATTGGGTTATGTGCCTGATCCAACTGCCCGAAGTTTGGTGATGGGTACAACAAACAGTATTGGTATTGTTATCCCCCCCAACTCCACCTTTGATTTAGACAATCCCTATACCCTACAGATGCTATCCTCTTTATCCAGACTATTAAGTGATATAAACTATTGGATGAGCGTATCTATCCCCCAGTCCGTTGAGGAACAAAGTACAAAACATTTCTTAGTTAATTCTAAAATTGATGGACTTATATGGCTAGAATCACCCTTGCCCAAATATGTAAGTAAGGTGATGCTTCAACGAAGATTACCCTGCATAGACATTGGGTATGGTAAAAATATAAATGCAACCATATTAGTGGAAGATGATGAAGGGATAAAACAGGCAATAGATTATCTCTATAGTTTAGGGCATAAACGCATTATGTTTATTTCAGGATACGAGGACGAAGAAGATAATAGCCGTTTACTGGCCTACAATGAACGGATGTCAGAACTCGGGGTTTCATACCATCAGGTTATAGTCGGTGATTTTAATGAAAAGGCAACTTATAATGCAATCCTTGACTTCCTAAGTAAAACTAAAAAGGGGAGTTTACCTACAGCAATTTTAGCTGCGAGTGATTTAATGGCAATTGGAGTTTTAAAAGCTCTTGATAAGCTTTCCATTAAAGTGCCTGAAGAGATGTCAGTTATGGGCTTTGATGATATTCCCGCAGCTTCAGATACATATCCACCTCTTACAACCATGAAGCAACCAATAGATTTCATCATGAGAACAGCTTGTGAGCATATATTTGCCAGTATAAAAGGTGAGGACGTGCCTTTGAATTACAAGATTTTCACTAAGCTGATTGTACGTAAATCCACCGCATATATTAAATCTTAAGTCTTGGAAGTTTAGCTTAAAGATTTTAACTCCATTAAGTGATATAATAGCACTAATAACAATCAGAAGAGAGAGTGGTGCTTTTATGACCTTCAACAGTATTTTATTTGAAAAACCAGAGAGCAATATTAATGAGGAAACCGTTGAAGTTCCCTTATTTTTTGTGGATTTAAATCTTGATCAGATTATTGAGACTATCACGGATAAGAAGAAGGAATATAATCTAAAACCATTTTTCTATACCCCCTTGAAAGATATGAACACCATCAAATATCGTCAAGCTATAATGAGAGATCTTGAAAATAAAGATTTATACGGGTATATAAATTCCTTTGCACGAAAAATGAGCATAATGCGAAAGCACCTAGTTTATGCGGATAAGCTATTCTATAAATACCAAAAGGAAGAGTGGTTTTTAGGAGCAGTGGAAATATATTGTGAAGCTATAAATTCTCTTGTACAGGATTTAAGTCTTGCAAATCTAAAGTCTAGTGGGCTTATAGCTTTTAGAGAATATATTATTAATTACAGCAAAGCAGAAGCTTTTATGGACCTCCAGGAGGAAACAAAAAAGCTTAGAGCAGATTTAGCCACGGTGAAATACAGCATACTAATAAAGGGAAATTCCATCAAAGTTCAAGACTATAACGGCGAAGTTGATTATAGCATCCAGGTGCAAAAAACCTTTGAGAAATTTAGACAGGGAGCTGTGAAGGATTATCAAATTGAAACTAGCGATCACCCAGTAATGAATGACATTGAAATGAAGATAATGGATATTGTAGGAAAGTTATATCCTGAAATATTTTTAAACTTAGATAATTACCCTAAAAGCAATTCTGACTTCGTGGATGAAACCTTGGGAGTTTTTGATCGGGAGATACAGTTTTATATGGGTTACCTTGAATATTTGAAAAGGTTCAGGGAGGGGGGGCTGAAATTTTGCTATCCGGAGATTTCAAGCCTCAGTAAGGAAATTTGTAATTATGAAGGCTTTGATATAGCCTTAGCGAATAAATTAATAAAGGGGAAAACCCCTGTGATTTGCAATGATTTTTACCTAAAAGGGAAGGAACGTATATTTGTAATATCTGGTCCTAATCAAGGGGGTAAAACTACTTTTGCTCGTAGTTTTGGGCAGATGCATTATCTAGCCAGCCTAGGATGCCTTGTACCAGGACGTGAAGCAAAGCTATTTCTTTTTGATAGCCTTTTCACACACTTTGAAACTGAAGAAAACATGGAAAATCTCAGTGGCAAATTGCAGGATGATTTGATTAGAATTCATGATATTATAAACCAGGCTACACCAAGTAGCATAATCATAATGAATGAAATCTTCACTTCCACAACCCTAAAGGATGCTATTTATCTGGGGAAAAGCATATTGGACAAAATAATAGAATTAGATTTGCTTTGTGTATGTGTAACTTTCCTAGATGAATTATCCTCAATAGGCGGCCAAACCGTTAGTCTAGTAAGTACCATAGTGCCTGAAAATAAAGCAGTAAGAACTTATAAGATTGTAAGAAAGCCTGCAGATGGGCTTTCCTATGCGGTATCAATTGCTGAAAAATATGGACTTACCTATGCTTGCTTAAAGGAGAGGATGAAACTATGAAGACATTTCTAATGTATAAGGATCATGATTTTGACTTGAAGCAAGGACTACCTGAAAATGAACAAACCCTAAGGCAAGATTTAGAACTAGACACCTTATTTAGTGCAATGGCTAAGGGGGATGAATTTTTATTTGAAGTGGCAAGTAAAGCTGTTTTAACCAGCTTAAAGGATTTGGAGAGCATACAATACAGGCAAAATATTTTAAAGGATTGTCAAAAGAATTCCGAACTTGTCAGAGATATTTACAATCTGGCAGTAGAAGCCATTGATAAGGAGAGTAACCATTTCTTGGGCTTTGCTAATTATGCAGACACCATACTTTTTAGAGCTATCGAAGTTTTAGAGATGTTTTTATCTATGCTTAGAAAACTAAAAAGTATTTCAGATGAAGCTAGAGATAAATTCGAGTCAGAGGGCTTTGTAACTTTTTTTAAAATGATAAATAAGGAACTAGATGAGAAATATTTTGATAGAATCCAGAAGCATCTAAGTGAACTAATATTTCCAGAGGGAGTTTTGATAAGTGTAGAGCTAGGGAAAGGAAATAAGGGGACTAATTACATACTACGCACGCAAGTATATAAAAAGCTTAGTTTAATGGATAAGATCCTAACAGGAAAAGACACTCATTCCTTCAATGTCTCTGATAGAGATGAAAATGCAATCAAGGCTTTATCCGAATTAAACAATAGAGGACTAAATCTTGTGGCCAATGCCTTGACTCAGTCCATGGATCATATCCTTAGCTTTTTTAGCCTGCTTCGGACTGAATTAGGCTTTTATGTTGGTTGCTTAAATCTGCAAGAAGAGCTTAAGCAAAAGGGGGAGGCGTTCTGCTTTCCTAAAGCGGTAGCCACAAGTGAGCGAAAATCCTACGCCCAAGGCTTATACGATATCTGTCTGGCCTTAACCTTAGATCAAGGCATTGTGGGCAACGATGTAAATGCTGATAAAAAGGAACTGGTGATAATAACCGGCGCCAATCAAGGGGGTAAATCAACTTTCTTAAGGAGCATAGGGGTGTCTCAATTGATGCTACAATGTGGTATGTTTGTACCCGCAGAAGCCTTTTGTACCAATCTTTGTGAGGGACTTTTCACCCACTATAAACGGGAAGAAGATTCCAATATGAACAGTGGAAAACTTGAAGAGGAACTGAGTCGTATGAGCTATATCATAGATAATATAACTTCAAACTCAATGATACTATTTAATGAATCCTTTGCAGCCACCAACGAAAGAGAAGGCTCAGAGATTGGACGGCAGATAATTTGTGCATTACTTGAGAAACACATTAAGGTGTTTTCCGTTACACATTTGTATGATTTCGCCCATGGCTTTTATGAAAAGCAAATGGAAGAAGCCATTTTCCTTAGGGCAGAAAGGCAAAGTGATGGAGGTAGAAGCTTCAAGATAATTGAGGGGGAACCTCTTAAGACTAGCTTTGGAGAAGATTTGTATGATAGGATATTTGGAGTGGATAAGGACGTGGCTGTAGATAAAATATAGATGTAATTTAGGGTAGAGTGAAAGCTACCCTTTTTATTTTTATCGTTTATTGAAAAGTCAAAACATATATTCAAAATTAAAAATTGGAGGGCTAAAAGATGAAAAATTCTGAATTTTTTAAGAAGAGAAAAATGGCTACGGGGGTAATCCTTATTGAAGGTCCAGGTAGAGTTTACTGTTACCTTGTGGAAGGCGAAAACAAGGCACTACTCATTGAGTAACGGTTTTTTTATACAGGTGCAAAAGATAAATTCGCATTTAAAGGGATATTAAAGCTGATAGAGTATTTTTAATGTTACAAAATGTGACAAACTCAAATTACATCAAAGAACTTAGCAAAACAGTTATTGACTACTATAATTTTGCTATTATAATAGCAAAATAAATTGTGTTCACAATTTGTTAATATCCCTCGAGGGTATTTCTATTATACAAATGTAAAAATACCTTTAAATCAAAAGCATGTTGAATTTAATAGTATAACCGTAGGCGTAAAAAAATTAACGCCTAGATTCCATTAATCCCATGAGATAAAATAACAGGTATAAAGAGTTAAAGGGGGACCTGTTAATGGTAAGGGAAAATAACAATTTAAATTGGACGGAAATAATCAATAAACTTTCATCATATGAAGACTCCATAGTGAATTTTTGTAAAGAAAATAGTATAAAGCCTTATCAATTATACCATCAAAGAAAAAAGCTTAGAAAGCCAAAAACTCAAACTTTTCATGCTATTGATATATCAAATGCTGCACCTAATGAAAAGCAAAAGGTTAATTTGCAACACATAACGATCGAAATAGGTAATGCCAAAATATATGCTCCAGTTGATGATAAAACTTCTTTACTAAACATAGTAAGAGAGCTTGCGAAATCATGTTAAACATAAATAAAGTGACCAAGGCATATTTAGCTTGTGGATCAACGGATTTAAGAAGAAACATTGACGGGCTAGCACTTATTGTAAAGACTGAACTTAAACTAGATCCATTTGAGAAAGCACTATTTGTATTCTGCAATAAGCAAATGAATAAGCTTAAGATACTTCACTTTGATGAGGGATTTTGGCTATATTATTATCGACTTGAAAAAAATAGGTTCAAATGGCCAATGACAAAAGAAGAGGCTCTAAAAATTGATTGATCATTTTACAGATAGTTACGGTAAGAAAGAATTAAAGGACAGATGGAATAAAGATAGCGGGGTTCAAAGAGATATGTATTCAGCCTTCTTAATAATGAATGTAACAGAAAATTTAGAGGAAATAGATAGAAGCATATGCATTAAAACCTACGATAATTTTAAAATACTACATGATAGAGAAATGGAGAGATTAAAAGAAATTAAAATACAAAGTATTAAATTAATATCGAGTATGGGGATATAGTAAAACTATGGTTTTGAAGTGAGCCATTATATTATCGTCAATGGGCTAAAGGTAGCCTTTGGTAATGAAAGTCTTATTGTAATTAAATGAGTTCTTATATGTTGTAAAATATAGAAGAAATATAATCCCTATAAATGAGAGTATAAGAGAAGTTTAAAGAAATAAGAACCATGCGACTTCAGTCGTGTGAGCTTCAGAATTCATTATACGACTATATCCTAAGTTTAAAAACTATTTTATGGTCATACAATGGATTAAGTGCACTGAATGAAAGTTATAATAAGGCTGTGTATCACAATGCTAAATGGATGGTAGATGGCCCCAATCAATAAGAAATATAATAGTTTTGAAGGGTTAAGGAATAAGCGGGATGTAGCTACTTTTACTGTTAGTTGGGCATGAGATATTAGAATACTTCATCTTGCCACCCCCTTAAATGCGAAGATCCCAACGTACTAAACATTAAAGGGTAATTAAGGGTAATTAAGGATAATTATTGAATAGTTATACAAGAAATTAATTGAACTTATTAAGGAAAAAGGAATTTAAGCGAAAAAGTTGTTTTACATAACAACAGTTTTAGGAGGTGTGGAGTTTGTCGATAAAAGAAAATATAAAATCATTCAAAAATATGAATCCACATGACAATAAACAGGATGATTATCTTACATGTCTACTTTTAAATAAGCTCAGACAGTCTGAAATTGACCATCTTGTAGAATGTCTACTTAAAGAAATAAACCAATAAGTTTATAAGCTGATGAAGCTTAATAGTACTGATTATATGTCTCCTGTAATGGGAGGCTTTATTTTTTATATTTAATAATTAAAGATGGAGTCAAGGCACTTGGTATTCTTGAACTTAATGGTATTATTAAAAGAGAGAATGTTCTTGTGATGATCTTTACCCTGAAGACATTTATGTAGATATCAAAGCGGCTTAAAGAATTTAAAGTAGGAAGAAATGACCCATACCCCTTTGGTAGTGGGAAGAAATACAAAAAATGCTGTGGGAGTGTATAAGCTAGGAAATAGGGTGTTAAAACTTAGGTGCAATGTAGTATAATTATCTACATTGCTGGCAGTAATTTGGCGGGTTAATCGCTCTCTATTGAGTGCAGCGAAAGGAATGATGGTTAATATGATAGATAATTTGTTAGCAAATAGGTTGATTGATAAGATATCACAGTCTACAGAGTATAATGTTAATATTATGGATGAAAGTGGCATACTGATAGCCAATAGCAAGTCAAAAGAAAGAATCGGGATGTTTCATGAAGTGGCATACAATATTATTAAAGGTGATAAAGACATTCTTGTGGTAGGGGCAGGCTATGAAAATCCTAGGCTTGGAGTTGAGGAAGGCGTAAATATGGCAATTTACGTAAATAAGAGAAAGGCTGGGGTTGTAGGCGTTACAGGGAATCCTCAGGAGGTTATGCCCATTGCCAAAATGATAAAACTATCTGTAGAAATAATGTTGGAGTATGAAATGTTTAAATATGAAAACATAAAAAAATACAATTTAAGTGAACAGCTGCTTCATATCATATTTTACAATAATGATTTTAAGCGAGAGGATATTGAAGAATATATCCAAGCCTTACAATTAAGCAAACAATTAGCTCGTGTCCCGATTTTAATTAAGATTAAAAATTTAACTGAGAATATAGATAATATCCTAAATATGCTAAGAAACAATGAATTATATACCCAGCAGGATTTATTAGGCATAACCAAAGAGGGCTTTATATTTATATTTAAAGGAATTGATTGCACTATAGATAATATGATGCAAGATTATAAATTTATTATAGATCAATATTTGGAATCCTTTTTATGCTATGCGAAATCCAATAATCTGAGGTGCGGAATCTATGTGGGTCCCATACAAGACGATATATTGTATTACAGGCAAGCTTATTTACTCTGTGATTGGATGCAGAAGTATATTGATAAGGAAGGACGCTTCTATTTTTATGACTATATCGTAAAATATCTAGAGACAATGGTATCTTTGCCGGAGTTTCATGCTGTATTTTTAATGCTGAAGAAGGAACTTGGTGAAAAATTTGTTGATAACTATATTGAGATAGTAGAAATACTGATAAGTACGGACTATAACCTCGAAAAGGCCAGTAAGATTATGCATCTACATAAGAACACCCTTGTTTACAGATTGAATAAGATCCGAGAAATCCTTAATATGAACCCTTTAGTTTGCAATGCAGATCGGCAATTTATGGATTGCTTCTACTTTTATTTGAAATATAAATAGCCCCTTGTAGTAGGTGTTAGAAACGCCTACTTTCTATTTATTCCAAGTTATTCCATCTCTAAGTTTTTCTTCGGTGCTTCCCAAAACTTATTCTTAGCTTACAATTTATTCCCGGACTTGCTGATAATATATCATATATGTTTCAGTAGGTTTATTTTTGTACTGAAGATACAAAATTATAGCTTGAAATTTGTAGCTTGGCATGGTTCAAATTGTTCATTATTAAGGTATATTATATCTAGAGTATTTGTTAGGTTAGTAAAATATAATTGAAGAATTGGAGTTGGAAATTATGAAAGTTGTTATTATTGGTGGTTGCGGACATATTGGTACATACCTTGTTCCGAAACTTGTAAAAACTGGATATCAGGTGGTTAATGTTGCACGAGGTAACAGCCAGCCCTATTTGCAAAGTAGTGCATGGCAGGAAGTGGAGAGTGTAAAGCTTGACAGAAACGAGGAAGACAAGAAGGGAACGTTTGGGAAAAAGATTGCAGCATTAAATGCTGATATCGTTATTGATTTAATTACTTTTAATGCTGAAAGCACTTATCAAATGGTAGAAGCTTTAAAGAATACGAATCTATCACAGTATCTTTTCTGCGCTTCCATATGGGCACATGGTCATGCAACTATTGTACCAGCAACCGAAGATTTACCGAGACATCCCCTTGAGGAATATGGAATTAACAAAGCAAAAAGTGAAGCTTATCTTCATGAACAATACAGAAGGGAAGGCTTTCCTGAAACGGTGGTTATGCCTGGGCATATTACCGGACCAGGATGGACCGGCATAAACCCCACAGGTAACCTTGATCCGATGATTTTCCAAAAAATCGGAAGAGGCGAAGAAATAGTACTTCCTAATATGGGTATGGAGACGGTACATCATGTTCATGCGGATGATGTAGCACAGGTGTTTATGAATTCAATTCTTTATCGTGGACAGGCACTTGGTGAAAGCTTCCATGCAGTTGCGCCCCAGGCTATGACTCTTTTAGGATATGCAGAAGCAATGTATAGTTGGTTTGGAAAGGAAGCTAAAATTTCCTTCCTGCCTTGGAAAGAATGGTGTGAGTATACCAAAGTTGAAAGCTTTATTAATAGTACATTTGCACATGTTACCCATAGTGATAATTACAGTATTGAGAAAGGCAAGCGCTTGATTAATTATAATCCTCGATATACGATTCTTCAGGCAGTAGAAGAAAGTGTTAACAGCATGCTAGAACGTAAAATTATCACTATTTAAAAGAACTGATTTAAGAGGGCTGATGCTTTTCTAAAAGTGAAAGTATCAGCTATTTTATAATAAAGAAGGAAGATGGATTATGAAATATACAAAACTTGGTAAGTCAGATATTACAATTTCATGTATCACTCATGGTTGCATGGAGCTAGGGGGTGGACGCTGGAAAGTTATGGAGAAGGAACATAATATAGCTTTGCTACGAGCGGCCTTAGAGCAAGGAATAACAACCTTTGATACAGCGGAAGGGTATGGGGGAGGAAGCTCAGAAAGCATTGTTGGAGAAGCCTTAAAAGAAAGCCGTCAAAATTGTGTTATTGCTAGCAAGGTTTCCAAGGAGCATCTCCATGCAGCAGATGTAAGAAAAGCTGCAGAGGGAAGTTTAAAAAGGCTTGGAACGGATTATATAGATTTACTTTATATACATTGGCCAAATGTAAATATTCCTTTAGAAGAGACCTTAGGAGAGTTTGCAAAGCTAAAAGCAGAAGGGAAAATCAGAGCAATTGGAGTGTCTAATTTTAGTGTGGATCAATTGAAAGAGGCTATAGCCATTACTCAAATAGATGCCCTTCAGCCGGAATATAACCTGCTGCAGAGAAATATTGAGTCAGGGGAGCTTGAATTTTGTGCAAAAAATCAAATTAGTGTTTTAAGTTATAATTCCGTTGCAAAAGGTATTTTAACAGGAGCTTTTCATTTTAAAGGTGCAAAGCTTGATTCTGAGGACTTTAGAAATGAAAAACCACTGTTTAGTGAGAAAAATATGTTGATAGAATTACCCCTTCTTAGCCTAATTCAGGATATTGCACAGGAGCATAAAGCAACTATTTCCCAAATAGCAGCAGCTTGGGTACTTACACAAAAGGGAATGAGTGCTGCAATTATTGGAACGCAAAATTTAAGCCATTTTATAGAAAACATCGATGCAATCAATGTAGAATTGACAGCTTTGGAGATGGAAAAATTAGATAAAATAAGCCACCAGGTAATCAGTAATCTTGTATAGTGGGGGAGTAAATATGGAAAAGCTAGCATCCCAGCAGGGCATCATTTTTGATGTTGATCACTTCGCTGTACATGATGGACCGGGAATTCGTACAACTATCTATTTTAAAGGATGTCCCCTTAGTTGCAAATGGTGCCATTCTCCTGAATCACAGTCCGATAAACCCCAGATTTTATTTGCATCAAATAGATGTATAAAGTGCGGTGCTTGTGTTGGAGAGTGTACCCAGTGTTGCCAAGCTTTAAGTCAGGATGGTAAGAGAAAATTTATGAATGAGGATTGTGTCTGCTGCGGAGACTGTACAAAGGTCTGTCCGAGTGGTGCAATGTTTCTTTCCGGTAAGAAGCTGCAAATTGAGGATGTTATGAAGGAAATTATACCGGATAAAGTATTTTTTAAAAACAGCGGTGGAGGTGTTACTTTAACCGGTGGGGAAGTGCTGATGCAGGCAAAGTTTGCTTACGGGTTATTAAGGCATTTAAAGGAAGAAGGTATAAATACCATTGTGGAAACCTCCGGTTATGGAAATAAGGAGGAGCTACTAATACTTGCTGAGTTTGTTGATACATTTTACTATGACTTTAAACTTAGTGATAAAAAGCAGTTTTCCTATTATACAGGGGGAGATTTAGATATCGTATTAAGTAATCTGAGATTCCTTCGTGAAAAAACAGATTCTATAGTATTAAGAATTCCTTTGATACCTGGAATAACCGATTCAGAAGAGAATATTACTACCATATATAAAATAGCCTTGGAGCTTAACATTACTAAGCTTCATCTGCTACCCTACAATATGGCGGCAGGTGAAAAGTATGAATGGTGCGGAAAAAAATATGAACTTGAAGAAATGAATTCGGATGCTAGTTATAATGAACATCTAAAGAATATGGCTCCCAAAGAACTAGATGTACAAATCATGAACTAAGCAGGTAGATAGGGGTTGATAAATATTGAAAAACGTTGATACTTTTAAATATGCCCAGAAGATTGTTGAAAGTATTCCACAAGAGCGTGTAAGTTACCTGGTGGATGCGGTGCGAGATAATATGATGTCAAAAAATACTGAGTTTGGGGATTTTGCTTCAGTATTAAATCAGGATACAAGGAAACTTCCTGTAATGGTTAGAAAAGCAATGGCGGAGAGAGAGAAACTTAGCTCTGTACCGGTTGGAATATGGGACAGACAAATTTTTGCGGGCTGCTTTACCCTAAGGGAAGAAAAAATCGTGAATACCTATGATCTTCCAGAATTTGCTCAGGAGGAGGAAATAAAGGAAGGGGAGAAATATGGTTTTGGGATATACTCAATGTTTGGTCATATTTCGCCTAACTATCCTAGACTTTTAACCCTTGGAATAGTTGGAATTAAGAAGATGGCGCTAGATAAACTTCAAAGTTCTCAGGGAGAAAAAAATAAAGCGTTTTTGAATTCTGTGCTTTTATCCTTGGAGGGGCTTAAGGTATTTGCCAGTCGTCATGTGGAAATGCTGAGGCTTAAGATTGAAAAGGAAAAGGATGATAACCGAAAGGCGGAACTTACCCGTACCTCAAAGGCACTGGAGAGATGCCCCCTGCATCCTGCTACGACTTTTTTTGAAGCATGCCAGTCAGCCTGGCTATTACATCTAGCCTTGCAGCTTACGGATAATTACTTAGCCCTTGGTAGGCCTGACCAGTATTTATACCCATATTTAAAGAGTGATTTAGAGTCAGGACAGTTGACCCTTGAAGAAGCACAGGAAATCACAGATTGCTACATGCTGAAATTCAATGAACGATCTCAGGATAACGAAGTTGCAGCGCAGATGATGGATCTGGAAAAAGCACAGATGAATCAGGATAAGAAATGGAAAGAACGTAAGCTCTATGATATAGGGCAGCAAAGATACAATGTCCGGGACACCATAGATGCAATTAACCATTGGAATCAGAATGTGGTAGTGGGCGGTGTAATACCTGAGTCCGGAGAGGACGCAACGAATATATTGACGGTTATGATAATAGAGTCCTTCCGTCGTATACATATGACAAATCCCGTTCTTTCGGTACGCTTGCATAAAAACTCGCCGGAATACCTCCTTAAGCAGGTGGCAATTACCTTAAAAACAGGTGGGGGCTTGCCTGCACTTTATAATGATGAGATTGTCATTAAAGGCTACGAAAACTTTGGAATTGATAAGTTGGATGCAAGAGATTACGCCAACAACGGCTGCTGGGAAT
>Ga0209125_1002748_pt1 | contig 13025 bp, 10 predicted proteins | sample BarGraIncub1131A_FD_184503 | JGI IMG/M metagenome (GOLD analysis project Ga0209125, IMG submission 184503) | Arctic peat soil microbial communities from Barrow, Alaska - Barrow Graham LP Incubations 11-31A (SPAdes) (version 2) | ecosystem: Environmental > Terrestrial > Soil > Wetlands > Peat... | reverse complement strand
AGGATCTGATACTCTCATATTATGAGTAGAACCACTTAGCTCAAAATCGAAGTAAATCTCACCTTCCACAACCCCTTTTTTTAGATTCTCTGGTGCATCTTCACCTGCAAGCTTATACCCAAGTAAGCATAGTTCTTTTGCATAGCTTGGTAAATCCAAAATATTTAAATACCCTGATATTCCTGAAAGAACTACACTATCATTTATAGGTTTTTTATAATGAGCTCCAATTCCTGATATACCACAGGCTACCCCCATTATAGTTCCTACATTACCTGCATTACAATCTGTATCCCAGCCGCACATTGTAGCTATTTCTACAGTACGGTTAAAATCTCCCTTTCCATAAAGAAGAGAAAGCACACATATTCCTGCATTAGGTATGATGTGACATACGCCTCTGTATTTGTCATAGCCCCAATTTTCTTCTAGATATTTTCTGCAAGCTCTAAAATCCTCTGGCACCTTTCTATAGAAATCTATTACTGCCCTTATAACCTTTGCGTAGGTTGAGTCATCTGGTATTACTGAAAGCCCCGCACTAATGATTTCTTCTACATCACAAGTTACATAGGCTTTAGAAATACAAGCGGCTATAAAAGCTGCTCCATTTAAGCCATCTCCATCATGGGACACACTGGCAGCTGCTCTTGCGTATCTTGCAGCTTTTTCTATATTATTGGGAAGTACTAAACCCCAAGTATCAATAAATATTTGCCCACCTATCTGCTCTGCTAGTATTTTACCATTTTGTTCTATAGAACCAGATTTAGGTGCTGGAATCCCATTTTTTAAATTTAAATATGTTGTGTGCTCCGTACTAGTTCCGTAGCCACCCCACCAGAACATGCCAACCCCGTCCCTAGCATAGTTAAGCCACGCATTTGCTATATGCTCTGGATCAAGTTCCTTATGAATTCCTTCATCGTATAGGGCTCGTAAAAAAAATACTGGACCATTAACATCATCATCTGCCCCAAAATTGATAAAGTCCTTTATGTATCCAGTTATATTTCCATAAGTCTTTACTATTCTTTCATAGGTCCATATACTTGGTTCCACTGGAGCACCAAGTCTTATACCTATATTCATCCCAAGAAAGCCTGAGTAAACTTTTTCTAGATAATTTTCTGGTATCATAAAGTCCTCCTTTATGGTATTAATATATCGAAAAGTGGGGCATGCTGCTGTGCTCCGTAAACATCTCTATCTCCAACGGTTCCGGAAGATATTTTTCTATTAAAGGTTATTTTTATCCCCAATGCCTTTTTAAAAAATACTAAATTAGTGATATCTTCAGTATTAATTCTGTATAGTAAAGCTATTGCCTCTCTATTAATTTCACCTGACTTTTCTACTCTCTCATATTTAACTACATCATCAAATAATATGTCTAATGTTAACTCAAAGGGTCCACTATTTTTACTTCTAAGAACCTTTGCTAGGTCAACTAATCTGTCCAAAGCATAACCTCCTGCTATTGCTTATTTTGAACAAAGTGATTATTAATCATGATACTATCATCCTATATGTTCTTGTATTCAATGGGAAACATCTCCTTGCCATCTTTAACCTCCATGAGATGATAAACTGAAAACTCATAAACAACACCAAATTCTATATCACTAGGTGAAAAGGGAAAGGCTAAGTTACCTGAAGTTGATTTTCTACCCTCATAGCCATAATGCATAAAAGTTGAACGCACTAAGCTGCATATAGCCGAAGCCTGGCTCTGAGTCTTTGCCAATACCTCAAAAAGCACCCCTATTTCATGAGGAATATTCAATGAAGCCTCTAATTCACCCATTACACCGTTTTTACCATAATTATAAAAATTGATGCTATAGTCTTCCTTAGGTATCTCAGAAAAGTATTCTTTGACACTTTCTATAACTAAAGCTTCCACTTTTTCAATTATGTTTATTAAAATGGGGTCTCTAACCCCTGCTATGACAAAGGTTCTGAACAGTTTTTGCCGCGCACCTTCAAGCTTAATTTTATAGATAGGAGTTTTGCTAAGCTTGCTGCCTTTTACGCTTACTGAACTTTCGCTTATAGCCTCAAACTCACAATTTTCTAGGTTAAGTACAATACCTGGTCCTTTTAGAACATAAGGGTGATCCTTTTCATAAAAAGTATGAGCTGCCACACTTATGGGTGTACATTTTCTATTAATATTAGTAGGATAGACCTGAAAGCTTCCCTCCTTTAATACTCCCATGATACAATCCTTTGCAGATCCTGGCTCAGCGCAGAGTGCACCACATTCCAGTATCTTGCCAAGATGGTAGCTCAAGGCTTCATCAAAGCCATGATATATGCCCACTGCAGCAAAAGGAGCTGGATCGTAAGCTCTGCCACATACAATAATGTCTGCTTTGTTCTCTAAGGCTTCAAGTATGGGCTCCACTCCCATTTGCGCTACTATCCCATTAGTCACATCTACTAGTTCCTCTGTAAGTATGGGCACATTTTGTGATAAGCCTTCAATCTTATTTTCTCTTATGGCTATCTTAACCCTATCCACCGGAATATCAGCCCATATTATCGCAATCTTACAATTTATATTTTTTTCTTTTAAAATCTCATAGATTATATCCAAAGTCCATTCAGTATGATTCCTAGCTCCTGAACCTCCTGCTGAACCTATTATGAGCGGAATTTTATGATTCCTGCTCTCGTTAATTAAAACTGATAAATCCTTTTTACAGGCTAGTCTACTCACTATTGCCACTCCAGCCCCAAGCTTATGAGGTCCTGCATCCGTTGATCCCGCATCTACAACTATAGCATCCGGCTCCTCCTCCATACCTATCATAAAATGTTTAATTGGAAATCCATATCCTAAAATCCCACAAGGTGATAGTATTTTAATCTGTTTTTCCATAATACTCCCCCAGTTATTTTACAATGTTTTGTATATAATCCACCACATTATATTGTTATTTAATATATATGGTAATTTTATATCCAAATATTCCTTTTATAATAATTTTTAGCGTCAAATCCTATTCTTGTTTTTATTAAATTATTTTAATTCATATGATATAATAAATTTAATTACAATATAAAGTTACTACCAATAAATATATTTATTACAAATAATAATTTATTAGGAGATGCTAAAATGTCAGATAACGAAAAAAAGGTATATGAAGTACTCAAAGAATTAAATATTAATTATGAAAAAAAAGAGCATCCACCTGTATTCACATGTGAAGAGGCAGATGAGTTTACTGGGGATATGAGAGGAGTACATACTAAAAATTTATTTCTTAGAAATAACAAAGGAAATAATCATTATCTTATTGTGACTAAGGATAGCAAAACATTGAATATTAAAGAATTTGAAAAAAAGATAGGCGAAAAAAATATGAGTTTTGCTTCTAAAGAACGTCTAATGAAATATCTGGGATTAACACCAGGAAGCGTTAGTATATTTGGTCTAATTAATGACGAAACAAATTCTGTAAAATTAATTATGGATAAAAGTATTTTGGAAAATGAATATATTAATTCACATCCAAATGTTAATACTGCTACATTGAATTTATCAGTTAGTGATTTAAAAAAATTTATAAAATGGAGTGGAAATGAAGTTGAATATTTAGATATCTAATAAATAAAACCCTATATTCGCAGATGATAAACTGCGAATATAGGGTTTTAATTCTTCTTTATGCTACTTTTTTATTTTTATTGATATTGATTTCTTTTCCTTCTTTACGCCACTTAGCAAATTCAGCTGTTGCAGTGAAAAGTGCATCTGTAGATGAGTTAAGTGCTGTTTCGCAAGAGTCTTGTATAACACCTACGATAAAGCCTATACCAACTACCTTCATAGCAATGTCATTTGGAATTCCAAACAAGCTACAAGCTAGAGGAATTAGTAATAGTGAACCACCAGCTACGCCTGAAGCTCCGCAAGCCGCTACAGCAGAAAGTATACTAAGGATTAATGCCGTAGGCATATCCACTTTAATGCCAAGCGTGGCAACCGCTGCAAGGGTCAAAACGGAAATAGTAACCGCTGCACCAGCCATATTGATGGTAGATCCTAATGGAATAGATACTGAATACGTATCCTTATCTAAACCTAAGTTTTCACACAAGGTCATATTTACAGGAATGTTTGCAGCTGAGCTACGTGTAAAGAATGCTGTAATACCACTTTCCCTTAAACACTTAAACACAAGTGGGTATGGGTTTTGACGAATATTAACGTACACAATGATTGGATTGACAACAAGAGCCACAAATACCATACACCCAAGAAGAACTGCAAGTAAGTGTCCATAGCTGAGTATGGCTTTAATTCCACTTGTTGCAATAGCATCAAATACGAGACCCATGATTCCAAGAGGTGCAAAGTTTATTACCCATTTAACCACTTGCGTTAATGCATCTGAAAAATTTATAATCATAGTTTTTGTAGTATCAGGTGCATTTTTCAAGGCAAAACCAAGAACTAATGCCCAAGACAATATACCAATATAATTGGCATTAAAAAGTGCTTTCACTGGGTTATCAACAACATTCAACAGTAATGCTTTAAGAACCTCTACTATACCACCAGGTGGTGTTACATTCCCAACGCCCGCTACTGAAAGTGTTAATACTACTGGGAATATAAAACTTGCAATAACCGCAACAAGTCCAGCTAAAAATGTTCCTAGGAGATAGAGGACTATAATCGATTTCATATTAGTTTGATGACCAGTTCTATGTTGAGAGATAGCTCCCATTACCAAGAAGAATACTAATATAGGTGCAATCGCTTTCAGAGCACCTACAAATAAAGAACCAAAAATAACGACAAATTTTGCTTTTTCTGGAATAGTTACTGCTAAGATAATACCAACAATTAATCCTACAATTATTCGTTGTACCAAAGTCATTTTATTCCAACTATTCATTAATTTTTTCATAATAATTTCCTCCTATAGTTAAGATTGAAACGAAACTGCGCACAACCATTTTAGAGAAAAATACCATTCGACATATTATTCTCTAAACTCTGCGACAAAAGTAATTTTACCACAAATTCTGATTCTTGTGAAGTAGAATTTTCACTCCTTATATTGTCATATTACCTAGCTAAAGGTATTAAAATCATAATTTTGGTTATAATGTAAACTTTTAAACTTGTTAATTATAAGTAGTTTTCCTTCCTTTTATTTCAGGATGTCTTAGAAGTAATAGAATAAACCAGCTTGTTAGTATTAAACCTTTTAGAATACTGCTAAGGCTAATGCTCCACCATACACCACTCAGTCCAAGAACCGTTGATAATAAAAGGGCTCCTGGAATTCTCATAGCATTTAGCACAATGCCTACTATTGAAGGAGGAATTGTCCTTCCAAGACCGTTAAAGGCCCCAGCAGTTGTTATTTCTATGCACATAAAAAGCTGGGAAACTCCAAGTATCCTCAAATATACTATGCCATCCTTTATTACTGCTTTTTCTGAAATAAAAATAGAAAAAATAGGCCCAGCAAAAAATATTAGAAGACAGGATGTCATTGTTCCAATTACTGCAATAATACCTAAGGCTGTAAAATACCCCTTATATATTCTATCCCACTTTTTCGCTCCAAAATTTTGACCTACAAAGGCACTTAGTGCAGTTTGAAAACCTCCAGCTGTCATCCATGATATTGATTCTATTTGTGCCCCAACGCTTTGCACCGCAATTGGAGTAGATCCCCACCTAACAAGTATCCTTGCTATTATCATTGCTATAAAAGTAAATACTCCACTTTGAACTGCAACAGGTAAGCCAAACTTAACAATTTTTCTCATATGTCTCCAATCAGGTTTTTGAAGAAAATTTAATCCAGTAAAATAATCGGTTTTCTTTCTGATGACAAAAACAAATATCATTGTTACAACAAATTGCGCAAAGATTGTTGCAACAGCTGCTCCAGGAACTCCCATTCTAGGAAATGGTCCTAAACCGAATATCAAGGTAGGATCAAGGATTATATTAACCATAAGTCCCACTGTGTTTATTTTAAAAGGCGTATGACTGTCTCCATGACCATTGAATATTGCTGTAAGTACAGGCGGTAAAAAGAAAAATATCATTCCCGACGAGACTATAGCAAGATAAGTCGTTGACATATTAACAATATCAGCACCCTTAATGTTAAAAAAACCTATGAGCTGTTTTCTAAAGATTATCATTGTAGCTCCATATATAACAGCAAAAACTAAATTCATTTGTAACGAATGTCGTATATAGCTTTTGGTCTCTTTTAAATCTTTTCTTCCTACCGATTGTGATACCCCAACCGCTGCTCCTATTTGGGGAATTGTAATAAATGCGAAGGCAAACCAAGTGAAAAAGCCCGCCGTACCTACAGCCGTAACAGCCCTAGATCCTAATCGACCAACCCATATCATATCTGTGAGACTATAAGCTGTTTGTATCAGTGATGTTCCCATGATAGGTAGCGCTAGAATTATAAGTTTTTTTAAAATATTTCCTTCAGTTAAATCATTTCTCATTAAGTAATCCCCCAATTCTTAATCGTAAAAGGCTCATAGAATATCTTCTTTTGAATCTTTACTAATGTATTATCTTATAGTTTCTTTATAATATCAATGCTTTTTACTGTAAATTTTATAATTTGTCCAATATATATGAAACTTTTATATAAGGTATAATAGAGTTTATAACAATAGTAATATATAATAGAATTAATATATCTATTTTAGATATTTCAATAAGGGGAGCGATTTTATTGGTTACTTATATTAATAGTAAAGTACATGAATTTAATACCATAGATAAAGTATTTTCTGGAACCTCAAATACTAAAGAGGTGTTTTGGCTTAATATTAATGATCCTAGTGTTGAGGATTTTAAGTTTTTGCAAAGTAAATTTAATTTTCATCATCTTACTATCGATGACTGTATACATAAAACTAAGAGGTGTAAAATAAACGATTATACGGATTACCATTTTTTAATTATTACCACATCAAATAGACATGCAAATAATACCTTTTCTTATAATAACATATATGTATATATTAGCTCGGATTATATTATAACAATACATTATGGGGAAAATAAATCAGTAAAAAAGATTATAAATGACGTAGACAATGGATTAGATATTGTTTTTAATGGAAGCGATTTTGTTTTGTATCATATTCTTGATGAAGCGATAGACCAATTATTTATTATAACAGATGAAATAGAAGAAAAAATTAACATTTTAGAAGAAGAATCCATGAATAACCCTGTTCAAAGTACACTTAATAACATTATGAGGGTAAAAAAAAGTGTTATTAAACTCAGAAGAGTTATTTCTCCTTTGCGAGAAGTATTAAATACACTCTTAAGGCATGATGATATTATAACTGAAAAATATAGATTATATTTCTCTGATATATACGACCATATACTTCGCATATATGACTTAATTGAATCTGACCATGAAATGGTTACATCTTGCTTAGAACTTTATTCTTCGCAATTATCCAATTCCATGAACAAAGTAATGAAGTTTTTAACTATAATAACTACAGTTATTATGCCACTTACAGTTATAACAGGAATTTATGGTATGAATTTTGAAAACATGCCTGAACTACGTGCTAAATACAGTTATTTTATTATTATATTTATAATGATTATTATTTCTTTTATTCAAATAATATTTTTTAAAAAGAAAAAATGGCTGTAATAAATAAATAAAAACACCAAATAATGGTGTTTTTATTTTTCATGCATGAAGTATATAACCTTAATTTTTGGCTATATTAAAGAATATTAGGTAAATTTTCAAGATATAATATTTAAGGCAAATTCATATACTATTACACATTAAAAATATAGGAGGAAAAAATGTTTAATAATAAGGATAAAACCCAAAATAAAAGATTTAAAACTGTAGATGATTATGCTGGTGTATTAGCAGTATGTTGTAAAATAATTGTAGATACAGGAAGAATAACAAACTATTTAATTAATATTGAAGATTATACTGGTGGAACCACTGTATTGTTAGATAAAGATGGAAATCCTATGCTTTCTCAAATAAAGTTATAAAATTATAGTTGTAACGCATTTATACCTTTTTAACAAATTCATATTTTAATTCCATAGCTCCAAAACCCTTCGTAAGTATATTCTGAATTACATTTTGGATAATTTGGCATATCTAACATAAATTCATTTCCTCCATTCGTTATTGTTAACTCTTAAATTTATATCTTATAGCCATTTTGTAGTAAATCTCTAATTTCATCAACAGTCATACCGTTCAATCCCATTTTTTCTAGTGTTCTTCCAGTTGTCCAATAGTCCTCGCTTCTAAGAGCTGAGGCAAGAATTACAACCGAATCCATGACTGGAGTAGCAACCCCAACTAACTTGGCAATATCCGACATAGCCACTAGCGCACATGGAACGTCCTCAGTCAGATAGCGACCACTTAAATCGTTAGGCCCTTCTATAGGAAGAAACACCTCATGACTTCCTTGATAGCTCTCATATAAAGTGTCAGTCATGGGACAATATCCCATTTCGTAAAGACGTTCTCTTGCATTTATAGGTTTATAGCCAAATATAGCTGAAATAGCGAGACGTTCCTCATCAATCTTTTCATTAACCTTTGCAACAGAGGGTGTAATCCCTTCTTTGTAATGGTAATGTTTCCCATAATATTCAATTTTACCTGCATTTAAAACAACGGCTGCTGGATGACTCACTGCATTCCCGTTATTCATACCAGTTTCTAGAACGTCTTTAAGTAGTTCAATTGAAGGGAACATTTTCACAACAAGATCATACATTTCCTGATTATATATTGCCGGAAATGCAGCAAAATACATCTTCTTGCACATTAATAAAATATCCACTGTACAGCTATCCACTTTTCTTGTAGCATAAGGTAGTGTGTGCATTTCTGCAATCTTCACACCATCTAGTTTACCATTGTCATGAAAGACTTTCCCAAAGATAAGAGAACCACCAGTGCTCCCAGGTGTAAGAATGATTTTGTCTCCCGGTTTAATATATGGAAGCAGAGATTTTGCCACAGTTTCCTGTGCGTATGCAGGAGCAATTGGCATGATAATATCCACATCGCTAAGTGCATCCGCCAGATCACAAGTCACTTTATATATTTTAGCATCACCTACCGGCCCCACACCAAAACAATGAATTATACCTGTCTCCATTAGATCCTCAACATTAGACTTGAAAAGCTCATTCTCATAAATAGTAACCTGGTAACCTCTAAGAGTTAAATCTGCCGCTGCTGCAAATGCTCCATTTCCCGCGCCTATAATACAAACTTTGATAGCCATATAATACCTCCTTATAATTTTTGATTTGTAAAAGCTATTTCAGAATTATTTATACTTTTGTAACAAATAATTTGCAAAAAAAAATATAGGGTCTTCCTCATATACTTATATATTATCATAGTCTTCTCATATTAACAAACCTTCATCCAAGCTTCCCTTGAAGATAGTTTTCAAAGTAATATCATAAAAGAATTGAAACTATATGAATTTATAATGGACTACCTGAAAAAAACAAAACTGTATTGGAAAATTCCAATACAGTTTTATATTTATTTCTAAACATATAATACCTAAATGTTTTTTAATTCACCCATATTAATGAACCTTTTGGTATTTTCTCATAATACCATTTTGCCATATCTAATGGCATACGAATACATCCATGAGAAGCTCTTTTTCCTACCGTTCCATCGTAAACTTTTCCAGAGGCAGTTAAAAGTGTTGAGTGTAGCAGGTAATTCCCACTATACCTTGTCCAATATTTCACTAACACTCCAGAACCTGCAACGAAAGAATAACCTTTATCTTGAACTGTGAATAATCCTCTCTTTGAAGGGGTGACATTGTTACCCGATGCACAAGAATATGTTTTTAATAAAACCCAGCATCCCGCGCTACCATTAAAGACACTAACTCTTTGCCTGTTCAAATCCACCCAAGTAAAGTAACTTGTATTACTAACGAAATTGCTTGTTATATTTACATAAGTCTCAAGTTGTTTTTTATCTAAATATTTTGTATTAGTAACTGGGTTTGCATTTATTGAAACGCTTTTACTAGCTACCCACATTTGAGTACCATTAGATTTTTTAATTAAAAAAGTACTTTTAGATTGATCTTTTATTTCTACTTTTAATCCTGCGTATTTTCCGTTTACCGAATTAGACTGTACTATATTATTAAAAACAATGATTGTAATTAATCTATTAGTCGCTACAATCCAATTGCTATATACACTTATTTTTCCAATAGTTCTATAGGACCTTATTTTGTAGTAATAAGTTTTCCCTGTTATTAAACCTTGATTTGTATAATATAAATATACGGTTCTTGTTAATAAGTTATAGGTTCCTGTAATGGAAGTAGCTTTAGATATTTCATAACCACTTGCTCCTGTTACACTACTCCAGGTAAGCTTAATACCTTTTGAACTACTTCGGGTAGCATTAGCATTTATGGGTTTAGCTAGTATTGGTTTTGCGCTTACCGCAGTTGAATAGTCACTATAAACTTTAACATTGTCAACCATTCTATATCCTCTAACTTTATAGTAATAAGTACTATCTGTTATAAGCCCACTATTGATATACTTTGTTTCTGTAAGGTCTGATATTAAAGTGTAGGCGCCTGCACTGGATGTTGCTTTGTAAATTTCATACCCACTAGCTCCAGTTATGGTGCCCCAGCTAATATTAATACTGTTATACCCGGTTGATACTGCAGTTAATCCTGTTGGAATTTTCAAAGTAGCGTCTGTCCATTTTGCATATAGTATTGTATTTTCTGTTACTTTATCAGCTATAAAGTTCCATGTATTTAAACATTCAGTTTCTTTATACCAACCATCAAACTTATAACCTGTTTTTGTTGGTGTAGCAGGAGTTGCAATTAGATTGTTATAATCTGCAGTATTACTTGTTACTTCGCTTCCACCTTGGCTATCAAATGTAACAGTGTAGCTATTTATTATCCACTTCGCAAATAAAGTTATGTTTTCAGTTATTGCTGTATTTGTAAAATCAAATATGTTTGAAAAAGACGTATTATCTTTATACCAACCTCCAAATGTGTATCCTGGATTTGTCAGCTCTGACGGTGCAATAGCTTTACCATTGTACTCAACTGGCAGATCTGCTACTTGTGAACCGCCGTTTGAATTGAAGCTCACTATGGAATCTACTGTAAATGTAATATTAGAATAATAATAAGTTCTATTTTCTGCATTAGCCTGTAACACAACTTTATCTATATACCATTCCCCTTTTAACATATTTGAAGAAATTGTATATTCTAACTCATATTTTCCTGTACTTCCATTATAATTGGGATGTAAGTAGCTAGCTGTAGCTCCATCCACCCTGCTCCTAATTAATATTACATTGTTAGGACTATCTTCTAGGACTGCTAATTTATCATTTGCCTCTATCTCAAATTTTATTGTATCTCCAGATTTAACTTTTGTTTCTGACAGTGTTATTGTTGGTTGTGTTAAATCTGATGCTGCATTCGCAATTACAGGAATATTTAAAAACAACAACACTAAAGAAACTACTATAATTAAAAACTTTTTCAATTAAATCCCCCTAAAAAAATCATTTATTTAGTACTGGTTGTCCACTTTTCTTTTTCATATTTTATATGCATACCCACTTACATATAAAACATAATAATACTTTACTATATTTACACTTTATTAACAACATATATTATGGAATAAATCAGTTATTTTGTAAATAATTTATATTTAAATTCAATGCCGTATAAAAATTTATAATTTTATTATATTTAGCCTTTTATGTAATTTTGGATTGGTAATCATAAAAATAAAATTTACAGTATAATATTAAAAGCAACCCGCCTTATCTTTATTTATCCTAAATGACTTGTTATCAATCGCCCTCTGAACAGCCAACATACCATCAAGGTGGTCATATTCGTGTTGTATTAGTTCTGACAAATCACCTGTAATCTCTAGGCTACAATCATTCCACTCTAGATCTTTATAATAAATTTTGCACTTTCTATACCTATATAATCTCACTTCTAATCCTGGAAAACTCATACAATCATCCCACATTTCAAATTTTCCATCTTCATCTAACTCAAGTTTCGGATTTATTAAAGCTATGGATTTATCATCAAAATTTATGTATATAATCCTAAACAGCTCATTGATTTGCGGAGCCGCTATCGCTCTCCCAAATCCGTATTTTTTTCTGAAATTCATCATTGTGTCATGTAAATCCGTAACTATTTTCTTAGCCTTATGAATTTCTTCTTTTGAAACCTCATTACAAATCTTATATAAATTTTCATTCCCTAATAATAATATTTCTCTTGTAGCCATGATTTTTTTCCTCCTTTTCAATTGTCAATAATAAAATGATATTATAGTATTATTAATCGTGTTGTCATAATATTATGAATATATCTATCTAATTATATGTGTTTAGGCGAATACTGTATACCTCAAAAACCTCATTAGAACAGTTGCTGTACTTAAATAAAGCACGCGGATAATATCTATCTGCTGAAGTATGATTTTTTTGCAAAGGAAAAGTATTTCTCCAAGTTTATGTGGCTAATTATTTTTGTTAAAAAAAAATAGACCAACTACATACTTAAGTTGGTCTATTACTATTATATTTTAAACGAAATCAATCATCATAATGAAGAGCATCTCTTCCTTCTGCGCCGTTGCTAATTCGGATAACATTTTTTACATCATAAATAAATATTTTTCCAGCACCAATTTTTTCTGTGTACAGTACTTTTTTTGCTGTCTCCACCACCAAATCTACAGGAACATCGCAAACCACTATTTCTACCTTTATTTTAGGTAGAAGATTAATGTCTAAAGCCAGCCCTCGATAAAACTCTTTATGACCCTTTTGAATTCCACAACCTAAAACGTTAGATACTGTCATACCACTAATACCAATTGCGTTTAGAGCTTCCTTCAACTCCTCAAACTTACAGAA
>Ga0209125_1002747_pt1 | contig 13028 bp, 9 predicted proteins | sample BarGraIncub1131A_FD_184503 | JGI IMG/M metagenome (GOLD analysis project Ga0209125, IMG submission 184503) | Arctic peat soil microbial communities from Barrow, Alaska - Barrow Graham LP Incubations 11-31A (SPAdes) (version 2) | ecosystem: Environmental > Terrestrial > Soil > Wetlands > Peat... | reverse complement strand
GGGCACCACACCCTGCCTGTCCAGAACAATCCGAAGCGGGTTTTTGCCAGACCAAGACCGTACATTCAAGCCAGGATCATCCAACAATGCTGTATTGGTACCAACCATAATGGCATCACTTTCTGAACGCAGTTTATGGGTAACCATTTGGGTGAACGAAGTCGATATTTTAAGCGTGGCCTGTTTGTCATCCAGCTTCCGGTTCCTGTCGATAAAACCATCGGCGGTCTGCGCCCATTTCAGAATAATCCAAGGACGACCTTTCGCCAAAAAATGGAAATAGGCTTTGTTCAGTTGCTTGCAAGCATCCTCCTCCACTCCTACTAAGACTTCAACCCCAGCTTCCCTGAGTTTTGAAACACCACGGCCAGCGACCAAAGGGAACGGGTCCAAAGTCCCGATGACGACACGAGGAATTCCCTCCCGGATGATCAGTTCTACGCATGGTGGCGTTTTCCCGTAATGTGAACAGGGTTCCAAGCTGACATACAGTGTAGAATGTCGGAGCAAGGAACGGTTTTTAACTGAACCGATGGCATTGGGTTCAGCATGCGGCTCGCCAGCTTTTCGATGCCAACCCTCTCCAATAATACGGCCTTCATGAACAATGACAGCACCGACCATAGGATTGGGGGAACAGGTTTGTTTCCCATTGGCGGCAAGTTGCAGGCAACGTTTCAGGTACAAACTTTCGTCGGCTTCCGGCATCACTGTTTTTTATTTTTTTTTCTGAGAAAAAACTGTAGCTTTGTAAACAAATTGTTAAACATGCAACGCTATCTTGCCTATCTTCATCAACGATTAGACCCCGTTTACCCATCCATGGAAATCGGATCGTTCTCGCGTCTATTGCTACGAAAGTTGGCAAATATGAGCAGTGTGCAGATTTACAGCGACAAAGATAGGATTTTTCCCGATGAAACCTTGGAGAAACTCATTTCAGCTATTGACAGACTTGCACGTAAAGAGCCTGTCCAATACATCCTTGGGGAAACCGAATTTGGGGGTATGACCTTTCAAGTCGGTCCAGGAGCCTTGATTCCAAGACCTGAAACAGAGGAATTGGTGGACTTGATATCGACGGACATTCGCAGTAAAACAAAGGGAGTCCGAATTCTGGATATCGGAACGGGTAGCGGGTGCATCGCCGTATTTCTTGCAAAAGCCGCCCCTGAGTCTTTTGTTTCTGCCTGGGATATTTCCCCGGAAGCGTTGGAGATTGCGAAACAAAATGCAGCCAACAATTCTGTTGAAGTGGATTTCAGACTCATCGACATCTTGGCATTTGCTCCTGAAAACGAACATAAATCTGCATTGGACATCATCGTCAGCAATCCACCCTATGTTCGGTACAGTGATGCTACCGAAATGGAGGCCAATGTATTGGAACACGAACCTCACGTCGCTCTTTTTGTAGAAAACATGGATCCTTTGCTTTTTTACCGGAAAATATCCGAGCTTGCCATTGAAATGCTGAAACCCGGCGGCGCCCTCTATTTTGAAATCAATAGTCAAATGGGAACCGAAACCTTTGAATTGGTCAAAACCTTTCCATTCAGCGACGTTCGACTTTTGCAGGACATTTCCGGAAAAGACAGAATAATCCGAGCCATCCTCTGAGATGAGTACTTACACTGAGGCCCTATCTGCAGCTGCCAGCTTTTGTTCTTCCTCAGAACATTGCTTGGCTGAAGTCATCGAGAAAATCAAGCGGTTCGAACTGCCCATAGAAGATCGGAACAAACTGATCTTACGTTTGCAAGACGAAGGGTATCTCAATGAAAATCGCTACGTCAAGGCATTCGTGAAAGATAAATTCCGGTTTGCCAAATGGGGGCGCATCAAAATTCGGTATGCCTTGCGCCAAAAAGGGATTTCCTCTTCTTTAGCTGATGAAGGCCTGGCCGAAATTCCAGAAGAAGACTACCGCGAATTGCTCATTGAACTACTTCAGCAGAAAAAGCGTTCCGTCAAAGCCAGTTCAACATACGAACTCAAGGGAAAACTCCTTAGGTTTGCCGCAGGCAGGGGCTTCGAATTGGATCTGGCTGGTGTATGTTTGCGTAAAATCGGTCTCAACGATGAGGAGTGAACACCTTCCAAAACTGATTCAGTCGTTCAAGGAAGTTGTTGCCGGCATGGCAGACATGGCTTGGCCCAATCTTTGTCTTCTTTGTGAGCGACCATTGATACAGGGAGAACAGCACATTTGCCTGAACTGCTTGTATGAATTACCTGCTCTTCATGAATCTTCCTTTCGCGAAAACAATACTGCAGACCGATTTTTGGGTAAAATCGAGTTTGAACGTGCGGCTTCCGGCTTCCGCTACAACAAGGACTCCAATATCCAAAAAGCATTGGAGCTGCTTAAATACAAGGGGGAGAAAGAAGTGGGAAGTTGTCTTTCAAGGGTTTCAGCCATTCGGCTTCACGAACAAGGTTTTTTCAAGGACATAGACCTGTTGATCCCAGTACCCCTCCACAAAAAGAAGCTGAAAAAACGTGGTTACAACCAAAGCGAATGGATTGCCAACGGTATCAAGGAAATCACCGGTATTCCCATTCATTCAGAGATTCTTGGAAGAAGTGTTCATAATGCATCCCAAACAACGAAAAATTTGTGGAGTCGCTGGGAAAACGCACAAGGACTTTTTGTGTTGAACAAGGTGGAGGGAGTAAGCGGAAAACACCTCCTCTTAGTGGATGATGTCTTGACCAGCGGTTCAACGTTGGAAGCCTGCGGACAAGCTCTGTTGCAAATACCTGACGTTCGGATTTCTATTTTCGCCTTGGCACTGGCTTAACCTAGTCAGGCAAAAAGCACCGGCATTTGGTGAATTCGCAGAATCCTTGTATTTTTAGGTTTCATTCTGAATGCCAATCTAAACAAAATACCATGAAAAGGATCAAGATTCTAGCCTTGATTATGCTGACTTGCACCTGCCTCCATGCACAGGAAGCTGTTAAAAAAGGGCTTAATTTGGGCGTCCTGCCTGCTGTTTCCTACAATTCTGACGAAGGCTTCCAATACGGCGCCATCCTGAATTTATTCAATTACGGAGATGGCACCCGCTATCCAAAGTACGACCAAACATATTACCTGGAGCTCTCCAAATTCACGAAAGGAAGCACCATCTTGCGTTTTTATTTTGACTCCGACCAATTGCTGAAAGGTATACGAACCTTCGTTGATTTGAGTTACATCACCGAAGACATGCTGGACTTTTACGGTTTCAACGGTTATCAGAGCAATTACTCATACTCCAGGGATACAGCCAATCGAGCATTTTATAAGATGTCTCAGAAACAATTACGTCTTTTAGTCGATTTGAAAGGTCCACTTCCCATCGAACATCTATACTGGGAAGCCAGCTATAATTTTGTCAACTATAAAAATGCCTCTGTAGACTATGCCCGGTTGAACGAAAACAATGATCGTCCTGATTTGACACCTGGTGAAAGCTTGTATGAAAAGTATGTTGGTTGGAATATTTTGAGTGCCAAAGAAGCGAACGGCGGTCTCGTTAATGCGTTCAAAGCTGGTCTTTTATACGACACCCGTAACGCTCTGAGCAATCCCGACAAAGGGTTTAGTACAGAAGCGCTGATTGAAATCGCTCCGGACTTGATCAACGAAAGTCCATACGCCCGTTATTCACTGATGCACAAGCAATACCAAAGTCTCATAAAAGATAAGCTGAATGTTGCCGTCAGGCTAGGTGTTCAAGGCAAAATCGGAAATAACAACATCCCTTTTTACCGACGTACGGTTTTTATGTCCCCTTTTGCCAACAGGACCAGTCCAACAGCATTGGGTGGTGCCAACAGTCTGCGTGGCATCATGCGAAACCGCGTTGTGGGCGATGCCTTTGCATTGGGCAACTTTGAACTCCGTTGGAAAGTTCTGAAATTCAGGTTTATCAATCAGAATTTCTACTTGGGTCTGAACGGATTCTTTGACACGGGCTACATTATAGATCCGATTGACATGGATTTGACCAATCTGACCGACAGTGAACGGGCGGACTATTTCAATCTGGACACCAAAGACAGTTTTCATTCATCCTTAGGAGGTGGTCTGAAAGTAGTTATGAACCAGAACTTCATCATTTCCTATGAAGTTGGCAAGCCACTGAATAAAAGTGATGGTAACGGCATGGGCACCTACATCAACCTAAATTACCTCTTTTGACGAAAAATCAAACGAAAATTACTGATTTATTTAGACCCATCTTAATGATGGATTGATTACTTTTGCAGAAAATATCAAGCTATTCCATTTCCAATCCTATCTTTACCACCAAGATGAAAAAACTAGACCGAATCGTAGCCGCCAAATTACTGAAAATCAAAGCAGTCAAGCTTCAGCCCTCCAATCCCTTTACTTGGGCTTCAGGCTGGAAATCACCCATATATTGCGACAACCGTAAGACGTTGTCCTACCCTGACCTTCGCAACTTCATCAAAATTGAACTGGCACGCATCATCCGCGAAAAATACGACAGAGTGGACGCCATTGCCGGAGTCGCTACGGGCGCCATTGCCCAAGGAGCCATGGTTGCAGAGGAACTGGGGTTGCCCTTCGTTTATGTACGTTCATCTCCCAAAGACCACGGTCTGGAAAACCTGATAGAAGGTGATCTGAAACCAAAAATGAAAGTAGTGGTCATCGAAGACCTCATCTCAACGGGCGGCAGTAGTTTAAAAGCGGTGGAAGCCATTCGCAGAGACGGTAGTGATGTGATCGGCATGCTTGCAATTTTCACTTATGGTTTCCCAGAGGCAGAAGAAGCATTCCGCAAAGCCAAAGTGGAATTGACAGCCCTCAGCAACTACGATGCTGTACTTGAAACAGCCCTGGCAACCAATTATATTCACGAGTCAGAATTGCAAACCCTGCAGGAATGGCGCATTTCGCCTTCTACCTGGCAACCCAAATAACGATCAAAATGACAGAATATACCAGCGCCATACAGCAGATTCCATTTTCTGCTGAACGTGTCTTTACAAAGCTTTCCGATCTTAACAACCTGGAAAGTGTCAAGGATATGCTTGAAGGCAAAGTCAAAGATTTTACTTTTGATGCGGATTCCTGTCAATTCAAGATTGATCCTGTCGGTACGATAGGAATTCGGATTGTGGAACGCGAATCCTTCAAAAACATCAAGCTGGAGTCCGTCAAATCCCCAATTGAGTTTCTTGCTTGGATACAGCTTCAGGAAATTGCCCCAGAGGATACCAGACTGAAATTGACTTTAAGGGCTAATATTCCAATATTTCTGAAAGCAATGATTTCCAGCAAATTGGAGGATGGCATTACCTCCATGGCTGAAATGCTCGCCAAACTCCCCTACTAAGCCGTCCAATTCATTTAAAATCGTTCTCCAGCATGAAACTATGGGAAAAAAGTACCACCGTTGATGAAGCCATCGAACGGTTTACAGTCGGAAAAGATCCTGAAATGGATCTTTATTTGGCCAAATACGACGTTTTGGGTTCCATGGCTCACATTACAATGCTGGAAAGTATTGGCTTGATAGAACCCCTGGAACTACCCTTATTGCTGACAGAACTTAAAAACATTTACAGCACCATAGAAGAAGGTCGATTTGTAATTGAACCGGGTATTGAAGATGTTCATTCCCAAGTTGAACTTTTACTTACGCGTTCTTTGGGTGATATCGGCAAAAAGATCCATAGCGGACGCTCACGGAATGATCAGGTCTTAGTAGACCTCAAACTGTTTACAAGGGCAGCCATCAAGGAAACTTTTGAATCGGTGAAGGAATTGTTTGACGTGTTGATTTCCCAAAGCAATCGTTATAAGGACGTTCTGATGCCCGGGTATACCCACCTGCAGGTCGCCATGCCATCTTCCTTTGGCTTGTGGTTTGGCGCTTATGCCGAATCGTTGACGGACGATCTTCAGGTCCTTTTATCCGCCTATAAGGTCTGCAATAGGAATCCACTGGGTTCTGCCGCTGGTTATGGTTCTTCCTTTCCATTAAATCGTCAGATGACTACAGATTTGCTTGGATTTGACGGGTTGAACTACAACGTAGTTTATGCTCAGATGGGGCGGGGTAAAATGGAACGCACAGTTGCATTTGCCTTAGCATCCATTGCCGGAACTGTTTCCAAGCTAGCTTATGATGCCTGCATGTTTACCAGCCAGAACTTCGGTTTCATTACACTACCGGCCAAATTCACTACCGGATCGAGCATCATGCCTCACAAAAAAAATCCGGATGTCTTTGAACTGACCCGTGCCAAATGCAATAAAATTCAGAATTTGCCTCAGCAAATCTCAGCCATAACAGGGAATCTGCCATCAGGGTATTTTAGGGATATGCAAATTATTAAAGAGGTTTTCCTGCCGACTTTCGGAGAACTGCTCGATTGTTTACGCATGACGACCTCCATGTTGGGCAATATTGAGGTCAACGATCATATTCTGGACGACAAGAAATACCTCTATCTGTTCAGTGTTGAAGAAGTGAACCGGCGCACCACCGAAGGAATGCCTTTCAGGGATGCCTACAAACAAGTCGGGCTGGAGATAGAAGCCAATCAGTTTAATCCGGTCATGAACGTCAATCATACACATGAGGGTAGTATCGGGAACCTCTGCAACGATCAGATTGCGGAACACCTTGAACACATTGCCAGCCAATTTCATTTTGAAAAGGCGGAGCAAGCAGAACAGCGACTTTTAGAAGCATAAAACACCAATGAAAAGGGGGAATCAGACAAGCCTTTTCCCCCTTTTTGCAACTTAAACATACATGAAAATGAGTTTGCCTTCAACATATCCATGTATTTCCTTCACAGGTTAAGTTCGCATAAATTGTTATTATTCCTTTTCACTGAGGAGAACTTTTCACAAAGGTCATGGAAATCTCAGTACTTTATTTTTACTTGACAAAGATAAATACTCCAATTCATAGCTGAACCTTAAAATCGCTCATTATCACTTCTTTTGAGGGCAGCAAGAACCGTTGTATTTGCCCTTGAATATTTTTTATTAACATTGCAAAATCTTTCATACTACTATTTATGAGACACTTGCTTTTAGTCGAAGACGATTCCTTTCTCAGAAACATCACAAATGACTATCTGATTAACGCAGGTTACGAGGTTAAAATGGCCATCAACTTACAAACAGCAAGGGATCAATATAAATCGCAGGTTTTTGACCTGATCCTTTTGGATTTGACTTTGCCAGACGGAAATGGTTTTGACTGGGCTAAGGAACTCACTCGATCAGTTTCCAGCCCGCCGATTATCTTTCTAACCTCCCACACAGACATTACCGATGTAAGAAAAGGTTTTGAAATGGGGGCAGCCGATTATTTGAAAAAGCCCTACGATTTGGATGAATTGATACTGCGTATAAAGCGTACCCTCAGTGATTATAACACAGGCTCTGGGCAGGAACGGCAGATTGGTGAATACTTGTACAACCCTACATCACTCGTTTTGACCTACAAAAACAATAGTACACTCTTGGGACAACTTCAAGGTGCCGTGTTGGATGAACTGAGTGCTCACATTGGCAAAGTAGTGACCAAGGAGGAATTACTCCAGAAATACTGGGGAGAATCCAACTACTTTACTTCTCGAAACCTTGATAGTGTGATTGTTAAACTAAGAGGCCAGTTTAAAAAAGATGATAGAATCTATTTTGCAGCACTAAAAAAGGTAGGATACCGTTTACTTGTGCATAATTTGGCCCTTTGATTAAACCGATTCTATATAAAGCAAAACGAGGTTGTATCCAGAAAGATACAACCTCGTTTTATTTTATAGTACTTCTTTATTTAGTACCGTCGTCATAATCGTCGTTGGTAATCTTCAACTGACGTTTCTGAACTTCGTAAGCAATAGGTGTTGCGATGTACAAAGTGGAATATACACCGGTAATAGTACCTATTAACATGGCGAATGCGAAACCACGGATCGTGTCACCACCGAAGAGGAACAGAATCAACAGCGTGATGAACACAGTCAGAGACGTACTGTAGGTACGCAGCAAGGTTTGATTCAAAGCTTCGTTCAACACCCGTTTTTTGTTTCGCTTCGGATACAAGGCGAGGTTTTCACGGACACGGTCAAAGATAACCACAGTATCGTTTACGGAGTAACCGATGATGGTCAGAATGGCCGCGATAAAGTTCTGGTCAATTTCAAGAGAGAAAGGCACAAAACTATAGAACAACGAATAACAGCCAATGATCAGCAATACGTCGTGGAACAAAGCGGCAACAGTACCCACACTAAATGCAATATTCTTGAACCGGATCAAAATATAAAGCCCCATTACGATAATGGCAAGGAATACTGCCCAGTATGCCGAATTTTTCACATCATCGGCCACGGTAGGTCCTACTTTTTGGGAACTAACTTTATTCAATTGAACGAATTGATCTCTGGTCACATCTGCTTTCAGATAAGACTTCAGACCTTGGTACAACATCGTTTCGATTTCATCGTCAATGGTTTGACTTTCGTCAGCAATCTTGTAGTTGGTCGTAATGCGAACCTGATTTTTTCCAGTACCGATGGAAATAACGGAAACAGAGGCCTCTTTGAATATACCTTGCAATGAATTGGCTACATCACCCGTCTTAACAGGCTGGTCGAATCGAATAATATAGTTGCGACCTCCGGAGAAATCAACACCTGGTCTTAATCCGTGGAAAGTAAGTGAAATCACACAAGCACCTAAAATGACACCCGAAATGATATACCCCCATTTGCGATTGCCGATAAAATCAACTTTCGGTGCGCGAAGCAGGTTTCTGGTCATTTTCGTTGTGAAGTCTTCGTTCTTCAATTTATCCTTGGCCAGCAGTGCTTCGTAGATGAGGTGTGTAACAAATACACCGCAGAAAACGGAAGTGATCAAACCAATGATCAAGGTCGTGGCAAAACCACGGATGGGACCTGAACCAAAGTAGAACAAAATAACACCAGTCAGTAAGGTCGTGATATTGCCATCCATAATGGCAGAGAGCGCATTCTTATAACCGTCGGAAACCGCTTTCTTGATGGTTTTTCCCGCCTGTAGCTCTTCCTTGATACGCTCATAAATAAGCACGTTGGCGTCTACCGCCATCCCGAGAGTGAGGACCATCCCCGCGATACCAGGAAGGGTGAGAACGGCCTGAAAAGAGGCCAGAATACCCATCATGAAGAATGCATTGATCAACAAACTGGCATCCACGATAAGACCTGGAACCCGACCATAGTTCAACTGCATATAAACCAAGATCAGAATAAAAGCAACGATAAAGGAAATGAACCCAGATTGAATGGCTTCCTTACCGAGAGACGGACCGACAACATCTTCCTGTACAATGTGGGCCGGAGCCGGCATCTTACCAGATTTCAGGACGTTTGCAAGGTCTTTTGCTTCAGCTGCAGATTCCAAACCAGTAATTTCAGAGCTTCCACCAGTAATTTCACTCTGAACGCGGGGGAAAGAATAGGCATATCCATCCAATACGACAGCAATGCATCTGCCAATATTGTCCTTCGTCAAACGAGCCCAAATCTTGGTTCCTTCAGCATTCATGGACATATTGACCTTTGCTTGGCCGGTAGTTTGGGTGAAATCGTCGGAGGCATCGGTTATAACATCACCCCCAAGTGCAGGCTTACCATCACGGTTCGTAACCTTCAAAGCAATCAATTGATACAGCGGAGTCTTTTTATCGACGGAGTTGACACTCCATACGAATTTGAGGTCGGCAGGCAGAATATTCCTGACTTTGGGATTGTTCAGGTATTTGTTTACAGTAGCAGTATCACGACCCAAGGTATAACCAACAACAGGGCCTGTGCCTACACCTTTATCACTTTGGTTGATTTGCAACACAGCAAACAAGGGATAGTCCTGCTTCCATTCTTCAGCCGACTTTTCTTTGGTTGTTGTGTCGGATTTGCCAAGTTTGGCTAGCAAATCGCTTCCTTTTACCAGACTCTTGGCAGTATCCTTTACCGCAACAACAGCCTTTCGGGTGCTATCTTTAGCCAGTTTCGCCGGGACATTCAGGTCGCGAATAATAGTATTGGCTGCAACGACAGATTCGTATATTTCACTCAGGTCATAGGTTTCCCAGAATTCAAGATTGGCTGAGCCCTGAAGCAATTTACGAACACGATCCGGTTCTTTGATACCAGGAAGTTCAATCAGGATACGGCCTGAAGTACCCAATTGCAGAATATTGGGTTGCACTACACCAAAACGGTCAATACGAGTACGCAAAACATTGAAAGAATTTTGAATGGCTCCTTGTATGTCGGTTTTGAGAACCTTGACTACATCATTATTAGAAGTTGTAGGGTCAATGCGGCCTTTCATATCAAACGTACTGAAAATGGCCGAAAGACGAGCTCCCGGATCCAGTTTCTTATACTCATCTACAAAAAGGTCGATATAATCGCTTTTGCTGGATTTTTGTTTTAAGGCAGCATTCACCAACGCCTTATTGAAATTTACATCCTTGCTGTTGTTGGAAAGGGCACGAATGATGTCTGCAACGGAGATTTCCAACGTTACGTTCATCCCGCCTTTCAAGTCAAGGCCCAAATTGATTACTTTTTCACGACATTCTGCGTACGTCAGACCCACGTATACTTTCTCCGTTTCCATAGAATCGAGAAGGTATGCCAGTCTGGCAGGATCGCCTTTAGCCAAGCTCTCCATCTTGTTTTCCACGTGTTTGTTCACGAGGGAAAAAGACAGATAGTAAGCACAGACAAGGGTCAAGAGTACAGCAAAAACCTTTATAAAACCTTTGTTTTGCATGATATACTACGTTTTTATTGATATGATTTCTAGTAGATTTTTTTACGAACCGCAAAGATAAACTATTTTTTTATAGTCAGGGGCACCGTTGGAAAAAAAATCAAAGCCCGCGACGTTTCAGTAATGCTTCCGGATTTGGCTCAGCCCCCCTGAACCGGCGATACAACACCATCGGGTCTTCGCTGTTTCCTTTTTCAAGGATGTTCTTACGGAAAGAAGTGGCGGTTGCCTGGTCAAAAATACCCTTCTCCAAAAACAAATTAAATGCGTCGGCATCAAGCACTTCCGCCCATAAATAAGCATAATAGCCGGCAGAATAGCCACCACTGAATATGTGATTGAAGAACGTACTCCTGTAACGGGGCACGATTTCCGAGATCAGGCCAATGCTATCCATGGCAGATTTTTCGAACGCACGGACATCGAAATCCTGTTTTTTGGTGATGGTATGCCAATCCATGTCAAGCAAAGCGGCGGCTACGAGTTCAGTCGTTAGAAATCCTTGATTGAAAGTTCCGGATTTCTGAATCTTTTCAATCAGATTATCAGGAATCGTTTCTCCTGTCTTGTAATTTTTAGCATAAAGTTTCAGCACTTCAGGATTCATCGCCCAGTTCTCCATAATTTGGGAGGGCAATTCTACAAAATCGCGCGGAACACTGGTGCCACTTACAGAAAGGTAATGACATTTGGTCAACATGCCGTGCAGGGCGTGGCCGAACTCGTGGAACATCGTTTCCACTTCGTCCTGATTCAACAGAGAAGGGGCATCGGCAGTGGGTTTCGTGAAGTTACCGACATTGTAGATGAGCGGACGCACTTCCTTGCCTTTGTACACATATTCTTCACCGAAATTGCTCATCCATGCACCAGCGCGTTTGCCAGGCCGGGGGAAGTAATCGGAATAGAACAAGCCCAGATAGGAACCGTCGGCATCACGCACTTCAAATACTTCCACGTCCGGGTTGTACACTGGAACGTTTTTAACAGGTTTGAATGTAATGCCATAGAGCTTGTTGGCCACTGTGAATACTCCCTGACGCACATTTTCCAGTTTGAAATAGGGACGGAGTTCAGCCTCATCCAGATTGAATTTGGCTTTTCGTACTTTTTCGGAATAAAACCACCAATCCCAAGCCTGAAGTTTGAAATTGCCACCTTCTGCATCGATCAGGGCCTGCATTTCGGCCACTTCTTTCTTAGCCTGAGCCAGACCCGGTTTCCAAATCTTATCCAGGAAAGGCATCACCGTTTCCGGGTTCTTGGCCATGCATTCGTCCAGGACATAGCCTGCATGAGTTGTAAAACCAAACAAATTGGCCCGTTCCAAACGCAGATTGACGATTTGATTAATCAAAGCCTTGTTGTCATTGGCATTGTCGTTGTCTCCCTTATTGATGTAACCTTTAAACATTTTTTCCCTCAGGCTCCTATTTTTTGCGAATTGCAGAAATGGAATCAAGCTGGGTTTTTGAATGGTAAACAGCCATTTGCCTGCCAGACCTGCGGCTTTGGCTTCATCGGCTGCTGCATCAATCGAGCTTTGAGGTAGGCCGGCAAGGTCGGCTTTGTTGTCAAGAACCATTCTAAAAGCGTTGGTTTCTTGCAACACATTGTCCGAGTATTTCAGCATCATGGAAGACAACGCCTTGTTGATTTCACGCAAACGTGCCTGATCGGGGGCATTCAACCCTGCTCCCGAACGGATGAATTCCTTGTAGCGTTCGCTCAGGACCCGCTGTTGTTCCGGGTCCAACTTCAGGTTCGCGCGTTGGTCATACACCGTTTTCACACGTGCGAAAAGCCCAGCATTCAAATAGATGTTGTCGTTGTGTTCCGAAAGCATCGGCGTTACTTTTTCGGCAATTTGGTCCAAATCCTTATTGGTTTCGGCTTCGGTCAGTCCAAAAAAGACTGCTCCGACTTTCCGTAAGAGTTCACCGGAGAAATCCAGTGCCTCTAGCGTATTTTCAAAAGTAGGTGCATTTTTGTCGGCCACAATCGCCGCGATTTCAGCATCATGCTGCTGAATGCCCCTCAGAAAGGCTGGCATGTAATGTTCAGCCTTGATTTTGTCGAACGGAGGTGCATCGTAAGGTGTTTTGTAAGGGCTGAAGAATGGGTTCTCAGCAGAAAGGGCTGCAAGTGTTGTCATGGTGAACACGCTTAGCAGGATGAAAAAACGGTTTCTCATATCCTGTGATTTAGTAAAATG